>TARA_R110002073_G_scaffold149297_6_pt1 | contig 19314 bp, 18 predicted proteins | sample TARA_R110002073 | Tara Oceans TARA_R110002073 (sample SAMEA4397174) | marine metagenome | biome: Polar Biome; feature: [DCM] deep chlorophyll maximum layer (ENVO:01000326); material: water (ENVO:00002006), including particulate matter (ENVO:01000060) such as... | depth 40 m
GCGCATGTCGCTCGGCGGCGTGCGCGATGAGGCTGAAATCCGCGGCCACCGCCGGACCTATATCGGCTCCATGCCGGGCCGGATTATCCAGTCCCTGAAAAAAGCCAAATCGTCCAATCCGCTCTTCTTGCTCGATGAGATCGACAAGCTGGGCAATGATTATCGTGGCGATCCGTCTTCAGCCCTGCTCGAAGTGCTCGATCCGGAACAGAATTCGACCTTTGCCGATCACTATCTGGAACTCGACTACGATCTGTCGAGCATCATGTTCGTGACCACGGCGAATTCTCTCAACATGCCCCAACCCCTTCTCGACCGGATGGAAATCATCCGCATCGCCGGTTACACCGAGGACGAGAAGGTTGAAATCGCGCAGCGTCACCTCATCCCGAAACAGCGCAAGGAGCATGTGCTGAAGGACGAGGAATGGTCGCTGAGTGAGCCGGCATTGCGGGATCTGATCCGCTATTACACGCGTGAAGCGGGCGTCCGCAGCCTGGAGCGTGAGATCGCGAATCTGGCGCGTAAGGCTGTCCGGAAGATTGAAAGTGGCAAGGCGACCTCCGTCTCTGTCACGCCCGAAAACCTCAATGACTTCGCCGGCGTACGCAAACATCGCTTCGGCGAAACCGACGCGGACGACAAGATTGGCGTCGTGACCGGATTGGCCTGGACCGAAGTGGGCGGCGACTTGCTGACCATTGAAGCGGTCAAGATGGCGGGCCGTGGCAAGATGACGGTCACCGGTAATCTGCGTGATGTGATGAAAGAGTCCATTTCGGCGGCAAACAGCTTTGTACAGGCGCGTGCGCCGTCACTGGGCGTCAAGCCGACCGTCTTCAGGGCCACGGACATCCACGTTCACGTCCCTGAAGGCGCAACACCGAAGGATGGACCATCTGCCGGTGTCGCGATGATGACAGCGATCGTTTCGGTCCTGAACCAGATTCCGGTGCGCAAGGATGTCGCCATGACGGGCGAGATCACCTTGCGGGGGCGTGTTCTGCCCATCGGTGGACTGAAGGAAAAGCTGCTCGCAGCCCTTAGGGGTGGGGTGAAGACTGTCCTGATCCCGTCCGAGAACGAAAAGGACCTCGCGGAAATTCCAGATAATGTGAAGGAAGGCCTGACCATTATTCCGGTGTCCACCGTGGAAGAGGTCCTCGCCAACGCATTGGTCCGTCCGGTCGTCCCGGCGGAATGGTCGGAAGATGATGACGCAGCGCTGGCCGCGTTGAGCACCCAGCCACCGATTGCACCGCCGGGCGGTGCCGTGGCGCATTGATCCTCAGAACCGACGTCTACACGTTCTGAAAACGCCGCCTGCGCAAGCGGGCGGCGTTTTTTTTGTCCTGTGAGCGGTGAAATAGCGGCTGAAACATAGGCAGGCCTTTTCCACACGGCTAAGCTGTTGTTGGACAGCGGCGCGGATTGCGCCGTTCATAAAGGGATCCCGTTCATGAGCAACAACGCCATCTTCGATCTGCTTGCCTCTGCGCAAGGCGGCAGCGCCATCAACAATATTGCATCGCGATTTGGACTGAGTGAAAGCCAGGCGCAATCGGCCGTTCAGGCCTTGCTTCCGGCACTGGGTGCCGGCGTCGAACGCGAGTCGCAGGGGGGCGGCATTGGCGCGCTTTTGACGCAACTACGTCCGGAGACGGCCGACCGTGTGCTCGAGAACGAGGACGCTCTGACCGACGAGTCCACGGTCTCCGAAGGCAACAACCTCCTTGGCGAACTGTTTGGATCGCGTGACGTGTCGCGCCGGGTTGCGGCGGATGCGTCAGCGCGCACCGGCGTGGATGACTCGATCCTGCGCCAGCTATTGCCCGTCGTGGCAACCATGGTCGTCAGCCGCATGGCGCAGGCGGACCCAAATCACGAGGCACGTCCGCCACAAAGCGGGTTTGGCGGGCTGACCGGCATCCTCGGTTCTCTGGCTGGCAACAGCCAGCAAGGCGGCGGTCTGGCCGGTATGCTGGGCGCTTTGACCCAGCAGGATAGCGGCGACGGAATCGCCGATGACATCCTCGACATGATCAATCGCCGCGGACGCTAGAGTTTATTCACAAGGGAAAGGGACCCGAACATGTTCAATCTTATCAACGTCGTTGCAGAGGCCGGAAAGGCCCTTGGCTTTGACCGTTCCAGGTCGCGGGATGAAAACCGCGACGTCGTGGAAAAGGAAATTCGCAGTCTTGACGTCGAGGGGGCCAAGGACGTCGAGCTGGAAGTTGAGGACGACAAGATCGTCCTGAAAGGCGAAGGCCTGAGCCAGGAAGCGAAGGAAAAGCTTCTGATGGCGGCTGGCAATATCAAGGGCGTCGCCGGCGTCCACGACAAGATCATCGCCGCGAAAAAGGAAGCCGCCGGCCAGTTCCACACCGTCAAATCGGGTGAATCCTTGTCGAAAATTGCCCTGCAGCACTATGGCAAGGCAAACGAGTACAACAAGATTTTCGAAGCCAACAAGCCGATGCTGAACCATCCGGACAAGATCTATCCGGGCCAATTGCTCCGCATTCCGGCCAAGGGCAAGTAACTGCCCAACGCGACCGAGTAAGGGAAAACTCCCGGCTCTAGGGCCGGGAGTTTTTTTGGCCTATCGTCGGCGTAGGGATCCAAAAATGCCCCGGACGATTTCCCGCACCAGTGTGTTCGACGACTGTCGCAAGACCGAGTTGATCGTGGTCTGGGCGGACGACCGCCGTCGGCGGGTCGTCGTGCGCCGCGTTGGCGTGCGTCGTGTCGCCCGTGAGCGCTCGGCGCGGCGCTTCTCTGCTTCTTCGCGCCGGGCGGCCGCCTCTTCTTCCTGTGCCAGCGCGGCAGCGCGTCGCTCGAGATGTTCGTATGCGGATTCCCGGTCCACTTCGGTGTCATACACGCCCATGAGCGGTCCGCCCTGGATCAGGCCGCGCCGCTCGTCGGCAAGAATGGGGCCCAGACGCGAGGAGGGCGGGCGGATCAGCGTCCGCTGCACGACGGAGGGCGCACCCTTGTCGTCGAGCGTTGAGACGAGTGCTTCGCCGACGCCCAGTTGCGTGATGGTGTCCTCGGTATCGAAGGCGTCATTGGCCCGGAAGGAACCGGCTGCTGCCTTTACCGCGCGTCGCTCATTGGGTGTGTAGGCCCGCAGGGCGTGCTGAATGCGATTACCCAGCTGCGCCAGGACAGACTCTGGCAGATCTCGCGGGTTTTGCGTGACAAAATAAACCCCGACGCCTTTCGAGCGGATCAGCTTGACCGTCTGATCGATTTTCTCAAGCAAGGCCTTGGGGGCATCATTGAACAACAAATGGGCTTCATCAAAGAAGAAGACGAGCCCAGGCTTGTCGGGGTCGCCGACCTCCGGCAATTCCTCGAACAGTTCGGCCAGCAGCCACAGCAGGAAGGTCGAATACAGGCCCGGATTGTTGATCAGCTTTGTCGCATCCATGATGTTCACATGGCCACGCCCCTCACTGTCCACGCGCATCATGTCGGCCAGATTGAGGGCCGGTTCGCCGAAGAAGTGATCAAGACCTTCGCGTTCGAGAACGAGCAGGCGGCGCTGAATGGCCCCGACCGATGCCGGGGAGACATTGCCATAGCTGCGGCTCAATTCGCTGCGCCGGTCCGATACATGCGCCAGCAAGGCCCGCAAATCCTTGAGGTCCAGAAGCAATAGCCCGTCATCATCGGCGATCTGGAAGGCGATATTCAGAACGCCTTCCTGGGTGTCATTGAGGTCCAGAAGTCGCGAAAGCAGAAGCGGTCCCATTTCCGAGACAGTGGTTCGCAGCGGATGGCCCAGTTCACCGAACACATCCCAGAAGACGGTTGGCGAGGCGGCGTAGCCGTAGTCCTCAAGGCCGATCTTTTCAGCGCGGGAGAGCAGTTTGGGATGGAGCTTGTGATCGGCGCTGCCGGCGACACCAATGCCGGACAGGTCGCCTTTCACATCCGCGGCGAATACCGGCACACCTGCATTGGAAAAGCCTTCTGCGAGAATCTGAAGCGTCACGGTCTTTCCGGTCCCGGTCGCACCTGCAATCAATCCGTGGCGATTGGCCCGTTTCAGCAAAAGGTTCTGCGCAACACCGTCTGCGCCGCCAATGAAAATACTGTCCAATTGTGTCTCCCGGGAATCAGGTCCGTCCGCCTCAAAGGGGAGACTACACGGAAATCAGCTTGCTGCCGCCTTGTTGACCAATGATGGCGGCCCGCGCAACTATGACAGCAGGATTCCCGCATCGGGAGATTCACTGGCAACAACGCCGCAGCACGACGCCGCGCAAAATCTGATTGGAGCATTTGGGACATGGCCGGAAAATTTGAAATCAAGAAAGCCAATAATGGCGAATTTTTCTTCTCGTTGATTGCGGGTAATCACGAAAATGTCGGTCGGTCGGAAACCTACAAGGCCAAGGCGAGCGCGCTCAACGGCATTGAGTCGGTCAAGAAAAACGCTGGCGACATGGGCCGCTACGCCATCAAGGAAGGCAAGGACGGCAAATTCTACGTGTCGCTCAAGGCCGGCAATGGCGAGGTGATTTTGACCGGTCAGGGCTATGCATCTGAAGACGGTGCGAGAAAGGGCTGTGAAGCCATTGGCCGCGCGGCGGACGGGGCCAGCACGGACGACCAGTCCTGAGCCAATCCGTTTTGGGTCTTTGAAGCGCGCCGCCCGGACATCCCGGGCGGCGTCTTTGATTCTGAATATGCTGTCGGTCACAGGCGCAATCCTGTTGACGCCATCATCGGCGCGGCGCATCGTTCCGCCCATGCGCACGACGATTTTCTTTGCGGGCTATTTTACATCCTCCCTTTTCGGGGTGGCCGCCCGCTGACGCGCTGATTTCCAACCAGCTTCGTGAACGCAACAAAGGCCTCCCCAACGGGAGGCCTTTTTGTTTTTGCGGGCCAAAAGAGAGCCAGGACCATGGACGCCAACAGCCTGACCGAGCTTCGCTCACAGATCGACGCGGTCGATCAGGAGATTCTGCATTTAAGCGCCCGCCGCGCGTCACTCAGCACCCAGATCGCAAAGGCAAAGCTGGAGACCGGCCGCGCCGTGCGCGACAGTTCGCGTGAACGCGAAGTCGTTGAGCGCGCTGTGGTGCTGGGGGAGGGGCTCGGTCTGGATGCCGCCTCGGTCGAGCGCCTGTTTCAGACCCTGATCGACCTGTCGCTGCGGGGTCAGCGTGCGGAACTCGATGCGCGCGCTGCGGGCGATATCAATGAAGCCACTGTTGCCTATCTGGGCGGGCCGGGGACGTATTCGCATTTCGCAGCGCAGGCCCATTTCGCCCCGCGCCACGGGGCCGTGGCCCCCGTTGTGCGGCGTGATTTTGCGTCCATCATCAAGGCGGCGCAGGACGGCGAGGCGGACTATGCCTTCCTGCCGATCGAGAACACGACGACAGGCGGTATCAATGAGGTCTATGACCTGTTGCTCGACAGTGACCTGACCATCGTCGGTGAACACCATTACCGGGTCGAGCATTGCCTCGTTGGGCGGGCCACTTCGACCGGAGCCATCACCAAGGTCTATGGCCATCCACAGGCCCTGGCGCAGTGTCGCCGTTACCTGTCCCGGATGCCCGGCATCACTCAGCATTTCGTATCGAGTTCAACACGGGCCCTGGAGCACGCGCTGGAGGAGGGACCCGGCTCGGCGGCAATTGCCGGTGCCGACGCAGCGCGCCTGTTCGGTCTGAATGTCGCGGCAAGCGGAATCGGTGATGCCGAGGAAAACTACACCCGCTTCATTGCGCTGGCGGCAAAAGCGTCTCCGCCATCGGTGACCCTTCCGTGCAAGACGTCGATCGTATTCGCCACGGCACATGAACCGGGATCGCTGGTGGACGTGCTGACAGCCTTCCGCGATGAGGGCATCAATCTCGCCAAGCTGGAATCCCGTCCCGTGCCCGGCGCGCCGTGGGAGGAAATGTTCTTCCTCGACTTTGAACGTCACAAGGATGATCCGGCCTGCCAGCGCGCCCTGGCAGCCCTCGAAACAGGAGCCCGCCGGCTGCGGATCCTGGGCTGTTATGGTGCGGACAGGCTGGCACCTGTTTCCGTACTGGCATCTGGCGAAAAGCGAGTCTAAAAGAACACCAACCGGGCGGTTAGCTCAGCTGGGAGAGCATCTCGTTTACACCGAGAGGGTCGGGGGTTCGAACCCCTCACCGCCCACCATCAACGCTTTCGATTGCAGACCGGCGCTGGCATGGCAAATCACCGAATTTACAAGATGAGCTTCGCCAGCGTGTACCCGCACTATGTCGCCAAGGCAGAGAAAAAGGGAAAGTCGAAGGCCGACGTTGATACCATCATTGAATGGTTGACCGGCTATGATCAAAAAGGCCTCGCGAAGGTTCTCGAGGCCCAGACTGACTTCGAAACCTTCTTTGCTGCCGCGCCGGCCATGAATCCCTCGCGAACCCTGATCAAGGGCGTCGTGTGTGGTGTGCGCGTCGAAGACGTGGAAGAGACCACGATGCGGGAGATCCGCTACCTGGACAAGTTGATCGACGAACTTGCGAAAGGGAAGGCGATGGAAAAAATCCTGCGAGAGCAGCCCTGATCGAATAGGAAATGCGCCGGGCAGGCCGCTGCTCCCGCCCGGAACGCGATGTCGTCTTTCTTCCTAGAAACGCCGCCCGATACCGATACCAGCAAAATACGCCGTGTCCTCGCCGCGGACCGTGACAATCGGACTGTCGGCGTAGTCGCCCTGCAAATTCGAGGCACCGAAAATACCGGTCACCGACCAATTGTCGGAAATTTGCTGATCGAGAAAGAGCGTGAGACCCACGTCCTGGATGCCACCGTCTGCGGTATAGGGCGTCAGGCCGCTGGCGACGGCGCCTGCCGCATCAATCGAGAACATCGCATCGGCATAATCATCGCCGCTTCCCGAAACGGACACATTGGCAATTAACAGCGTCGTGGGAGAGAGAGGCGTCGCATAAGCCAGCGATGTCGACCAGAAAACGCCGCCATACTCGCCGCTGATATCACCGCCAGCGCGCGCGCTCACATAGAGGCGGTCATAGTCGTTGGCCAGCCCCTGCGCGAGCTGAAGGCGGGCAAAGCCGCCAATGACAGGCGCGCCGTCCTGTTCCGGCAGAAGCCGCACGACACGGTCTTCGATATCGTCATCGCGGCCGCCATACCAACGCACATAGGCACCGGCCTCCAGAGGGCCGCGGTTGATGAAGCCGGCCGACACGCCCGGTCCCTCAATCTGGTAGACGACACCGCCCAGCGTGGCCCGACCCGCGCCGAATGGCAGGATCCGGTAATTGTCGGAGCCCGGATGGTCCGGAGCTGTCGCAATACCGAACGCTGCAAAATTGGCAGGCGGACCCTCCTGGGCGAGGGCGGCACCGCCGCTCAAGAACGTGGCACACATGAGGGCAGATGACAGAAGGGCAGGGCGCATGAAGTCTCTCCGGGAAACAGGTTCAGTCTCAGTACGTTCAGGCATTCAGTTTGGTTCAGTAGGAGGAGGCCCTTTCTTCGGTACGGATGCGGTCGATCCGCACCGGGACGCTCAACCATTGCGCTGAATACCCGTCCGGAGCCGAATCCAGACCTGTGGGCGCGCGCCAGATCGCCTCGGCGATATCCATGCCCGAGATCACTTGGCCAAACACGGCATAGCCCTGCGAATCGGGATTTCGACCATCGGGTCCGGCATCCAGAATCGTCGAATCGGTGATCACGATAAAGAACTCGCTGGTCGCCGTGCCAGGTTCGTCGCGTGCCATCGAAATTGCCCCGCGCACATGGGAGAGCCCGGTCTGAGCCGTGCTCTCATGGCCAATGGGCTCTGCGCCGGGAAGGCCCTCAAATCCGGCACCACCCTGGATGACATCAATGCGGGCGTTCGGGCGATCATTGTCGGCGCGCACCGTGCGGTAAAAACTCGTCCCGTCGAACGCTCCAGCGTCCGCCAGGTCGACGAAATTGGCCACCGTCACAGGGGCGGCCGCGGCATTCAGTGCAAGCCGGATTTCCCCCAGGGAGGTCTCAATCACCACATCCACATTCTGCTCCGATCCGGTCTGACTTCCTGGGTCCGAACAGCCTGGCATCATCGCGGTGATCAGGACGGCGAACATGAAACGCAACATGGCTGAATTCCTTCGACGGTCTGTACAGCGGTCAGGTGATATTACCCCAATTCGCGCCGCGAAACCCGCTTGACCGGGGGCCATGCCTCCCTTAGACAACGCCTCCTCGCTGATGCGAGGGAAATGCCGCTTTAAGCGGGTGTAGCTCAGTTGGTTAGAGCGCCGGCCTGTCACGCCGGAGGCCGCGGGTTCGAGTCCCGTCACTCGCGCCATTTCTCCTACTAAAATCAATAAATTGGCAGAAATGGCGCGCTGTCCCGGTTGTCAGGGCCGCGCTCCTTAAACGTGATGGCGAGCGGCTTTACGCTCAGTTCGCAACAAAGGGATTGTCGGCGGAGCGGACAAAAGCCTGTCGTGAGACTTCTACCCAGTCGTCCCCTTGCATTTCTTCGGTGACACTCGTGTAGCCGTCAAAGCTGATAGCTTCAAAGCGACCGCGGAATGTGCGGGTTTCGCCATCCGGTCCGCGATAGTATTCGCGGTCGTAAACGATACCATCTGCCGCGTGGACATTCGATCCGTCCGAAATTCCGCCGATGGAATTATAATAGAAGAACTCGACCGACTCATTTTCCGTATCGTAGAAAAAGAACGTTTCGCCGCCATAGGCCGGGTTGCCCGGAATGATGTGACGGTCGCGGACATAACGCCCCAGCAAATCTGTGAAGCAATGCGTATCGACTGGACCATCGTGATCCGGCCCGGTCGACCAGCAGGCACCCAACAGCGGTTGAAAGAGATCCGTTGCCGGGGAGAAACTTGGGGATCCGGTCATCCGGGCGGCGAGTGCCGGCCCCACCGACGCGGCCTGACGCGTGTAGGTGCGCGTGCGGGGCGCGCCCCAGCCGCCGGCTTCGTCGCCCATGGCCTGTTCGGTCACCATTGTGACCTGATCGCCCTCGACTGCGCCCCAGCTGTATCTGGCATACGGGCCATCAAATTCGTTTTCATAGGCGTTGATCGTGACGAGCCCGTCTTCGATTGTGCCGTCATTATAATTGATATGCCCCCAGGACAGGGCGCTCGTGAACATGACGGTTATGATTCTTTGGGTTGCGGCATTCCAGTGTAGGATTTCCACGTTGTAAAACGCGCCACCATGCGGGCCGGGGGCCTGGCGCCGGATGCGGACGAAGTGGTTCTCCATGCGCTCAAAACAATAGATTTCGTTATTTGGGGCCTGTTCATCGGCACTGTAAATTTCGTCTGAGCGGCGCTCTCCGCTATAGGCCCAGCACGACCCCAGCAAATCGGAAAATGCGTCCATCAGGGGCGCATCGGCCTGCGCATTCGACGTTGTGAGGCTTGCGGCCAGAATTCCAGAGACAAGTGCCAGTTTCATGATGTTCCCAACTGTAAGACGTCCGCACGACATTGCGCAGGCATGCCACCATAGCGGCTTGAATTCCGCAATTGTCATTTAATGCCCGCCATTATTGAGGGGGCTGCCTTGGCGAACCGTCTCAGGACCATGGACAATGGCAAGGCGGGTCATTTGCCGACCAACAGTCGGAACCAGTCATTGAGGCCGAGGTTGTTTCACCGGGTTGTCATGCCGGAGGCGGCGGGTGCGGGTTCCGTCGCGTCCTATTTTATTATTATTTCATCCATGGTGTATATAGAGTTTGGAATTTTACACTTTCAGTCATTAAGGTTATTATAGCGCATTAGAAATCAGTTACTCTTATATGTATATGTAGAGTGGCTATATTAAAGTGGGATGTAAATGTTTTCGTTATTCGGCCAGGTATTTACAAAGCTACCGCCGGCGGCCGACAGTCGCACTAAACCGTCGATACTTTTTTACTTTGTGACGTAATGTATTCGTGGGGCCATATTTTCGTTCGGCTTCAACAACCAAAGCGGCAAAATAGGATGCAGTTGATCGGACGATATCCAGCGCATCTTCTGGCGAGGTAATTCTAGAGGCAGCTTTATCGCGCTCTCCATGCTCGTCATGTCCGAGGTGCGCATGCAAATGACGTTGTTCTATGAGTTTTTGCAATGCATCTTTTTGGAACACGTCAGGCTTTCTATACAGGCCAACTGGAACAAGTAGTTTCCGGCGGTGTATCTCATCAATTCCATTATTATCTTTAATTGCAATAGAATGAGATGTTACTGCGCCAATTAATCGCTTTCTTATCAGCTCATACTCTATTTGTTGACCCTGCCTTTCATCGGTTTCCACAAATTTATCTGAATTTAGAGCAAATGTCGTTGCCAATGCCCGATGGGTCTCCCGGTTACTTATATAGTCTGTTTTGATCTGATGGAGGGCCCAGATAGATATTAATTCTAGGCACTCTTCGAAAGCAGCGTGAGAAAGGACAAGGTACGCGTCTACATAAATTCTCCATGAGGATGGTGATGCGGCTTGGTTTGATTTTAAGTATACATTTAAAAAAGAGCGCTTTGCGCCCGCGATGCGCCTCAGTGCACTCCTATAGTATGCCGTCGCGCTCATATTACTGCTCAAATGGATTTCTTAAATTATTTAAGTCAAAAACGAATCCGATTGTTTCAGACATCTTGGCAAATCGAGTTCTATAACGTTCGACCGTTTTTGTTGTGCTTTCAATTGTTTGTACAAATTCTCCATCCTCGTCCATTAAGCGTTCTAGTGCCGATTCTAGGTCTTTAGCCTTTTCGGATATAAGATCTTCCGGGACGAAATTTAAATAATAGATTTCTGCCTCGAAGAGGGCTTTGTTAAAACGTGTTTCCCACGCCCCATTGCTAAATTTTCGGCCAGCTTTACGACCTAATCCGTTGAGTAACTTTTCGCAGGCTAAATCGATCTCCGCGACGATGCCCTTTATCCGGTCGGCATGGTCGTTCCAGTTATTGTTAAAATAGGCCATGCCGTGATCGAGAAATTTCTTCAAGTTTCCATTGTATTGTTCAGGCATAGTCCAAAATAATATGGTGCGATGGAGTAGCTCTGCATCACGGAGACGTTTATCGGGAGAGTCAATATTCAATAAAGTTTGAAAGCTATTTCTCTTGCTAGTCCATTCGGAGATATAGTTAGAGTAACTTCCGTGGTAAATAGAGTGGCGCAATTCCTGACTACTTAAAGGCACAGAGCCTGAATTTAGACGAAAAAATATGTCATATAAAATATCATTGTTCTTAACATTTGAAATAACTGTGCACCGTATATCAGCATTCATTAATCGCCGAACGATATCATTTGCAGATGTGTCGGAGGTAACGTCACTCCACGTTCGTTTATTTAGCCGAGTTTCAACCTTTAGGTCTCGTGGTTTTGGAGTGGTCCAAAGATCGTGACTTGGTTCGATATAACCAAGTATTGCTTGAAGGCGTTGTTTCCCGTCGAGAACGAGATATTTTTTTGAATTTAGCTCGCGTTCCGCAAGAATGATTTCAGGTACTGGAATGTTAAGAATGAGTGATTCGATTAAGCGGGCTCGCTTATCATCATTCCAAGCATTTCTTCTTTGAAAATCTGGATTGAGTTCAATGTTATTTTGGTCGATTTGTGACAAAATGGTTTGAACAGTCCACGCCCGTGTATAGGTGACTGTTTGCTGAATATCCCTTGGATCAAGATCTTGTTGGATGTCTTCGTTCCATAGGTCGAAATCGTCGTGCATCGAAACCTCGTTGTGTCTTTTGCCTGAAACTCAATACCAGTGAGCTTGGAAATACAAGCAGAGTTATATTTTGACCGGCATCATAGAACGAAAGCCGACTACTCGTGGTCTAAAATCTTTAGGCGGCTAGGGTTAGCTTGGCCCTTCATTCCGGAGGCCACGGGCGCGAGTCCCGTCACTTGCGCACCAAATCGATAAACAGGAAAATGTTGCGCATCTCGCGCGGGGGCGGAGTCGCAATCAGCGTGTCTGTCGCTTCGCGCTGTAGAACACGCCTAGTCTGAAAATCGACCATGCCACGCCGGTGACCGCGCCGGCCACTAATAGGATCGCCAGATCCGGCGCATAGAGGTGGAGGGTGGCGAGCGAAACGCCAAAGAGCCTTGGGACAAGACCGACAAAACACCAGGCCATTGCAAGGGTCGCAGCCAGGGGAAACCAGAGGCTGAACCGTCCGGCCCATCCCGATTTCGCCCGCAGGCCCCGGCGGAGCTTCCAGGCTGCGACCATGCTGCCCAGAAACACAAAGGGAAGAATCACGAGCGTCACGAAGAAGGCTTTTTGCTGGAGACGACTGCGGCCGCCTTCATAGGTTTGGCCAAGGCCGAGTGTGGCGATTCCGGACAACAGCTCCGTGTTTTCGCCAAACCCGATCCCGCTTCCCGAATTGACCAGAACAACAACGCCTCTGTTTTCGGACGGCGACAAGGCGGCAATCGTTTCAACGCCGGGGCTGACACCGGTATGGAAGGCTGTGCCGCCGTCCACATCCAGCGACCATCCGAAGCCATAAAATGGCGAGGCCGGACTGGCCGGTTGGAACATGAGTGCCTTGCTCTCGGCGCTGATCAGATCGTCTTCGCCATTCATCAGGATTGCGAGATAGCGGGCGACGTCATTGGCACTGGCGACAATGCCTCCGGCGGGCGCGCCGCCCCGAGCGAAGCGCCATCCTTCCATGGCCCGCTTTGTGCCAAACCAGGGACGGTGGCCTCTCGCAACATGCTCATAAGAGCCGCCATCCGCGACGAAACTGTTGTTCATGCCCGCAGGATCGAGAATCTCTGCCTGGATATAATCGGCAAAAGCCCGGCCGCTCACCGCTTCGACAAGTCTCCCCAGGATCAGATAGTTCGCATTCGAATATTGCCATTGGCGATCGGCGACGCGCGCCGGCTCCAAATGCGCCAGTTCACGCACATTGTCGGCCAGCGCATCGGGGCCGTCGTTGCGACGTGTCTGAAAAAGATTGCCCTGGAAAGTAGAGTAGCCGCTGGTGTGGCTGAGCAGCTGACGGATCGTGACATGGCCAGCGGCCTGCCCGTCGAAGACGTCGAGATAGTCAGCGATGGGGCTGTCGAGCTCAACCCGGTCGGCGTCTACCAGCTGGAGCACCGCCAGTGCCGTGAAACTCTTGGAAATTGAACCGAGCTGGAAGGGGGTGTCAGCGGTCACCAAATGACCACTTCCGGACAGAGCCTCACCCCGAGTTCCGGTGCAGACGGTGCCATCGTCAATAATGGCATAGGCGATCCCGGGCGCGCCCGAAGCGGGCAGGACGCGATCAACAAACTCGTCGATGGACTGCGAACAGGGGCTTTCCTGCGCCCCGGCGCTTGCGGACATCCAGAGCAGGATCAAAAAAACTGGAATGCGCCACATAAGCATATCTCTCCGGCGTCGTCGTGCACACTGATCTCTGGTGGAAGTTGCGTCCGTCGGGACGGCAGGTCTGTGTCTCAAGAGCGGCGGACAACGCCCTGGACAAACGGCCGCCCCACCGGGGCGACCGTTTGCCTGCCAGGCGTGTTACTGCGCGGCTGGCAGCGTGTAGGCGACTTCCGCGCCCGGTCCCAGCGGCAGGCCGAGGAAGACCCACAGGACGGTCATTGCGATGCCCGTAATCAACAGCCAGATCGAGTAGGGGATCATCGCAGCTGTGAGGGAGCCAATCCCGAACTCCGGCACCCAGCGCCGGGCAAAGACAAGGATGAGCGGGAAATAGACCATCAACGGGGTGATGATGTTCGTTCCGCTATCACCAACGCGGTAGGCCGCTGTTGCCATTTCCGGGCTGACGCCAAGCAGCATCAGCATCGGGACGAGTACCGGGGCCATGAGCGCCCATTTTGCGCTCGCCGAGCCGACAAACAGGTTTAGCAATGCCGCGAACAGGACGATGAGGCCCAGGACAATCGGCAAGGGCAGGCCGGATGCCTGAATGGCGTTCGCCCCGTTCACGGCCGAGATGAGCCCGAGCTGGGACTGGTTGAACAATTCGACGAAATAGGCCGCGAAGAAGGCCAGCACGAGGTAATACCCCATATCCTTCATGGCACCGGCCATCATGTCGACGATGTCGCGATGGGATTTGATCGTGCCGGCGGCGCGGCCATAGGCCACCCCGGCAAAGATGAAGAGCAGCATGAAGCCCGCGACCAGTGAGGTGAAAAACGGCACGAGGCGCTGCGTTGCGCTCAAGGACGCGTCGGCATCAAACAGCGGCGCATTGCCGCCATAGAGTGACGCCGATCCACCAGTGACCAGCGCGACCACATCGACGGTCAGCAATATCCAGACGAGCGCGACGATCAGAACCGCGATCCCGGCATGGGCCAGGCCCTTTTTCTGTCCGGGCGTCATCTCCGCATCAGGATCATTTTCCGGATCATCCGACCCGACAACGGCGCCGCCTTTCCAGCCGCCGAGCCGGGGCTCGATAATCCGGTCGGTCACGAACCAGATCACGGGCAGGAAGAGGAAGGTCATCGCGGCGATGAAGTACCAGTTGCCGGCAATATTCATTGTCCAGGCCGGATCAAGCGCGACAACGGCTTCTTCGGTGATGCCGAAAAGCAGGGCATCGAGCTGGCCCGGGAGCAGGTTGGCCGAGAATCCGCCGGAAACACCGGCGAAGGCGGCGGTGATACCGGCAACGGGGTGGCGCCCGGCGGCGGCGAAGATCACAGCGGCCAGAGGGATCAGAACGACATAGGCCGCGTCTGCTGCGAGGTTGCCCATCATGGCGGCGAGCGCCACGGCAGGTGTCAGCAACATTTTCGGGACGTCGCGGACGGCCGCACGCATGGCGGTACCAAACAGGCCCGCGCGTTCGGCCACGCCGGCCCCGAGCATCACGACCAGCACATAGCCCAGCGGGTGGAAGCCGGTGAAGATTTCCGGCATTTCAACCAGCAGGTGGCGGATGACATTGGGATCGAAGGCGCTGATCGCGGACACGATGACCGGATTGCCATCTGCGTCCAGACGTGTCGGGTGCGACACGGACAGCCCTGCAAAATAGGCGATGGTGGAGATCACCGCCATTACGAGAATCAAGTAGAAAAATATGAAGGCCGGGTCGGGCAGGCGGTTGCCTGCGCGCTCAACGAGACCCAGGAATCCTGTTTGTTTTTCCGGGCCCGGCGTCGGTGCTGTCTGATCACTCATCCAAATTCCCCTCGTTTATGTCGATGTTTATGACTAATGCTCGTTGCGGGGGTCTGGCAAGGATAACCGGTCCAGTTAAGAATCGTTCGCAATCAACTGCTTGGCTGGGAATTGGCTGACAAAAAGCCGCGCTTTCGCCTTGCGGGTGTGGGCCTCTCGCTCTAGCTTCCGCACCGATCAGGCGGGGGCTTGTTCAGGGGATTCGCTGTTCGCGATCTCTCTTGCCTCCCGCGCCATGACCGCACGGTCGAACGACACAGGGATCCGGGCGATGGACGCGCTCCTACTCGACTACCTTCCGATTCTGATTTTCCTGGGCATTGCGGCCGCGATGGGCATTGGCTTTATGCTTGCCGCCTTCATCATCGCGCCCTCCAATCCGGATCCGGAAAAAGTCTCGACCTACGAATGCGGATTCAACGCCTTTGATGATGCGCGCATGAAGTTCGACGTGCGCTTCTATCTCGTGGCAATTCTTTTCATCATCTTCGATCTGGAAGTCGCCTTCCTTTTCCCCTGGGCGGTGACGCTGCAGGAAACCGGGGCCTTCGCCTTCTGGTCGATGATGGTCTTCCTCGGCGTCCTCACCATAGGCTTTGTCTATGAGTGGAAAAAAGGCGCGCTGGAGTGGGAGTGATTATCTAAATGAGCGACACAAACACCCCCGCACTGTCCGGTGCCCGTGCGGCAACGCCGCACTATGACCCGCAAAAGCACGACCCGTTCTTTGACGGCGTGTCCGATGCGCTGGCCGACAAGGGCTTTGTCGTAGCCGCAGCCGACGATCTCATCACCTGGGCGCGCACTGGCTCGCTGATGTGGATGACCTTTGGTCTGGCCTGCTGCGCCGTCGAAATGATGCAGGCCTCCATGCCGCGCTATGACGTGGAACGCTTCGGCTTTGCGCCGCGCGCCTCCCCGCGTCAGTCCGATGTGATGATCGTGGCGGGCACGTTGACCAACAAGATGGCTCCGGCCCTGCGCAAGGTCTACGACCAGATGCCCGAGCCACGCTATGTGATTTCAATGGGATCGTGCGCGAATGGGGGTGGATATTACCACTACTCCTACGCCGTGGTGCGCGGGTGCGACCGCATCGTGCCGGTCGACATCTACGTGCCGGGCTGCCCGCCGACAGCGGAAGCCCTGGTCTACGGCATCATGCAGCTGCAGAAGAAAATCCGCCGCGAGGGGAGCATCGAACGATGAGCGAAGCCCTTGCCGAACTCGGCGAACATATTGCCGGTACACTGGATTCCGCGATCCGCGAGCAGTCGGTCACGCAAGATGAGCTGACTCTGACCATCCACCGGGATCGTATCGAGGAAATGCTCAAATTCCTGCGCGATGATCCGGCCTGCCGCTTCACTACGCTGATCGATATTTGCGGCGTGGACTATCCGCAGCGCGCCGACCGCTTCGACGTCGTCTATCACCTGCTCTCGATGCATCTGAACCAGCGCATCCGGGTCCGGCTGTCGACGGACGAAGACACGCCGGTCGCCAGCGTTCACGAGCTTTTCCCGGTCGCCGACTGGTTCGAACGCGAAGCCTTTGACATGTTCGGCATCGTCTTCTCCGATCACCCGGACCTGCGCCGCCTGCTGACGGATTACGGCTTTGAGGGCCATCCGTTGCGCAAGGATTTCCCGCTGTCGGGTCATGTCGAAGTCCGGTGGGACGAGGAACAAAAGCGCGTCGTTTATGATCCGGTGCAGCTGGTTCAGGAATTCCGTGATTTCGATTTCCTGTCTCCCTGGGAAGGCGCGAAATACGTCATACCGGGCGATGAGAAGGCGAGGGAGGACGGCGCATGAATGATCTGACTGTCACCCCGATCGAAGATCGCAAGTTTACGATCAATTTCGGTCCGCAGCACCCGGCCGCGCACGGCGTGTTGCGCCTTGTGCTCGAGCTCGACGGCGAGATTGTCGAGCGCGTCGATCCGCATATCGGCCTGCTCCATCGCGGCACCGAGAAGCTGCTGGAACACAAGACCTATCTGCAGGGCATCGGCTATTTCGACCGGCTCGACTATGTCGCGCCGATGAACCAGGAGCATGCCTTCTGTCTGGCCGTCGAGCGTCTGGCGGGCATCGAGGTGCCGGTCCGCGCCAGCTATATCCGCGTTCTCTATTGCGAAATCGGCCGCATCCTGTCGCACCTGCTCAATGTCACGACGCAGGCCATGGATGTGGGCGCGCTGACGCCGCCGCTCTGGGGCTTTGAAGAGCGCGAAAAGCTCATGGTCTTCTATGAGCGTGCGTCGGGCAGCCGCATGCACGCGCATTATTTCCGTCCCGGCGGCGTGCATCAGGATCTGCCGCCGGACCTGATCGATGACATCGGGGCGTGGTGTAAGCAATTCCCGGAAAAGCTGGCCGACATCGACACGCTGCTGACCGAGAATCGCATTTTCAAGCAGCGCAATGTCGACATCGGTGTTGTCACCAAGGAAGACGCGCTCGCCTGGGGTTTCTCCGGCGTCATGGTGCGCGGCTCGGGCATGGCCTGGGATCTGCGCCGTGCGCAGCCCTATGAAGTCTATGACGACCTGGAGTTCAACATTCCGGTCGGCAAGAACGGCGATTGCTGGGACCGTTATCTGTGCCGCATGGACGAGATGCTGGAGTCGGTTAAGATCATGCAGCAATGCGTGGCCTGGCTGCAGAAGCCGGAAAATGCCGGCGAAGTCCTGCCGACACGGTCCAAATTCGCGCCGCCGCGCCGCGCTGAAATGAAGCGCTCCATGGAAGCGCTGATCCATCACTTCAAACTCTACACCGAGGGCGCACACGTGCCCGCCGGCGAAATCTATGCCGCTGTGGAAGCGCCCAAGGGTGAGTTTGGCGTCTATCTGGTTGCGGACGGCACCAACAAGCCGTACCGCGTGAAAATCCGCGCGCCGGGCTTCGCCCACCTTGCAGCGATGGATTATCTCAACCGCGGCCACATGCTGGCTGACGTTTCGGCGATCCTCGGTTCGCTCGATATCGTGTTCGGAGAAATTGACCGATGAGTGCCCGCCGCCTCGCATCACAACAGCCGGATAGTTTTTCGTTTTCAAAGGAAAGCGAGAAACTCGTCACCTTCTGGATGAACAAGTATCCGGACGGAAAGAAGGCCTCTGCCGTCATCCCGATGCTGTGGATTGCGCAAAAGCAGGAAGGCTGGGTTTCCGAACCGGCGATTCAGCTGATTGCCAACCGTCTCGGCATGCCGCGCATCCGCGTCTATGAGGTCGCGACCTTCTATACCCAGTTCAACCTCGCGCCCGTGGGTGAGCATTTCATCCAGGTTTGCGGCACGACGCCGTGCTGGCTGCGCGGGGCCGGCGACATCAAGAAGGTCTGCGAAAGCAAGATCGGCCCGAAAGGCCATGTCAGCGCCAATGGCAAGCTCTCCTGGAACGAGGTGGAATGTCTGGGGGCCTGCGCCAATGCGCCCATGGTCCAGATTTCCAACGCGGATGGCGATTTCTATTATGAAGACCTGACCGAGGAAAATTTCGGTGCCCTGGTCGACAAGCTCAATAACGGCGAAACCGTCGAGCCCGGCCCGCAATCGGCCCGTCAGGCGTCCGAACCGGCCGGTGAGTTGACCTCGCTAACCGACAAATCCCTTTATGACGGCTCGAAGGCCAATAAGTTCAAACTGCCCAATACCGGCGACAGCACGGAAAAGCCAAAGGCAGAGCCGTCGCGGTTTGATCCGCCAGCCAAGTCCAAGGCCAAGCCGAAGACCAAGGTCGACAAGGCACCGAAGACGGAGCCCAAGCCGTCCTACGAACGCCCTGAAGCTATTGAAGTCGGCTCCGAGCCGAACCTGCTCAAGGCACCGCTCGGCGATGCGGATGATCTCAAAGTGCTCAAGGGCGTTGGGCCGAAGCTGGAAAAAACCCTCAATGACTTGGGCGTCTACCATTTCTCCCAGATCGCAGGCTGGGGTCCTGATGAAATTGCGTGGGTCGACATGCGTCTGAAATTCAAGGGCCGAATTGTGCGCGACGGCTGGATTGACCAGGCCAAAGCCCTGACGGAGGCCAAATAGATGGTTCAGCTTCTTCAGGACAAGGACCGGATTTTCACCAATCTCTATGGCCGCCATGACTGGCGCCT
>TARA_R110002073_G_scaffold151767_2_pt1 | contig 19313 bp, 22 predicted proteins | sample TARA_R110002073 | Tara Oceans TARA_R110002073 (sample SAMEA4397174) | marine metagenome | biome: Polar Biome; feature: [DCM] deep chlorophyll maximum layer (ENVO:01000326); material: water (ENVO:00002006), including particulate matter (ENVO:01000060) such as... | depth 40 m
CGACTGGGCGATTAGGTCTTGATCGCTTCACGGGCGCAGTCGGTTGTTGACCACAAAAAACGCGAACGACACAAAAGCACATCTCCGTTTGCCGTCTTTTGTGTGCTCCGGTTCCTGAGCCAACCAAATGGCGGGCATTCGGTTCTCGAAACGCCCCGCGTCCCATTTTCTTCACGCCTGGATGGCAAAGGAACAACCCGCTCGAGGTGCTCTCCGTCACCCATCCCAAAACCGTAACCGACTGAGGCCTCTCAGTCGGAACCTACCCAGCACGCCGCTCTGCCATTTGACCGGACAACGTCTCGGCAATCGCCTCGATGCAAGAACATTGATGTATTACCGACTGAGAGGCCTCAGTCGGCTACGGCAACGACACGACCCCCGGCACCAAACGCATTTCCAAGACCATGCGTCTCCGATCAGTTCGATCGGATGAGCAATCAAACGCCCCGCTCGAAATGCTCTCCGTCACCCATCCTGCAACCGTAACCGACTGAGGCCTCTCAGTCGGAACCTACCCAGCACGCCGCTCTGCCATTTGACCGGGCAACGTCTCGCCAATCGCTTCGATGCAAGAACATTGATGTATTGCCGACTGAGAGGCCTCAGTCGGCTACGGAAACGACACGACGCCCGACACCAAACGCATTTCCAAGATTTCGCAGCATCCACGCGTCTCCGATCAGTTCGATCGGATGAGCAATCAAACGCCCCGCTCGAGGTGCTCTCCGTCACCCATCCCGCAACCGTAACCGACTGAGGCCTCTCAGTCGGAACCTACCCGGCACGCCGCTCTTCCATTTGACCGTCCAACGTCTCGGCAATCGCGTCGATCCAAGAACATTGATGTATTGCCGACTGAGAGGCCTCAGTCGGCTACGGCAACGACACGACGCCCGACACCAAACTCTTCCCAAGAGATCGCAGCATCGATGCCTCTCAGGTCAGATCGACTGGAGCAATCGAACAACCCGCCCGAAGTGCTCTCCGGTCTGGTCGTCTGCAGCCGTCTCGGAAGGCAAGCACGAGAACACTCAAGCGACGGCGAAAGAACAACCGCTTGATGACCTGCCCTCGCAACCCGAATCGAAACCATCACGCCCCAGCAACTAGGGCTTACGCCCGTGCCATTCGCACCGGATCGATTTCCGGGGCTCGCAGCGGTCAGAACGCGAGAGAGGGCCATCGACTCCGTCACTGTGGCCCAAATCGCAGAACCGTTCATACAATCAGCCTCCGTCCCCACTGGTGAGTCTCGAAACGCACCGCGGCTACCAAAAGAGTGGTCGCTAACGCGTCCTCCAGTGCAGTGCATTGGCCAATCGGTACCGGTCACCTTTTCTTCTTCACCTCATCTTGCGAATACAGCCATGACAGTGCTTTTCTTCCTCACGGACACCTTTTCTTCCTTCGCCGATCAGGAAGTCCGTTCGCTCCACATTTCGTAAATGTCTCTCCGACGCTTAAAGGCCTCTCTACCTCCTTCCATGATCGTCACGATAGCCTGTTGCTGGTTCGGGCAATCAATACTTCCCAGTGCGACTTGAATGTCCTCTTCACAGGTGCATGACGCAATTTGTTCTGAGTCGCCGAGAACTGGAATGTTCGGATTGTGAGTTGCAAAGACAAACTGCGTCTCTGGCTTCAATCTCCGAATCAGCTTGATGACATCATCGTAAATCGTCTGGTTGTCCAAATCGTCTTCGGGCTGGTCGATAATCACAACATCGCTATCTCGTTGACTGAGGACGAAGAGTATTAGCGCTGAAGCTCGCTGGCCCAGCGAATGACTCTTTAGCTTTTTGCCGTGATACTTGATTGTGTAGCTATTCGGCACTTGCCATGTCAGAAGTGACTCAAGATTCTCGTCGAACCACTGTTCAAACGTAGCCGCTGAATTCCCGAGAGTTGTCCGTGCAGCTTCCATGTCTCGATACACTGCCGCCCCATCGACAAACTTGTCAGCAATGAGTTGCAGCTTATCTTTTCGTATTTTGCTGCCCTTAAATATGTCAACCAAATAGTTCAGAAATCCTGCTTTATCGCCCCGGTAGCCGATTTCGATTTGCAGGGCGGTCTCCTCCTTGTTGATCGCTTGAAGCCTTTGCTCGATGAGCTTGAACTCCATGTGATACTCGTCAGCTAGGGCGACGAGATGCTGCAACAAGAGCTTCTCGATTGCTGTCTTGTCATCTTTCTCTTTCTTGACTTGCTTTAATTCGTCTTCGGTCTCATTGATGATCTGCTTCAATTTAAGAATGTCGTCAGGCTCGACGGACGTTGCCCCCTTGTCTTTCAACTCCTCCAAAAGCTTTCGAGATTCTTCGGCGAACTCTTCCTTCAACTCATCCTTCGACTTCTCAAACTCTTCTGCCAATCGATCCAGTTCCCCCGAAGTTGTAGTGGACGCTTCGACGTGGGACTTGACCGCTTCAAATCCCTCTTGAATCTGGACGAACGTTTCCAGAAAGCTGGCGAAAAACTCAGCGTTATGTTCGGATTCGTAGCTGGAATGTTCCGCAAACTCAGGTTCAAACTCTTCAACTATCTCGCTCAGAGATTTCAGGTAACGCTCAACGAGAGTCGTGACCTTCCCAACGAAATGTGAATCAGAATTGTAAGCGACCTGCTTTTTCAGCTTCTCTTCGACCCCGTGATCCTTGAACACTTTGAGGCGGTGTTGGGCGTCTTGCTTTTTGGCACGAACTTCTTGCTCCCGATCCGCCGCATTGGAAAGTTTCTTCAGCTTTCCCACGGTTTCTTGGACTTGCGATTGGCGTTCAACGATTGATCGCCGAACACCTTCAAATGCTGGGCCTACCAGCTTTTCAACCAAGTCCTTTTCAAAGCCGGGGTCTTTGCTGGACAAATCCTTTTGGCCGAAGTAGATCGGCTTGTGGAGAATTGTCTCTTGGATGCTGATGCCCGGCTGCACGTCACCATCGATATACACATCGGGCTTCTGTCCCAGTATTCGTCGAATTTCGTACTTCTTTCCATGGCGGTCGGTGACTCCCACAGTGATCTTGCCGCCGCTTCCGAGTGCGTGCCGAATCGCACCTTCCTTGTACCCGTCCTTGTCAGCGTTCTCAGGCAACTCAATCCCCAGAGCGTATCGAACACACTCAATGATCGATGACTTGCCACTGCCTCGTATTCCGATGAGCGTGTTCAATTCAGGCGAAAGATCAATGTGAATCCCATCCAATCGGCTGCCATGAAATCCAACCCAATCAATTCGAGAGTGCTTTGAGACGGGCGGCTCTGTTGAAACACGATGTTCGTAGTCGAGCAGTGCGAATTTGACCGCATCAAATTTGAATGAGCCGAGTTTCAGGTAGCACTGTTTGCCTTTGCCGATTTCTTCGATGCTCTTGCAGTCACACCCTTCAACTTCGGCAGGATAGAAGTCGCCGAGATGTCCCTGAACTTTGGTGCGGTCATCCCAAGTACGAACTTTCTGAAACCCGAGGCATCGTTTACGGAACGGTGGGTGTTTCCCAAGCTCTCCCAGACGGCCTCCTGCCAACTCTTTCCAGAGGCCACTACCGGCTTCGACGTGTGCAAAAACAATGAAGTAATCTCTCTGGAACTTGTCCAGTTCTCGGATTGTGGCATTTAGGTCATGGTTGGAGCGACCATTCTCGTTCTCGAAGTTGGCGATACCAGCAAACGTTACATCGAGAAAGTTTTGAATGTAATTCTTGTTCTCTTGATTCGTGATCCAGTCTGGTGAAAACACAACAAGCGTGTGAATTCCGTTCGCACCGTCCTTGACCGACAATTCGATGCCGGGGAGTAAGAGAATTTCCTGCTTCTTAGCTGCTTTCGCCAGCGCCTTGTATTCGTCACGGTCGAATTTGTTGTGGTTGGTAATGACGCCGACACGAATCCCCGCGGTCTTCATGGCATCAACATAGTTGGACACAAACTGCGACTCGTCGCCGTTGTACTTGAACTCCTTGTCCGCTTTCGTGTGCATGTGAAAGTTCGCACGCACCCATGTCGTACCTTGGTCAAACACGCTTTGTGAATCGCTCATCTACACGTCCTCCACATTGAACATGAGGCGTCCGAACTCTTCTTCGATGAGGCGGACTTTCCATGTCTGGTCGCCACGTCAGAGCAAGAGGCCGTTAAGTACCAACCGTTTCGCGCTCGCACTTGCATCGCTCTCGCTTGAACCACGCCTGGATAGGCTGCCATCGTCACTGTCGGTGTTATCGCACCGCGGAAGAACGAAAATAACGGGGGCCGAAATGGAACCTGAGAGCTCATCAGTGCTTTCCTCCTCTTGGGTTTGACCGCAGCTGTAACCTTCGCTTTGCACTCGGGGCAATAGCGGGTGACTTTTTGAGGTTCGTTCATGGTTTTGCACTCCCGGCGTGATCGCTTTGGGACGCTTGGTCGCTGGCGTAGCGGGTGAGGGCTTGCTGCAGCTCTTGGGCGACTTCGGTGCGGAGCGATTCGGGTTCGATGCCTTCCGCGGAGGCGCCGAAGCTGAGAACGTAGCTTTTGATTTCAATCGTGCTGGTCAGCCTCACGCTGACATCGAGACTGCCGCCGGGCCCAGGTGCCTCCGTTTGTGTGGCATTGATCTTGCGCTCGGCTGCGTTGCGAGCCGCGCTGCCACGAAAGCGGATGCGGACGGTCACGGGATCGTTGCCCGCGATCACGGCGAAGGCGCCTTCGAAGTGCTTGGACAGACGGAAGTCAGCGGGGCGGACGAAGGGGAGCTCAGTGACTTCGGCGGACTCCATCCGGTCGATCGTCCAGGTTCGGATCTCGCCGTGATGACAGGAATGACCAACCACGTGCAACGCGCCGTTGTGCTCGGCCAAGACATACGGATGGATGTCGTCGCTGACAGGCTCGGTCGAGCCAGCCGAGCGGTAGACGATGGTGGTCACTCGGCTGTCTTCGATCCCCAACGTGATCGTGTCGATCACGTCGGCTTGGTCGCGGTAGTCGCCGTCCCCGGGCGAACGATGCCGCCAAGGAGAGATCCGCCCGAAGTGATCGCCGTGCTTGCCGCCCAGTGCGACTTGGATTTTTTCGAACGCGGAGCGGGAGGTGTCGCCGATCGAGGTGCCGTTGAAACCGGTTGTTCCAGCGTGGAATCCCATCCACGAGAACGCTTCGTCGTACGTGAACCGGACTTGGCCGATCGATTCGCGAGACAAACGGTAGGTCTTGCGGCCGTTTCGGCAGACGTGTTCTTGGATCGCGATCCCCAGTTGCCGCAGGCCCGCGATGTCGCGGCGGACGGTCTTTTCGCTGACACCGAGCGATCCGGCCAGCGATTCAATGGTCGCTTCGCCCCGACCCAGCGTGATCAAACGCAGTAGTTGTGGATGACGCTTCCGCTGCGTTCCCATGCTCATCAAATCAAAACCTCGCCTTCCGCCGTCATGGCGTTCGTCTGCGCTAAGCTGCGCTTCAAATTTCGCAACTGTCTGAGTGTAGCAAGTCCTTGGCTGGCGGGGGGGCTGGCCTGGCCAACATGCGTCCAACCCGACGGCGAATTTTGGGAATCAAGTGAAAAACGCGTTGCGTTTTGTTTCTGCCGCGGCCCGGATGGGGTGAGGTAGCCGGTGCCGGAATTGGCTGGGGCCTGGAAGTGGCGTTCGCACATTTGATGATTTGAGAATGGGCTGGGAGTCGGCTCGCGCAGCGTGTGAGGTGAGAAAGCGAACTTTCCGGTGGGATTACACGCGCCGCTTCCCATACTCGGCCCTCACCCTCGCGTGCACCTGAACGGCGTCGCTCAACCTAGTATATCGCTCTCCCCAAACTTCGTTTTGGGAGAGGTGCGTCGTGTGGAAATCTGACACAAAGCGGTATCTAAAACTACACGACCTGCTTGGGTTGGTTGGGGGGATGGCAACCGGTGGCTGCCGCCACCGGCAATGGTTGTGTCGCCCCTTCGGGTACTGGTTCGTGTTTGTTGGATGTGCGGGACTGTTGATTCAATGCGTTTCGCAGATTGAGCCATCAGCCGATGGGCGATCGCCCATCGGTTACCGCAGACGAACCGGACGCTGGCGCGTTCCGGCTGACTCAAGCGACAAGGCCCGGGAAGAACCGATACAGCCATTGCCGGAGATCGGCGCTGTTTCCCAACGGAAGTTGACACAGACACGCCATTGCAATTCTGCGACGATACATGTGTAACGATCCCCTCAACACGACACACGGAACGTCCCATGAGCAACCGAATCTTGCTTGCCATTTTTGCGTGCTGGATCACGTCAACCTCCTTTGCTGACGCCCCACCGTCCATCGCTGCCTCGGACGCTCAACTAACGACCGACAACTATGTTCTCTCAGGCACAAGATTTCAGACGCAGACGGACGGCGACATAGCGTCGATACTGATATCAGGCGATGCTCAGATGCGTTGGCAGCGCGGAAAATGGGCTGGCGTCGAACTCACATCCGACCAGATGACGCTGAAGGCGAAAACTTCATTGTCCAGCCCGAGCCAAACCGTCACCGTTGATTCTGCTACCTGCGTTGGTGATTGCAAGATTTCCACCCAAATCATTCGCTGCACCTGTGAACGGATCGAGATTCGATCGGGCACGACAGACCGAATGGTTTTGTCAGGCAATGTCAAATTGACGATTGGCGACACCACGTTGAGATCCGCATCCTGCACCATGCAGTTTTCCGGCGACTCTCCGTCGATCATCGGTGAATTCTTGGTTCCCGAAGAGGGTCGGGGAATTACCGAACGCAACTGACGCCACCGGCAATGGTTGTGTCGTGCCTTCGGGTACTGGTTCGGTTTGGTGGATGTGCGGGACTGTTGATTCAATGTGTTTCGCAGATTGAGCCATCAGCCGATGGGCGATCGCCCATCGGTTGCCGGAGACGAACCGGACTTGAGCGTGTACCACCTGATTCAATCAACATTCCTTGCCAGAGGATCGGTCCTCTTCCTGGACAAAGCAACAAGTGAAGAAGAAGTGTCGGATTGAAATGGTGGCATAGGCTTCCAGCCTGTGATAGCGCGGAACACAGGCTGGAAGCCTTTTTGTACCCCATGTTTTTTGGGAGCCGCGTGTGTTGCGAATACAAGCGGTTCGAAGCCAAACATCCGTTGTCCAAGAACCATCAGTGTTCGATCAGCGGAGATTAGTGTTCCATTGACCGCTCTGGCGGGACACTAATCCACTCTGATTGGACACTAATCTTTGGTGTTTCGAGATGTGGGGTACTAAAAGGCTGGAAGCCTATGCCACTTCTTTTCCTCTCAGCTATGTTGCGTGAAGCGGTTGGACGGATGGTCGTCGTTCCTTTTGCTTTTGCGCGCCCCGATGGGACAATGGATCAACCTATCATTCTGCCAGCCCGTATCCTCGTCCTCTTTGCAGTCGACCGATGTCTCAATCGCCAGTCTCCGATCCTTTCCAACCTCAACCTGCGTACACCGAACCCAAGAAATCCAACACAGGCTGTATCCTGCTTGGCTTGGGCGGTGGTTGCCTGGTCGCCTTGTTGGTTTGCGGCGGTTTGATTGGAACCGGGGTCTTCAGTGTCTTCGCGATGATCAAATCGAGTGAACCGTACACCGAATCTCTCGCCAAAGCCCAAAGCAACGTGGAATTGCAGTCCATGATCGGAGAACCGATCGAGCCTTCGGCACTGGTCCAAGGAAACATTAATTTCAAGGATGATGACGGCGACGCGGATTTGAACTATTCGGTGAGCGGACCAAACGGATCAGCGACGGTTCATGTGATCGGAACCAAAGCCGATGGAAGTTGGGACTACAGCAGAATGGACGCCACCACCGCTGACGGGACGACGATCGACTTGTTGGTCGATTAGCACTCCACTGCAGCGTGGCTTTCGGATTGAATCGTAGTGGATGACGCAAGGAATCCTCTTGCGTGATTTGTGCATCGAGGACTCGTCGCCTCGTCCACTACCTACCGCGTTTCGCGAGGCGATGCAGCTTTTTCCACTCGGATTGCTAGGCGTTCCATGTCACCGTCCCCTTGGAAGGGTGTATTACGAAACCGCGGCTAACGCCGATCGGCTGATGGAATTGCGGTTGGACACGTAACATCGCGCGACGCTTCTCTTTGCGGAAGACGGCGGGCTTTGCGAAATGGCGTTTCTGATTCAGAGTCTCGGAGAGACTCTGCTACGCGTGGGAGTCTGGCTTGTCTACCTTGGCCACTAAACCCAGGTCGGCCAGGACGACGTAGGCGGCGGGGAGGGCGATCAGCACGAGGACCGTCGATGCAAGCATGCCGAAGCACACACTGACAGCCAGCGGGATCAACACCTGGGCTTGGCGACTGGTTTCGAACAACAGCGGCATCAACCCGGCGATCGTGGTGGCGGATGTCAACAGGATCGCGCGGAAGCGAAGTCGGCTGGCCTGCCGCGCCGACTCGATCACGTCCGTTCCCTCGGTGCGTTCTTGTTTCAAAAACAACACCAACAGAATCGAGTCGTTCACGACCACACCGGCCAGTGACACAAATCCGAGTACGCTGGGGATCGATAGCGAGTTGCCCGTGATCAGGTGTCCCCAAATCACGCCGATCAACGCCATCGGGATCGCTGCCATCACGATCAACGGTTCGGTCCAGCTTTCAAACTGATAGCTCAAAATCGCGAACACGCCGATCAACCCCAACACGAACGCTTGCAGCATCGAGTTCCCCGTTTCGGCTGACTCTTGCGATTCCCCTTCGATCTGAATTCGGACATTGGGATGTTGCTCTTCAATTTCAGGGATCGCTTCGCGACGAAACAAACCCATCAGCGCCGCCGTGTTGGCCACCCGTGTGTCGACTTCACCGATCAATGTCACGGTGCGGCGACCGTTCAGCCGTGCGATCCGCGACCAGCCCGTGGCGACGTCGACTTTGGCAACCGCCGATAACGGCACGCGGCTGCCATCGGCCAAGACAACATGAAAGTCGGCAAAGTCAGCGAGGCTGTCTCGGTCCGACGTTTTCAAACGTGCTTCGATCTCATACGCCTCCGAGCCGACTTGGATTTCATCGGCGACCGTGCCTTGGAACGCCGCGCGAACTTGATCGGCGATCGTGGTCACATCCAACCCCAGCCCCACGGCGCCCTCATCCAAACGGATGCGATACTCCTGTTTCCCCGGCCGCAAGTCATCGGTCAGGTGTAAACGCCTTGGTACTGGTCAAAGAACGCCAAGCCCTGTTGCGCGGCCGCTTTGGCATCGTAAAGACTGTCGCTTTGAAAGCGGATTTCGATCGGTCGCCCCGCCGGCCCAAACGCGGATTCGCCGTACGTGACACTGATCACATCGGGCAAGTTGCCGACCTCTTCACGCCATGCCTGAACCACGGCGTCGATCCGCGTCGAACGATTTTCGGGGCTCAATAAATCGGCCGTGATCGTTGCCACGTGCGACCCCGATTCGAACGCGTCCGCGTTGGTCCCGAATTGCACCTGAACCGTTTCAACGAGCTCGCGACCGTCGGGTTGATCCGGCGTGAATTGTTGATTGACTTTGTCCAGTCCCGCCGTGATCCGCTGGACAATCTTTTCGGTACGCTCGATCGGTGTGCCTTGCGGCAACAGGATACGGGCTTCGACGATTTCGCCTTCCGTCGTGGGAAAGCCTTGAAAGGGAACGATGCCGCTGACGACCAACGCCAACGATGCCACGAACAAACCAGCCATGCTTCCGAGAAACAGGTAACGCCAACGAATCGCCGCATCGACGCACCGCCCCATCACCGATTCACGCAGCCAATTCAACGCGGTGTCGATCGCTCCACGCATTCGCCCGGACCTTTCCAAGCCGGAATGCCCCAGCGAGTGACCCATGTGAGCAGGCAAGATGATGAACGCTTCGATCAAACTGACCGCCAGCACCAGGATCAACACGATCGGGATGACCTGCAGCACTTTCCCGATGAAACCGGCCAGCGACGCGAGCGGACCGAGCACACAGATCGTCGTCAGGAACGACGAAACAACACCGCCGGCGACTTCTTTGACGCCATCGACGGCGGCCTGCATCGCCGGTTTGCCGAGACTCAGATGCCTGGCGACGTTTTCAGCGATGACGATCCCGTCGTCCATCAGAATTCCAGTCGCCAGCAGCATTGCCGTCAGCGTGATCATGTTGATGGTCAGCCCAAACGTGGGCATCTAGAACAACGGGCCAAGGAACGATACCGGCAGGCTCATCACCACCCAAAACGACATCCGCAGGTTGAAGAACATCCACAGCGTGAAGAACACCAGGATGATTCCCTGCACCGCGTTCTTGAGCACCAACTGCAAACGATCGCTGATCAGCGTCGACATGTCGTTGACGACGGCGATGTTCACGTTCGGTTGACGTTCGCGTTCGGCTTCCAAGAATTCGTTGACCGCCGTGGTCACGCGGATCGCGTCTTGCGTTTTCGTCTTTTCAATCCGCAGCACGCCAGCCCGCTCGTCGCCCAGCAAGCTTTTGACTTCCTCGTCTTCGAACAAATCGACGACTTGGCCGAGGTCACGCAAGCGAATCTCTGCTCCGCCACGCGTGCCTTTGATGATCAAGTCTTCGAGTTCCTCCGGCGTGCGTCGTTGTTCCACAAAACGCAACAGGACTTCGTTGTCACGGGTTTCCAACGCACCGGCTGGAATGTCGATGCCTTGCCGGGCGATGACTCGGGCCACTTCGGACGCGGTCAGGCTGTAACGTCGCAGGGCTTCTTCGGACAGTTCGACGCGAAGTTGGCGGTCGGAGAATCCGCTCAGTGCGACCAGCGACACTTGCGGCACCTGTTGCAAGCGGTCCTTCAGGTCTTCGCAGTAGATCTTCAAGTCGCCCGTCTCCATCGGGCCGTTGACCAGCAGAACCATCACCGCTTCGGTGCGTCCAAGTTGCGTGATCACGGGGTCTTCGACGTCGACCGGAAACTCCGTGATCGCTTCGACTTCGGATTCGATGTCGTCTTGGAAGATCGAAATGTCGGCACCGTCCCGCATTTCGACCGTGATCACGGCGACGCCTTCCTGGGCATCGGAGCGGACTTCTTTGACGTTTTCAACGCCGTCGATCGCGTCTTCGACCCGTTGGCAAACCGCCTCTTCGACTTCTTCTGCAGTCGCGCCGCGATACAAGATTTGAATTTGGATTTCTGTCGCGGTGAACTCGGGAAAGGTCTCACGTTCCAGTTTGGGAAGCGCGAACACGCCTGCGATGATGAACAACAGCATCAACAGATTGGCCAGCGTTGGGTGGCGAGCGAACTGATCAATCATCGCTGCCTCCAACTTCTACGGGCTGCTTTCCCTTGGGAACCTTTGGGTAAGATGGATTTCCAAGTCCGTCAAGCATTTCCTGTTCGGCAGATGGACGGACTTGGAAGTCCGTCCTACGTGACTCTGAAGATGGCGTCGACGAAACAGCAACGACGCCGCGAGCGTCGGTGACCACTCGATCGAGCAGTTCGTCGTCGGCAACCGGATCGATCAACATCCCCTCAACGGCTGGTGCTGGATCGGAAACAATCAACTTCTCGCCTCCGGTCAGCCCGCTGCGGATGACGGCAAACTCGCCTTGCACGAAGGCGACATCCACCGGCTGCTTTCTCAAACGTTGTTCGTCGTCCAACACATAAACATGACTGCCGTGAACCGTGTGTCGCGGGATGATGACTTGGTTCGGTCGAGCTTGCCCGATCAGGGTGACGCGGCAATACGTGCCCTGCAGCAACGGTGGACGGATACCGGGAATGACTTGTTCATACGGATCGTCGACACCGACCACCATGCTCAGGCTGCGAGTTTGCAGGTCCAGCGATTCGCGGACTCGCATGAACCGGGCTTCCCAGCGGGCAGGCATATCGGACGATGCCATTTCGACAATGGCGCGGACGTTGAAGACATCACGCACACGCTGCATGGAAAATTCTTCTAGCGAGGCCGTTTGCGATTCGTTTTGAATCAACCGCCGCACCTCACTCATCGGAGCCTGGGCTTCGACTTCGACCAAATCGATGTTGTAAGCCTCGAACAAGTCTTGCCCCGTGCCGACGTACTGGTCGACGTCCAGCGTGACTGTGCCGATTCGGCAGTGAAACGGAGCACGGATCTCGGTGTGCTTGAGGTCCAAGTGTGCCTGAGCCAACTGGGCTTGCTTGAGCGCCAAGTTGGCTTCTTGGCTTTGTTTCTGCGCGGGCAACAAGTTCAACGCACTGGTCTGATCCTGCAGGCGTTGTTGCTGGGTAAAGACCGATCGTTGCTGTGCGTCCAATTCAGATTGTGACGTGGCACTACGCGATGCCAGTTGTCGCAACCGTTCCATCTCACGCTGAGTGACCGTCAACGCCTCGCGTTCGATCGCCAACGACGCTTTCAAGTTTTCTTCAGTTCGCGTCAGCTCGTCGATCAACGCTTGGGCCTGTTTGATCTCGGCTTCCAGTTGTGCGACCGCGTACTCGTATTCGGTCGGATCAATCCTTAGCAACAACTGGTCTTTGTTGACGAACGATCCCGATTCCAGTTCCGGATGGACCTCGACGATTCGGCCGTCCACCTCCGCCACCGCTTGCCAAGTTTGGCCGGGCGTTGCGGTGCCGTAGCCGACGACACGTGGAACGACGTCGACCACGGGAACATCAATCACACGCAGCATTCGCGATGCTTCGTCGGCGACCTCCCGTTGCGGTTGCGGCCGGTTCCCCACGATCCAGATCGCGATGAAGAAGCCCGCGACCAACGGCGGTATGAACAGTGACCGCATGCCAAATCGCTTGAGCGTTTGCAGGATCGTGTTTGGAGTTTTGTCAGCCAACGCGAGTCTCCATCATTCGGGCATCCATCGTCCGACCTCGTCCGGCGTCTTATCCGTCGGAAGACCTCGCATGGCCAGACTCATCGTCATAATCCCGCTGCCAAACAGGAACAGCGCGAACAACAGCCGCACGACCAGCGCAAGTCGAGGCAATCGAACGCGGCGGGTTTCTGGTTGAATCACCTGAACCAGTCTCCCCAGTTAGAAGATGGAGGCATCAGCTCGTCGTTCATCACGGTCGAGTTGCGTGCAAACCTTTACCTGCTATATACAGCCACCATGCCGCGGGTCAACTGTTTTGTTGAACCTGGACATTCCCGTGGCTCGGATGGTCAAACGAAACGGCCCAACCGAACGGCCGTGAAGCACACCCCGGTCAACGACGGCACTCGCGGTGATACCGCTCGCAAAAAGCAAAGATGAGCCACACAATCTGGATAGATGCCAGGCGGTCGGGCGGCTGACAGTTTTGGCCCATCTGGACTAAGCGTGATTGATCTAGCCGACTTTCAATCCTTCATCCGAGCCGTCCCGTTCGCCCCGGTTGTCTCGTAGGATCAGGGTAACACCGACAAAGGATCGGCAAATCACCCACCGGACCGATCGGGCTGCCGGGCGGAACCGCCGAAACGTACCACCCACCGAGCCCCCTCCATCTGGCCAACGTGTATAAAACAGACGTGTTACCGAATCACGCGAACAAGCTACGCCGGTAGACTATCCGGGATACTTGATCATCATGTCGCAGGAGTAATTGATGGGGCGCGGCTACACACAATTCTCATTTCCAGACTCCGCTACCGATGATGAGTATGCGTTGTACTCGGCGTTTCTGAACTACCGAATGCCAGACGGCAAGCTGCTACACGTCCACCAAACGGAGTGCTGGTGTCCAACATGCAATCGCATTGACATGGCGGAACGTGTCGAGACACTTGCAGAGCTGAATGAAGAACTCGAACGCTTACGCAATCCAGACGAAGCGACCTCACGGATGCTCCAATTCATTAGCACGCCAATCGAAGAACAAATTGCTGAAATGGAATTGCGAATCCATTGGCGACGAAATCGCGTGTCACCCGCAAAATGCCTCCATTGCGGGGCGACACACGTGGTGCCGATCCCAACCGACGACGAGTTTGAACACCCCAAAACTGGCGAACGTGTCGTGGTTGCCGGCCATGGATTTATGTCAACTGACCAATGGCACGCCGAGTTTACGCCTGAAGGCGATAGATTGTCTTCTTCGTACAAATAAACCCATCGCATGGCGTGCACGCGAATTGACTCTGCTCCACAACTCGATGATGCCAACCGCGGTCCAAACTGAATGAATTCAAATCCCTACCAGTCGTCCGAAACGAAGCAACCCGCGGTGCAACACTTGCGAAATGTGGTTGGCTGGGTCGCCGGCTCAGTTTTCGCCGCCATGGCATCTGTCACTCCGTTGTGGTCCGGTCTTCATCTAGCCGGACAAGAGTTCGGTCTATTCCCGGCTCCCTACGGAGTGTTTGGCATTGAAATCAATGGCACCCCGGTCTCCAACCGGTCGTTCATGTGGGCCTCGCTGCTTGCGGGCGGGCTATTCATTGGGGTCGCGGTCGTCTGCTTCCTTCGCGTGCGTATCAACCAGAAGCACAACGCCACTGTGCGGTCGGCCAGCAGTCAAACGATCCGATAACAATGGCATTCACACGGAAAAGCATTCCAATCAGTTTGAAATGAACACTTTGACTCTCTCCGCCCGATGATGAACTGAAGCTATTGGACCGGTCGCTTCACCGCCAAGAGTTTGCCATACGGTAAATGCTCCTTCGCGAGATGAGACCGAAATGAAACCGCTGGCCTTCATTCTTTCGCGTATCATTTGGATACCCTGTGCCCGAATGAATCTGTTCCCCAAATAACTTGCCCCCGGCCCAGCGTAAATGACACCCGAAACCATCAATTTCCGTCGCGACGGCATCGCCCAAATACTTTCGTCTCTGGAGACTCAAGCCGGCCATTCTTACGACACCGCCCGAGAACTACTTTCAGTAGGCGAACTCAAGGTTTGCTGCGAATTTGCTTGCGATCACATCGCGGACGATCAATTGGCAGTACCGAACGATGACTCAAAACGACTTGTTGACATCTGCACTCGTCTCGGCGTTGATCCGGACTACTATTCCAACCTTGCTGACCACCTGCCAGACTTTCCTGACCGTATGCCTGATGGCGGGTAGCCATGGTGTGAAACGGACCGCCGAAGAAGGCGACCAAAGCGAGTCGTCAGGAGTCCTTAACATTTGAACTGTTTTGCCAAGTGTTTTTGCTCCCACCCACAACCGGGGCCAACGCCCAAACGGCTCACATGGTTGTGCCCGATCATTCCTGACGGTGTGCCCATAACATCGAAAATCAACTCCTGCCGCGCGCTGACGCGGGACGTTGCCCTACCAAAATCCATCCTCCTCTTTCGAAGCAACCAAAATGGAGACACAACGAAAGCTGACACTGGCCGCAGGGGGAATTTGCGGGGTTTTCGCGAGCTTGTTGCTGCTACTTGCCGCATTCCTCGCCGTTATCGGTGCGGATGCACGGCAGCCCATAGTTTTTGCAGTCATCAGCGTGTTCCCGCTCTTGATTGCCATTGCGTGCCTGAGCAAGCCCCACCGCACGCCTGCATTGCGATTGGTTGGCGGGATCACAGCATTTGCGATGGTGGGCATCATCTTGAACTCGTTCCTAAATCCTGATGTCGAAATTGGTCGCCTGGGTCGAAGTATGTATTTCGGGATACTTACTGGTTCAATTGCGCTCGCTGCAACGGGCCGCTGGCCCTCATGACGACGCTCAAACACTTGTGATCTCCCCACTTGAGCCGCACCGTAGCCGAGCTTGCCCGAATCGCCAGTGCGGCGTCGCGGAATCCTTTGATTCGATTGCTCTGAGCGCGTCCAACGACCTAGGAACTCACATGTATCGGGAATCACGCGGAAACGATTTGCATGATCGCGGTATCTGAACCAGGACTGGATCGATGATACGACGGTTCATCGCACCACGGCTTAAACAACGTTTGGTACACCGAGTAGCCAGATCCCTCTCGTGTTCATTGATTAGCAATAGAACTGCACCGCTCGATTCCCCTCTCAAATCGATGGGTCATTCCGGGTGTCGGGCATGTTCCGATTTTTGGCGAGACATCTCCAGGTTTCTCTCGGATCGCCACCGACTTCCTCAGTTCAGAGCCTGGCGAACTATTCCGAGCGTCGGAGGCGGACTCGTGGCCGTTTGCCAATTGGAAATCAACTCCGTCGCACCGGTCTTCAATAGTTTTGCTAGACTGAAGTTTGACAGCGAACTTCTGCAACGCAAATCGAATCGATGCTCACTCGTCCCGCCCCAACCAATCCGTACTCGCCTCCAGCAAACGCAAACACCACTTTGCCCGAACGTCAATTGGCTTCCAATGCCTGGTCGATGTTCGTCCCGACGGCAATTGCCTGCGTTGCCGGATCGGTATTCTTCCGTTCTCACTTCGTATCTGCTGGAGACCCAACGGGCGGATCCATCTCCGCAGGCGTCACTGGTCTCTTGGCACTTCCGTTCGTGTTGCTGATGCGCTGCCGGATGCGAACACGTCGATCGAGCCCACACTCGAACTCGACGGACTTTGTTGCTGGTGGATGCGAACCTACGTTCGATGGCTTCGAGGCGGATGTTCGCTCCACGATAGAAAGCGAATACGCACACGAGTGAAATGAATCGGGATTCGTCAAAAGATGGTTTCTGATCCGACGAATCATCCGCGAGGTTGCCGAACGTATCGCAGAATCACGCATGGCGGTGACGGCAGGATGCCTTCTGAACCACTAGCATCAGTCTCTTCCAATCTCAAATTGGACACCGAAGACAAACAGGGAAGCAGAACAAAGCAAAGAACGCGGAGTGGCCGACATCGCATTTTGAAAATGAAAAATCGACCGTATCTTCGGATGTCGCAACCGCTGCTCATTCGAGAGAGTTCACTCGGAAACAAATTTCAATGCCGCAACAGAATCCATATTCGCCGTCTCGACATTCAAACGAAGAGAGCAATGTCTCTGACCGTCATCCGCTAAGACTGGTGAGCGTCATTGCACTGGCCTGCCTTGTAGGAATGATCCCGTTGCATTCGCACTTGTTGCTGATCGTCCTGGCCTTTGCCGTGCTGAACTCAGCAGCGACGCTCCCGCTCATGCTGGCAGCGACACCGAAGTTGGGTCTGATCGCGTTTGCCTCATCGATATTCTTTCTGGCGACTCTCTTGAATTCCAACTGGGGATTCTCCACACCGAATCCTGTGGTACGACTCACCTGGGTGACGTTCGGGCCGGCTGTCTTGCTCATGGTTTGCTGGATGGGCTATCCATTGCTTCCTGCCAACTTACGGGTCGCACTTCGCTAGCAGTAGCGCGTCCCGCCCTTGGGATTGAATCACAACATTTTCAATCTTCGCCGTGTTAGGCGAGTCATCCACAGATGATTCATCCGCGACCAACGACGATCGCCACCTAAGGTTTAAGAGGTCTCCAACACGAACAGAATCGCACTCGTTTTCGCGTTCACAATTCACGCAACAGAAACCAAATAGCGAAGGGGAGTTGAGCAACGCTATTGGAGTAGGAATTCGGACGGTAAACACCCGATCTTCAGGCGATCGATCTCTGAATTGCCCTCGAACGCTTGCCACCAGAGGGGGTTGCCTGTAGCCTGAATGGAAGAACAGGCGAACGAGTCAACTCCACCAACTTGAAATGGAGCATTCGTTCGATGCCCTGCCATTCTCGGAAACCACCTGAACCATCGAGGCAAGCGATGAGATTTCTGGCTGTTGCAGCTCTTGTGACTCTTGGCTTTCCGATCCTTGCCGACGAACCGGCTGAAAAGGGTCAGGAACTGGCAGCTTGGGGAGTGCCAATCAATCCCGCGGGCGACTGCAGCTTCACGGTTTATGATGAAGGTCTAACAATCTTCGTTCCTGGTAGCGAAGATCCCCATGACTTAAGTGCCGAGTTGGAAAGCAGCACCGCTCCGCGTGTCGTCCAATCCATCTCCGGCGACTTCGTCCTTGAAGTTCGGATCGACAGCCAATTTCAACCGGGAGATGAGTCAACGCAGGCGGGGCGCACCGGATACGTAGGTGCTGGGCTGGTCGTGTTCGCTGACGACGGAAATTTCGTCCGGCTCGAGCGTGCGACCCTTCATCGCAAAGCCGGTGATCCTCAGCCCTATACAAACTTTGAGATTCGCGTGGACGGCAAACTCGAACGGATTGGCCGGGTCGGGGAACTGCCAGCCGACGAAGCCAAGCCGACGTGGCTTCGACTGGAACGCAAGGGCGACCTCATGCTCGGCGCGGTGAGCCTGGATGGAAACAACTGGGAGCATGCCGAACCGAAGGAACTTCGCGCGGATGCATGGAAAGGAGACAGCATCGTCGCCGGCGTTGCAGCCATCAGCACTTCGAAACAGCACTTTGAGCCAAGGTACTCCCAATTTTCACTGCAGCCATCCGCCGCGCCGAATGACGAATGACCCTAGCGGCCTGTTGATCCAATGAACCGTACCGCGTTAGCGGCGGTTGATCAGACGCCAACCGGGGCTGACGCACATCGGCCAATTGCTTTCATTCGGTACACGACTCAATCAACACCCCGCTAGCGGACAAATCCCCGAGTGTGAATTCAAACCCGAAACGCAATTTTTAGAGCGTTGAAAAAACGAAAGGTTTTTCAACGCCCCTGGCGAAAGACCGACTGAGCCCGCCAAATTGTTTGAAGCTTCAAATCCCAACAACTCAGACGGACTCAGCCAGCTATGGCACATCTTACCTTTCACAGCCGCGTTGTCATCTCTGTCATGCAACGAGACGGCAAGAAACAGAAAGAGATCGCGGAAGCAATTGAAGTATCTCCCTCCACGGTTTCTCGTGAACTGGCAAGGAACCACGTCACTGGCAATCACTATCATCCGTTGCATGCTGAACGCCGAGCCAATTTCCTGAAGACGAGACCATCGGTCATCAGCAAGTTGGAGGACCCGGAGCTCTTTGAGGTCGTGTCTGAGAAGATCGCTCTCAACTGGAGTCCAGAGCAGATCAGTGGGTATCTTTGGAAGCAGGCTGGCAAGCATCAAATCAGCCATCAAACGATACTACAAGTATCTTTGGTCTTTGGATCGAAACCACCCAATTCGCAAAGCGATGCGGCGGAGTGGGCGTCGCAATCGCAAGCAAAAGCCGGGATTCATTCGCAAACAGGCTGCCGACCGTGTGTCAGTTCATGACCGCCCAGAAGTCGCCAGCCACCGGAAGCGGGTTGGCGACTGGGAGCTCGATCTCGTGGTCTGCAAGAAGAGCACGGGCTACTTGGTAACCGCCGTGGACCGCAAGACCGGCTACACATTGGTTGGTCGCTACAAAAAGAAGTCATCGCGTTTGGTGAGGGTGCAGTCGGGCTGGTAGCAGCGATCCGGATGGAATAAGTGCGGA
>TARA_R110002073_G_scaffold336493_1_pt1 | contig 19298 bp, 18 predicted proteins | sample TARA_R110002073 | Tara Oceans TARA_R110002073 (sample SAMEA4397174) | marine metagenome | biome: Polar Biome; feature: [DCM] deep chlorophyll maximum layer (ENVO:01000326); material: water (ENVO:00002006), including particulate matter (ENVO:01000060) such as... | depth 40 m
GGACACAAAGTCAATGAAACCAGGATCGCCTATATTGCTTTACCGCGCTAGCCCAGTTTGCCTAGAGTGCGCGTCGGCCCTGACACTCGACCTGCTACTCCTGGTCGTCGCTTTTGCGGGCGTTTTCGCTGCACAGCAGCTTTCAACAGCTCCCGCAACATTCGTCTCTGTTGCGATTTGCACATTCTACGCTGCATTCAGGTCAGCGCATGCATCGGGAGTTTCTCCGCGTGTTGTTGCAACAGTCGCTGCCGTTTTGACTTTTTGGTTGCAGTGCGGAATTCGGATGGTCGTTTTCTCGTTGGTATCGAATGATGGCCACACTCGGTTTCGGGCTGCGAGTCAGTTGGTTGATCCCCCTTTGCTTTTTCTGCTTGTGGCGGGGTCAACTTTTTTGGTCGGGTTGTTCGGATTGCTGGTCGGGCACTATTTTGCGATGTGGAGAGACCGCGGCTGGAGGCATCTATTTGATCGACCCGATGGGTAATCATTCCGATGCGCGAGAGCAGCCAGGTCACTTTTTCACGCCAACGAGCTTTCCTCGTCGCGGTCCCTCAATTGGCGACGTTTTTTGACTGAATTCAATGGACCTGTCTCCCGAACAAATTCGATTCGTTGAGGCCGTTCGGAAGCCCCGGCACCACCGGCGGGAGATTCTGCTTCAAAAAAGATTCATGGAAATACCGCGAGCGGAACAGCTTGATGCATTGCTCTACTTTTTCACTCATTCGAGCAGTTACGGCGATCAGAAAGATTGCTCGCGATTCTTTCCTGCCCTTGTTTCTGACTGCGTTTACTCGCTCGAAGAATTGCTAACACAAATTGCGTCAACTTGGAACCTTAGCGTTGAAGAGTTGCCCCACTATCTCGCTGATGTTTACGGGGCGGAACGTGTGGCCTGCCTGTCCAAGTCTCTCGCCACGCAGTACCCAGATGCTAGCTATGAACGGCGGTCGCTGGATACAATCGCTTGGTGGTTGAAACGACGCGTTGCAGACGGCGGATAGGCCCACATTGCAACAAAGCCCTGCGTGGCGAGGGGCAAATGGAAAACACGGCGCCCGTGCTCGCCAGCGGCAACCGTGATTCGACAGAGAACCATCTGATGGCAAATCCATACGAAGCGACCACTGAGGAATTGTTGAAATCCGCTCCAGGTGTGCCAGACTTCCGAATCATCGCATTCCTGCTTGCGGGCTTCGCCGCCATCGTTGATTGCAATTGTCGTCCGACTGAAGTTCATACCACTGGGACGCAAGATTGATCCGCGCCACACAACTCAAATGGCTGTTCGTCGGAGACGCGATCAATGCTCGCGATTTGAGTCAGCTCTATGATCACGATCTCGCGGCGGTTGTTGATCTCGCTGCGAACGAAACGCCTGCACAACTTGGACGCGACCACATCTATTGCCGTTTTCCTTTGCACGATGACGGGTCGAATTGTCCGCAACTGATCGGTTTGGCGATTGGCTGTGTCCGATCACTGATCCTTCGCGACACGCGAACCCTCGTGGCATGTTCTGCGGGCATGAGCAGGTCACCAGTGGTCGCATCAGCCGCAATTTCGTTGGTCACAGGTGTTTCCTTGGACGATTCACTTGCCGCTGTTTTGCTGAACGCACCGCAGGATGTTTCTCCGGCATTCCTTTCGTCCGTCGCGTCGATTCACGCCGAAATGATCAAGCCGGCATCATTCCAAAACGACGCGTGACAGTGTTGTGTTGGTGCGGTTTCTTGTCTGCTTGCATGTTGAACGCCGATGCAAGGCGATGCGGATGTTTTTGCTAGCGGGGGCATTGCTTGGGTTGGTGGGTGAAGGTGTTTTCTTTTTTGGGATTGGGTTGGCCGATGTTTGATTGGATAAGCCGGGTCGGCGCTCACGGGGATCGCTGGGGTGTGATCGAGGAGTTCTGACAAAGCTATCGCTATCGCTATCGCTATCGCTATCGAGCACGAGCACGAGCACGAGCACGAGCACGAGCACGAGCACGAGCATGAGCATGAGCATGAGCATGAGCATGAGCATGAGCATGAGCATGAGCACGAGCATGAGCACGAGCACGAGCACGAGCACGAGCACGAGGTTTGGTGTTGGGGGGCTCAAGTTTGGAACTTGGGGATGTCCTCTGGGGGAACGGGTCGCTGAACGTTGCGTCGCGTTCCCAAAGAGGGGCTTTTTCTCTAGTATCCTGGCTGCTTTGACGATTTCCGTTCGGCGAACGACGGCCAGGACATGGATTTTTTTCCGAACCTTCACTTTGACGATCCGCTTTTCAACATGGCGGTGGTCCTCACCGCCGGTGTGCTCGGTGGAGAGCTTTTCGCGCTGATTCGACTTCCAAAAGTGACTGGTTGGATCGCCACCGGAATCTTGCTTCGTCAATTGCGGCTGCCGGGGATGGACACGGTTCTGGATCCGCAAGCACTGGACCGGTTTGGTCCCTACATGAATTTTGTGTTGGGGTTCATCGCGTTCACGGTGGGTGCCTCGTTGTACTTTGGCAGTTTGCGAAACACCGGCAAACGGATTGGTTTGCTGCTGTTGGGCGAGGCATTGATCACACCGACGTTGGTCGGTTCGATGATGTACTTTGGTGGGATGTGGCTGGACTCTTCCATGTCGTTGCCGCCCGCCGCGTTGTTCGCCGCGATTGCAATCGCAGGTGCTCCCGGGACCACTGTGTTGGTGATTCAAGAAGCGCGAGCACGCGGGATTTTGACTCGCACGTTGTTGGCGGCGATCGGTTTGATTGACATGGTCGCCGTTGCGGTCTTCGTCTTCATCTCAACGTTTTTGGCGGATGAGTCTGGTTGGGTTCACGCACTCGAGAGCGTTGGGGTTCAGTTTGCCGTGACGCTCGCCATTGGTGCGACTTGCGCGCTGCTCGCGATCGTGATGGTTCGTACTTTGGTCAGCCCCGCGTTTCTTGGGCCGTTGATGGTTGCGGTCGTTTTAGGAGCTTGGGGTGCCGCAGCAAGCTTTGGTACCTCGGGTGGAATCCTGGCGTGCACATTTGCTGGGATCACACTGACCAATTCTCGCCACGATTTGGTGCGATCAGGCGAAGCGTATCTGAACTCGATTGGTGGAGCGTTGTTTGCGCTCTTCTATACCTTCGCTGGGATGAAGCTGGATTTCACTCAGATACCGCCGGTCATCGGTTTGGTTGCGCTATACTTCTTGGCTCGTTTGTTTGCGAAATCGATCAGTGCCTACACCGCGATGAGCTTGTCCGGGGCGACCGACAACGTCCGCAAGTATCTCGGGATGTCATTGTTGCCGCACGGGGGCGTCGCGGTTGGTTTGATCATTCTGGTCGGGAGCGAACAATCGGGGTTCTCCGATGAAATCAAGTCGATGGTGACAACGGTCGGTTTGTCGGCTCTTGCGATCAATCAGTTGCTAGGCCCCAGTGCGACGCGGTTCGCTCTGACGCAAACGGGCGAAGCTCGCAAGGATCGACCGCGATTGTTGGATTTCTTGCAAGAGAACCGAATTATGGTTGATTTGGATGGTGACACCGAGGAGATTTTTCAGAAGCTCACGAACCTGCTTTATGCCACGACACCGATGAGCACGCCGCAAGAAAAATTCCTGGAGTCGGTTCGAGCCCGTGAATCTTCGCAAACGACTTGTTTGGGAACAGGGTTAATGATTCCCCACGCGATCATCGATGAACCGGGTGACAACGAAGTCAAAGGCGTTTTGGGAATCAGCAAGAAAGGCATCAAGCTCAACACACCCGATGGACGCGCCGTGCATGCGGTGCTGTTGTTGGCTACTCCCGAATCAAGCCGAAAGCGTCATTTGGAAATTCTTTCCGCGTTTGCGACGGCGATCACGCGAGACATCAACATTCGCGAGCAGTTGTATCGATCTCGTAGTGCGGCTCATGCCTACGAAGTGCTTCACGCCGATGATCTCAACGATGTGAATTACTTCCTCGAGGACGCTCAGCATCGTGCCGGTTTGTTGGAACAGGATGAGGAAGCAACTTCGTGAATCAACCCAAGCCTGATACCCAGTGCGGTTGCCCGGACGTGGATCCTGCTCAAGCCGTTCGCGTTGCTGTGATCACGCTCAGCGACACGCGTGGCAAAGCAGAAGACCGCAGTGGCGATCGGATCGTTAGCTTGTTGAAGGAAGCTGGTCATGCCGTCGCGAAACGGATGATTCTGAAAGATGATTCCGAACCGCTTGCGAAGCTGTTGAGCGAGCTTGCCGAAGACGATTCGCTCGATGCCGTGATCACGACGGGAGGGACCGGCATCGCGCTGCGAGACATGGCGGTCGATGTCATCGAGTCCATGTTGGATGTGACGTTGCCCGGGTTTGGGGAACACTTTCGTGCCATCTCGATTGCCGAGATCGGTCCCAAGGCGATGCTCAGTCGCTCCACCGCGGGGCGGATGAAGTCCAAGGTGGTGTTCGCGTTGCCGGGATCAACGGGGGCGGTCACGACTGGGATGAACCAGTGCGTGCTACCGATTCTCAGACATGCGGTGTCGCTGGCATCACGCTGAATCACTGCGTTCAAACCACCGGCTGCTATCTGCAATCCCATTGGGAGATAACTCGCGCGAGCCTGCTTTCTTTCGAAGATCGAACAGTGAGCAGCCCGGCGAGCACCCAAACGGCTCACATAGTTATGTTCGCTCCTGCCCGCTTGCTTAGCGGGGCACTAAGAAACAACTGAAGTGGTCACGGGAAAGTTGTGTCAGCATCGAGCGGGCTTGCTCGGCGTATTGCGGGTCCAGTTCCGCGGCAAGTTGAGCGTTCTCGGCCGCTAGCGATGTCTTTTGATGTTCTTTGTAGCTGGTCGCCAGCAGAAAATGATTTTCGGCGGTGGGGGCCAGGTGAACCAATGTTTGGTAGGCCTCTTCTTCCAACCGCCGATTGCCCAATTGCCGGGCTGCGAAAGCGATGCCTTTGTAGGCACTGATCATCGCGTTGTTCTTCGCGGGGCTGTCCGGTTGTCGTTCCCAGTGTTTTAGCGAACGCTCGTAACCTCGCATGCTCTCGGCAGGTTGTTCCAAACGCTGTTGGCACAGTCCATAAAAGTCGAGGCTGATCGGGTGGAAATTGCGACCGGACATCATCGGTCGGATCCAGCCGAGAGCCTCGTGGTTGCGGTCGAGCTGAACGAGGGTCGTGATTCGCCGGCCAATCATCGCGAGAGTCAGATTGCTAGGCATGGGTTGTTGGATCTCTGCTTCCAAGCGAGCCTTTTCATCGCGAAGGTTGCTCTCCAAGGTCGCCAGGTCCGTGTTCGCGGCGGTCAGGCTGGGATTGAATCGACGCAATTGTGAACAATGTTTCCAAGCCAGAGCGACGCGGTTGCTGGCCAATGATTCGTTCAGCTTTTTCTCGAGCGATTCCGCCGCGGAATGTGTGTAGGTGGCGGGAATCGCAATCGTGGCTGCACCAAACAGCAGCCACGCCCAAGCCGGCAAAGCTTGCTGACCGCCCTGCCCTGCCCCGATCGCAGGCGGTTCGAGCTGCGCCGGTGGTTGCGGCGAAGCGATGGCGAAACAGAGGTTTGCGGCGGCAAACGCGGTGAGACAGGACAGCAATGCTCGAGCGATGGTGATTGCGAGCAGGCTGCTCGGCAGTGCAATTCCATGACTCGCGACTGCCAGGCAAAGGCACCCTAAGAACAAGCAAACACCCAGGACGATCGCGGAGGAACGAGATTTCTTGGCAACTCGTCTTGCTGCGGCGAAGCCAATTGGCAAGGAGGACAACATGGAGATGGCGTAGATGTCTTCGCGACCAAACCACTCCAGGTGTCCGCTCGGATCGAGTAGCAAGTGACGAATGGCCACTAAGACGGCGATCACCGTGGGCGGCCAGAGAAGCCAGTTTGCCGGCAGGTTCTTCCTCGGTGTGTTGTTTGGTTGCGTCATGCGGCACCCGTGGAGGAAGCGGGGGCGACTCGTTTGGGAGACTTCCACAGCAGGCCGTCAAAGCAGTAGTGCCAGAAGGCAACGACTAGGTTGATCAGCACCCAGGATTCAAAGAAACCACGAGACAGCAGGTAGTTTCCTAGGCCGATGACAAGGACGAACATCACCAGGAACAACATCCAAATTTTAGAGAGGCGTGCCAGCGGATTGTTTGCTTTCTTGGATCCAGACTTCTTCATCGACCAAGTCACAATGGACATGTATTCCATCGAATGGAAAATGGCGGAGGCGAGTGCGAGTTGGATGACCAGTTGGCTGTTTTGGTAATGAGCGGCCAACAGCAACGCCGTGAAGAGGGACATCACGCTGAGCAGATACAGCATGCTGCCCAAGGACTGGTTGCCAAGCTTCACGAATCGATGGGCGGCGGAAACGGCAAATGCGAAGGGAATCAGCAGCATCCACCAATCCAGAGGTTCCATTCCAGCGAATGAGGGAAACGGTCCTTCGGGCCAGCCCAATCCTGCGGCACGGGCGATCGTGTAAAGCAGGAATCCGCGGAAGAAGATTTTTTGAAACAGCGGCCCTTTGCGTTGCATCAATCGATTCAGCGAATCGGGTTGGTTGGTGCCCGCACCGCTTCCCGCGTTCCGGTCAAACGGATCGGACGACTTGGTGGCTTGTTTGGAGGATGATTGGCGTTGGTAGATTCGAAAGATGCCGTGATGCTGTGACGAGAAGTGCCAGGCGTTCCAGATGTAATCGATCATTCCGAGGCAAAGTAGTGACCCGGTTCCCATCTGCAATCCAACGCAGACGGTCAGGATCGCGAGAGCCAAAGCGGCAAAGAGCCACCGGCGGTCTTGAGCCTTGTGATGATCGACGGAGACCAGAACGATCGTGATCCATCGGTGTGGCGCGGTGATGAAATAAATTTGCCAGAACAACAGGCCTTCGTGTGTGGTCGCACCTCCAAAGACATCGACGAAGACCAGCAACGGCCAAAACAAATTCGCAATGAAGATAAGGTCGATGAGTGGCGAAAAAAGGAACCCGCTTTTCGCGTCGGTCGGGGCATTCGTTTGCGATGTTTCTCGCAATCGAGAGGCAGGCGGATCCATTGCCGGACGCGTGTTTGGTGACTGGGTGACGACGCTCATGGAGATGCCTCCGAGTTGGGCTCGGTCGCGTGCGAAGCGGTGCCCTCAACGACGCGAATCCAGTGATCGCGAAAAGCAATTCCTTGGGTCCAGGGCGTCAGTGGCATGTGGCATTCGATGCAGTCTCCCGTTGGGGCTTCCGGGCAAATTGTCGAAGCCTGCGGTTGATGACAGCTTTGGCATTGCTCGATGTATTGCGGGCGATCATGCGAGGTGGTGTCGTGTGGATCGTGACAAGTCGAGCAGGTGAGTTCACCGGACGATTGCAGGTAGCATTCGCTTTTCTTCAGTCCGTAGGGCTGGAAACGGGCTCGTTCGGCGGCGGTGGAATCCTTTGAAACGGAACGCTCGTCGCGATGACAAGCACTGCAGGTTTCCATGTGTGCGCTGGCATCGTGTTGATCGATCATGGGTTTGCTTTGTTCAGGCAATCCGCGACCTGCAAGAATAACATGTTGCTTTCGTGGGCCATGACAGCGTTCGCACCCGACATTTGCGATCATGGTTTGGGGTGTCAGGGGCAACGGTGGAGGCGGGACGACCGTGGAGTGACATCCGATGCAAGAACGAACATCCATGGCATCCATGGGGCGACCAAAGCATTCGGCTGTGCCTTCACGGAAAGTCTCGTATTGATCGTGATCGGGAGTCACATTCAGTTGGTCATCGCCTAGGAAGGATGACCACCGCATCTCGATACCGCGAGAACCATCCTTTTGAATCGCGATGGGAGTTTGGGCGTGGGTGCCTGAGCCCAGCAGCCAGTTGACGGCGACCGACACGCGTGAGGTTTGCGTGTTTGACGGTGCGGGCTCATTCGTGGTCGCCCTGCCCTGCCCCGTCGAGGTGCTGACCAAAAACTGGTTCGCTTTTCGAGTGAAGCGGAACGTTTGCTCACGCAGCGAATCTTCGTATTCGCCTTGTTGCAAAAGTCGCTGAGCCAATTCGGAGTCCACCATTGGTGTGGCGGTTCGCGAATGGCCGGAACGAAGGTGGGCTTCGTATTCAGCCGGATGGCAAGCCTGGCAGGCTTGGTCCCCGGCGAATTGAGTGGAGACGAATTGGCTCCACTGCTTCGCCGCTTGAGAGATCGACGCGCCGGAGGTTTTGGGAGGCTGCGTTCGCCGTGCGTCTGATGGCGGCGCAGGTTCGATCGACATCAGGTCACGTGCGACGCTAGCCGCACAGACTCCAATGACCAAAAGCATCAAGAGCCCCAGAAACTGGAGGCTCTTTGCAGAAAGATTCTTCGAGAACAAGGGATGCCTTGAAAAGCGATCAACCCAAAGGAGCGTCTTTGATTTTCCATTCCTCACCGACGCGTTGCAGCACCCAGTTTTGGGTGGTGGTTCCAACGTCCGAAGCCTTTTTGGCGCGGTCCGCAGTGGAAGTTGCAACGACACCACCGAAGATTTTGACAGGGACTGTCAGTTGGTCGCCATTGACTTCTGCTTCGCCGGCAATTTCATAGCCACGTTGAGCGTAGTCTTCGCGGTTTTCAGGAGCCGTTCCGTCAACGAACGCGGTGGGGAACATTTTAGGGTCGCCAGCGATATCGCCGAGGCCCAAGACGCTCGCAAATGCGTTTTGCTCAAGGGTTGCTTTTGGTGGAGCCGAGGATCCACAGCCGATGCAGGTGAGCAACGCCAGAACAGGGAACAGTTTGATTAGGTTTGGAAGGTTCATCTGGTTTGAAAATGAGTTGAAAGTGTTCAAGAGATTGGGAACTCAGTCCTCCCCTCGCTCTGAGGGGAGATCGTGCAGTTTGTTGATGCAAGTATTTACGCTGCTTTCTCGCACTACACCTCTCCCGAAACGAAGTTTGGAGGGAGGTCGAGCGACGACGTTCAGGCGTACGCGAGGGAGGGGGCCGGGCATGGGAGGTGGCGAGGATTGCCCTCTCCCGGAAATCTCGCTGAACGCTCGTTTTCCGACCCCTCCCGCTGCGCGGGCGGGGTTCGCAAGACGTCACAAACACAAACCTCAAAAACTACACGACCTCTGGGAGAGGAGAGTTGGAAGGCGTGCAAGAAAGCAGTTTGGGCCGTGAGGCGAGAGTGCGACGAAGCATCGAGGACAGCTTCGCCGCATCCGATCGATCAGGGCATTTCGAAGACTTCGCTGTTCTTCGCCGTCGCCAAAGGATGCCAGACGTTCTCTCTGTCCACCGAATCGGTGATGAAGCGAACGGAGCTGTCAGCCATCAGGATGTTGACTCCTCCGGTGTGGTGACTGCGAGCGGCGGCCCAGATTTCAGCGGTGTCGCGTTGTTCCAAGCAAGCCAAGTAAGGGTTGAGCTTGTCTTCTGGAATGGTTTCGTCGCACGCGGCGAGCACGTCTTTCTCTTTGCTGTTGGGGCTGGTGAAAGCCGAGAAGATCGTGGCACCCATGGCAGGCGACATCCAGGTACCACGGATGTCGGTGCTTGAGTTGTGGTTGAGGATTTCGCTCATCGCCATGGTGTTGCTCATGCCGTCGAGGAAGTCTTCGCTGCCCATGCCGTTTCGGTTTTGGAAGCGGTCGCCAGCAATGCCGTCTTTGATGATCACGTCTTGGTGAACGTAGTAAGTGCCGAATGCACCTGATGTCAGGTCGCTTTCCCACGACAGCATGTCACCCGATCCCCAGTTGGCGGCGTAGTTGGAACCCTTTGCAAGTGATTCCAGACCGTAGCTTCCGTCTGAGAATTGGTTGGTCACTCGAGGTGCCGAAGGGCAGGAAACGAAAGAGCCCAACTGTTCGCGGCCGATGTGTTCGAATTCAGCGTAGTATTCGCAGTGATCACAAGGGTTCATGGTGTGACCCGTGACGGAATCTTCGCAGCGGGTGATCAGTTCCCAGACACCGGGTTGTTCCATGTAAGGGAACAACATTGGCAACCAGTGCCATCCCAGTTCGTTCTGACCATGCTGCCAGCCACCGGTTTTGAAGCGGTTGCCGTTTTCGTCATAGTTGACGTTGCCTGGCGGGAACGAACCGAATGCGGCCATGTGGTTGTGCAGGGCGATGCCAAACTGTTTGAAGTTGTTTTGGCACTGCATACGACGAGCGGCTTCACGGGCGGCTTGGACGGCTGGCAAAAGCAGACCGACGAGCACACCGATGATGGCGATTACGACCAAGAGTTCGACCAGTGTGAAACCAGATCGCTTTGCGGTCCGTTGATCACACATGCGTGGATTTTGGATTTTCATTGGGTTGTTCTGAAGTTCTCGAGAGGAAGAATGATTGAGATATTCGGATGAGGGTGCCTCCGGAGAACCAAGATCCTTGAGTCCCCGAAATCGAGCGCGGGGATTAAAACAGAAAGCGTGACGGACGTTGTTAACGTTCGGTGAAGTAACTGTGTAAGTAACGCGATATTTGAGCGTGGTCGGGCTCAAGGTCCTCGTAGCCGTGCTGAGGCGGTTTTCTGGACCCTAAGCAGGTTGCGAGAACCGAAACAATTTTTGCGTCCATGCAACACCCTCGCTTGAAAGCTGGGAAATGAAGACCGGTGCGATCGACGAACGGCACGGTCCGGTAGCGAACAGCAACGAGGAAGATCCCCCCGAATCGAGCGGTTTCTGCCCGTTGGGGGTAATGGCCGTCCCTCAGTGGAGTGGCGAGAGCCATTTTCCTCAATGCCGGAGAATCTTAGGGCTATTGAGTTTGAGTTGCGTTCGGTTGGGCTCGCATCGCTCTTGCGAGGTGGTCAAGCGAAGGACCGTCTCAGCGGCCGCGCATAAAAAATCACCGACATATGTGATGTGTCGGTGATCAATGAATTTGGAGCGAGCTGCCCGAGGACAGTCACGCAAGGATCAGACAGGGAAGCCGACCGGAGCCGGGATGTTTCCAAAACTGGATGAGTTGGCAGCGACCATTGCCGCGAGTCTTGACTCAGGAGCGTGAGATTTGCATCCGAAGAAACCACGTTTTTGAATCACCGTTGCAACCTCTGGTGGCACGTGTTTCTTCCAACCGTCGTCTCCGGATTCGATCATCTTCAACACTTCCCGAGAGAACGTCGAAAGGTGTTCTGGGTTGTAAGCGTGCAGTTGTTCAATGCAGCCTTTGCCAACCAAGTAGTCGTAGAGTTTTCGCAGTTCGGGCGCGATCTCTAGATTCTCCACGGTGGTCAGTTCACCAGTCTCGCGATCCATCAATGGATAGACGTAGAGTTTCAAATCGTTTTTGAACATTCGTCCGAACGATTCGAGAATGCCGCCATCGAGTTGCGTGTAGTACTTTTCTTCGAACAGTTCATGCAGACTGCCTGCACCCATCGTGATCGCGATTTTCTTTTTGGTGTATTGCGAGAGATAAGCCGCCAGGCGGTAGTACTCGAAATAGTCCGAGATCAGCACCGTCATCCCGCAGGCGGCGAGTGTGTCGACGCGAGCGAGGAAGTCTTGCAGGTCGATCTCGCCATTAGCGCGAAGGTTTCGCATCGTGATTTCGGCGAGCGTCACGACTTGGTCTGGATCGACATCGTCTTCTTTGCGGAAGCTCTTTTGTGCTGCTTGGATCATGTCCATGTTCACGTGAGTGACAGGACGATAGCTGCCACGTTCAACCAAGATTGGTTTTTTGTAGAGCACTTCCGCGGGTTGAAGGACTTCGCCATCGGCCGAGAACATGGCTGCTTTGCTGAGTCCGAGTTGCACCAATCGAAGGCTCATCACGCGATTGTCGACGTGTCGAAACGCGATGCCCGAGAATTCGATCATGTCGATCTCGATCCGCTGCGTGCTGAGGTTGTCCAGCAACGATTCGATCAGCTGATCGGGTTCGTGATTGAGGAAGAATGCACCGTAGAGCAGATTGACGCCAACGATACCGAGGGCTTCTTGTTGGGCGGCGTTGTTGTTGTCCAGCATTCGGACGTGGATGATGATCTGGCTGTCTTCATCTCGCGGATGAGCTTGGAAACGAATGCCCATCCAACCGTGGCACTCGTTGGTTCCGTGATAGTTGCGAGCCGAGACCGTGTCGGCGAACGCGAAGAATGCGGTTGAATCGCCGCGTTGTTCTTTTAGGCGTTCGATGTTCAGTGTGTGTTCGCGGGTCAGCATGTCTTCCAAACGTTGCCGGCAAACATACCGTTGGCATTCGCCATAGATCGCATCGCTGACCGCCATGTCATAGGCCGACATGCTTTTGGCGATCGTGCCGGCGGCGGCTCCGACGCGAAAGAACCAACGGACGACTTCTTGTCCAGCGCCGATTTCGGCGAACGAACCGTAGCGTCGCGGATCCAAGTTGATTTGAAGTGCTTTACGCTCGGTCGATGGACGTTCGTTGGTCATGTTGTTTTCCCGTCTGGAATAGTTGCCCCAAAATCACAACAACATCTAGGTGACAATTTGGAGTCTTCCAAACGCTTTTTTTCGGTCGGGCAAACCAGGCGACGCGTGCCGGCTGTTTCGTCGTTGCAATCGCTACAAACCGGGAATTTGGCGTGTGGCGACTGTCCAAACGGGTGGCTCGGAATGGTTCTGCGAGACCGGCGTGAGAAGCGTTACAATGTGGGATTGGCACTTTGAGTGTTGTTCGAGGCCCGTTCAGGTGATTGAGATGAAAACGAAGATGATGTCACGACGATGGTTCGCGAGTCGATCAGCCATGGCGATTGGCGGTGCGGCGATGTGGACGACGCCAGGTTTGTTTGCCGAAGAGCTTTTGAAGCCAACACCGCCGTTGACGGAAGGGCCGTTCTATCCGGATCGATTGCCGCTGGACCAAGACAACGATTTGATTGTCATCGGTGATCACACGACGCCGGCCGTTGGCGATGTGACTCACCTGACCGGTCGCGTGTTGACCGCGGCTGGGTCTCCGGTTCGCAATGCGACGATTGAAATTTGGCAGTGCGATGCCAACGCGGTCTATCTGCATTCGCGTGACAGCGATGGAAAGAAAGAACAGCAAGACAAGAACTTCCAGGGCTTTGGACGTTTTGAAACCGCCAGCGACGGCGGGTATCGCTTTCGAACGATCAAGCCGGTGCCCTACCCCGGTCGGCCCGCTCCACACATTCATATCAAGGTCAAACAGGGCGACAAGGATCTGTTGACGACTCAGTTGTTGATTCGTGGTCACGAAGGCAACAAGCGAGATGGCGTGTTTCGGCGAGTAACGGATCCTGCCAAACGCGAATTGCTGGTGGCGGATTTCAAGCCGATGAAAGAATCGAAGATCGGCGAATTCGCTTGTCAGTTCGACGTGATTTTGGGGCAAACGCCCGCCGACGGTTGAAATGCCGAAGATACCGCCTCGAACGAGTTGACAACTGGGGCGATCCGCCGATCGCCGTGAGTTGCCAAGAAACGGGTGGTTGGGTAACAAGGTCGGAATTGCCGCGGTCGGCAATGAACCAGGTCAATCGTCGACCGCTGTCATCGCCACCGTTTTAGAACTCGTCGAGAAGGCGTCGTCGTTGAATTTCCCGTTGTTGTTTCGTTTTTTGGGAACGATCTGCCTGTTGATTGGCGGATCGATGGCGTTCAGCCTGCCATTTGCATTTCCGAGCGTTGCCGACCGAACACATTTGCCTCCCGCGACGGAATTTGAATCCGCCGCGGCGAGTGGTTTGTTGGCGAGCATGGCGATTTGCTTTTTCGTCGGAGCCTTCTTTCGTTTCCTCGGCCGTGGTCATCGCGGAGGGGGAGAGCTGTATCAGAAAGAAGCGATGGCGATCGTTGGGCTTTCGTGGGTCAGTGCCACGGTGCTCGGTGCCTTGCCCTATTACTTGAGCGGCACGATGATCGCGGAGGGTTCTCCGATCACGTTCATCGAAGCGATGTTTGAATCGCAGTCTGGTTTCAGCACGACGGGCGCGACGGTGCTGACTGATCTGGAAACACCCGAATTGGTTCCGCACTGCATTTTGTTCTGGCGGTCCTGGACGCACTTTTTGGGTGGGTTGGGGATCGTTGTTTTGTTCGTGGCGATCCTGGGACAAGGGTCGGCTGGCAAAGCGATGATGCGTGCCGAAATGCCGGGGCCCACTAAAGACGGCAGCATGCCTCGGATGCAGCACACCGCTTTGGTGTTTGCCGCGATCTACGTCGGGCTGAACATGTTGTTGACGTTCATCTACATGTTCGAAGGAATGAGTTCGTTCGATGCGCTCTGTCACGCATTCGGGACGATGGCGACTGGTGGTTTCAGCACATACAACCGATCGCTGGGTGGGTTTGACAGCCCGTTGATTGAATACACGACGGTGCTGTTCATGATCTTGGCAGGTACCAACTTCACGCTGTTGTATCTGATGTTGTTGGACATTCCGCGGCGACCGCTGACGGCCGCTCGTCGATTGTTTCAAGACGTCGAGTTTCGGACGTATGCGTTGGTGATCGGCGTGGTCACGTTGGGCGTCGTAATCTTCGGATTGCGAGCGGAAGACGAAGGGTTTGGAACGCTCGCCAAAGGCGTTCAAAATGGATTGTTCCAAGTGGTATCGGTCATCACGACGACCGGTTACGGAACAGCCGACTTCGACGAGTGGAATAACTTTGGCCGCGGGATTTTGTTGTTGTTGATGTTCGTCGGCGGTTGTGCAGGCAGCACCGGCGGGGGAATGAAGGTGATTCGTCACGTTTTGTTCTACAAAATCCTGAGATTGGAAATTGAGCGCGCCCACCGTCCACGTGTTGTTCGGCCTTTGAGAGTGAGCGGTGTTGCCGTCGACGACCCTCAATTGGCACACAATATCCTGCTGTATTTTTGCATGGTGTTGGCCATTTTTGTGATGTCTTGGTTGGCGTTGATCACGTTTGAACCCAACTCGACTTGGGGTGTCGTGATGACGGATACGCCGCCCGAAGAAGTGATCGAGGAATCCGCCAAGGCGGGGAAATCGGGCGAGGAGATCGTGGTGGTGGATCATTCTCAGGCCGGCAAGAAGTTGTTGCACGGTACCTTGGATGAGAAGTTGCTTGATTGCGCGAGTGCGGTCGCGGCGACATTGAACAACATCGGACCGGGTTTGGGCGTCGTGGGTGCCACGCGGAACTACGCGGGGTTCAGCCAAGGTGCCAAGTTGTTGTTTGTATGGTTGATGATGCTGGGACGAGTTGAAATCTTCAGCGTGCTATTGCTATTTGTTCCGTCGTTTTGGCGAAGGGTGTGATGCGATGACCACAACTAAACAACACACAACGTTTGTTCTTCCGTGTCGCGGTACACAGTCAATCGTGTCAGCCTTCCTTGCTGTCTTTGTTGCTGTGGCCGCGTTGCTTTCATGCTCGCGGGGCTTTGCTCAGGCGGACGCCGCGGATGCCGGTTCGGGAAAGCGTCGCGCGGTGCTGATTGAGTTCAAAGAAGATATCAACCCACTCAGCGGGGCACTGCTCAAACGCAAGTTCGAGGCGGCGGTGGAGTCCGATGCGGATGTGATCATTCTTGATATTCAGTCGCCCGGTGGGGCCACCATGGTGACACTCGAGTTGATGGACATGGTGTTGGAGGCCAACGATGTCGAAACCGTGGCTTACATCGAAAAGGATGCGTACAGCGGCGCGGCAATGTTGGCTATTTCAACAGACACCATCTTGATGCGACCCGATGCTCGGATGGGTGATGCCGGCGAGATTGTGGAGGGAGTGGATGGAGCATATCGCTACACGTCCGCCAAACGTCGGAGTGCGCTTGCCCAAAAACTTCGAGACACAGCCGAAGCCACGGGACGCCCGCTCGCTTTGGCGGAGAAGATGACTGACAAAGACATGGTTGTTTATCAGGCGACCAACAAGGATTCGGGAGAGAAACTCTACCTATCCGACAAAGACTTGGCGTCCCGTGAAGATGCCGATCAGTGGGAGCTCAGTCCACCGATTCGTGAAGCAGGCAAAGAAATGTTCTTTACCGTCAATGGTCGCCGTGGCGTTGAGCTTGGGATGGTCGATCAAACCGTCGAGGGGCGGGAGGAATTGGCCCAGGTGCTGAATCTGCAAGAACCGATCGTCGAGATGGAGCGAAGTTGGACCGACACGTTGGTGCTCTTGCTGAACACTCAGTTCGTCACGTTCCTGTTGTTGTTGATCGGGCTGGTCGCACTTGCGATTGAGTTGTCCGCTCCCGGGATTGGCATTGGCGGTCTGACGAGCGTGTTGTGCTTTGGCTTGTTCTTTTGGGCACGCTTTCTGGGTGGAACTTCCGGGTGGCTGGAAGTGGTTTTGTTTCTCGTTGGGATTCTGTTCATCGCTGCTGAGGTCTTTGTCATCCCGGGATTTGGCGTCGCGGGGATCAGTGGATTGGCGTTGTCGCTGGGTGCTTTGGTCATGGCTTCGCGTCGATTCGCGTTGCCCGAAAATGAGATCCAGTGGACGTCGTTGGCAACCGACATGATGACGGTGATGGGGGCCTTCCTTGGTTTTCTGGTTTGCTTGGCCGTCATGGCGAAGTATCTCGGGGACATACCGGGATTGAGTCGATTGACGCTGCGACCTCAGGTCATGGTGGCGGCCGATGGTGGTGCCAGCGCCACGTTGGTCAGTGGGCCGGCGTGGCAGCGTGTCGAGGTAGGCGACACGGGCTCGGCAATGTCGGCACTGCGACCGAGTGGCAAGGTGCAATTCGGGGACGATGCAGTGGATGTTGTGACGGAAGGTGATTACATCGATCCCGGCACCGAGGTCCGCGTGGTCGGGAAGCAAGGAGCTCGAGTCACTGTTCGGAAAGTTTGAGCTCGGACGTGGGCTCTTTTCCAGGCTGCGTCGGCGCCCATTTCTCGTAGGTGCTTGAGACCCAACTGGACAACAGGAACCAGGGGATCAACGCCGCTAACCAAGTCGACGTGATCTGGTTCGATGTCATTCGGGAAGCGAAGAACAGCAATCCGATCGCCACGGCCGCTTCGATCACCGGTTTGACCACGCCTTTGATCAGCAAGATGGTTTCGTTGCGTATGTCTTGCGGCAGAATCGCGTAGGCCGATGTCATGCCCGGGTCGTAAAGCGATCGCTTCAGCACGGTCAATCCCTGTCCAAGAGTGAACAACAGAATCAAAACCGCTTGGGATTGATTGATCAACGCGATGAGGCCAAGGACGCTGAGCAGCAGCGGGTAGGCACAAAGCGGCATTCCAATGCCGAACCGGTCGAGCAGCTTGGTCGCGACGGTGAACTGCACCAAGACAATCAAAATGTCGTTGATGGCGTAGAAGCCGGCGAAGTAGGTCAGCAGCTGGGCTTCGGCGAGCAGGTGATCACCCGCGATGACTTTCCATTGGTAGTCGACCATCGTGACCGCGAAAACGTTGAACGCGATCAGGCTGACCAAACCGTATCGATAGCGAAAAGCGGATGGGCTGGCCGGGATGTGTCTGATTGAACGGATCCCGTTCCGATCCGCTTTCTTCGATGAGTTGATCTGAGAGTGCGGTTCGATCTCCGACGTGGCTCTCGCGGCAGATGTCTTGGGGATCCATCGAAGCAAGACAATCGTAGCGGCGTCCAAGCCGATGATGATCTTCAGCCAAGTCGTGTCTTCCAGCGTGGAGGCTCCGAATCCCATCGCTGCTCCCATCGCGATTCCGGCGATCGGAGCACCAGCGGCCACCAGCACAAACGGCCGTTTGGAAGTCGACGAAGCAAACGCATTGTTGACCAACGTCGTGGCATAAATGGTGTTGACGCAGCCCCTCACCTCCGCGATCACATACAAAGCACCCAGCAACACAAACGAGTGGTGCTCGACCGAGATCATTACGGTCAGCCATGCGGTGATGGACCCCAGGCCGATCCAGCTGCCGAAGACGCTGTAGCGGGCCGGGAAGCGTTGGTTGACCAAGTGAGTGATGGCGGAGACGGCGATCACGGTGACAGCGGATGCTGCGAGCGCGACCGGCAACGCATCGGATCCCATCCGCGCGATGAATAGGCTGACGCCCAGTGCCCTGGCAACCGAATAGGTTGCCGAGGTCAAGAAGGTGAACCCGATTAGGGGGATCAGTGTTAGGCGAGGCGGATTCAAAACGGCAGAGAGCCTCGGTGAGCTGGCCTCAGTGAGCTGGAAAGGGCAGATCTATGTTAGTCGCCCGTCCAGTTCTCGTTGAGCCCAGTCGCTTCGGCTGGCATTTATTCGGCGCCCGCAAAGTCAGGTGGCTCGTTTGTTCTCGCAATCAGCGATTGTGAACGTACGCCGGGACGTAATAGATGATGCGATTGCGATACTGGTGCTGGCCGAAGTTGCTGTCCCAAGCTGGACGCAAGTTCGGGTTGCTTGCCCAGTAGGAGGCTTCCAGGCGGGCTTGTCGTTGACGCGATGCTTCCAGAGCACGAGCTTGACGCAGTTGCATTGCCATCGATGGCATTTTTTCCGCGGCCGAGCCAGGTGCGTGAACGAGTTTGCGATCCGATGGGCTGTTCACGGGATCGGATTCTGCATCGGCAACAGCGGGCGTCATCGGTGGCAATGCCAGCCGTTCAGCATTCCGTTGCGGCGTGTCTCGTTGCGGCGATGCCGAAAAGAGATCGTCCAATCCCTGCGCCGAAGCAGCTGGGGCCAAGGTTGCACCGATCAACAAAGCAAAAAGATATGGGACGGTCGATTTCATAGGTAAACCCCGGTGAATGGACTGATTTCGGTGGTGGTATCGTCCTACGGTTGATGCCGTCTGATTGGGGATCGGGCAAATCCCGCTAGTTCGAAAGGCCGCCGCGTGGCTCGAGCCGATTTTGATTGACCGAACGGACACGGTGTTTTGCACTGTGAAAGCAGTCGTGACAGCTGCATCCATCGATGATTTTGGGTAGGAAATTAGGTTTAGGCGGGTTGCAAGGGTTGGCTAATCGCCACGAATCGTCTCTTACGATGGAATCTTGCAACGACAGGGTGCATTTTATGAACGTTTTGCTAATCTAGAGGTTGGAAACCGAATTCGGGTTGCCGAATCGATATCAAGTTGTCCCACCTTTCTTCCTTCCCGAGTCACCATGATTCAACAAACTCTTCGTTGCGTATTCGCACTTGCATTGCTGACCACGACCGTTGGTTGCCCGCCGCCAGCTCCACCAGCTGACGTCGACACCGACACCGACACCGCTCCAGTTGTCACCGACAACGCGACCGGCGCAGCTGAAATGCCTTCGGACAACGTGACTGGCACCGCAGAAACTCCCGAAGCGGAAACTCCCTGAGTTTCTAGCCCACTGGAATCGAAACCAGAGGATTGAATTTGGTCACACTCGACCAAGTTGATTTGAAAACACTCGCTCGGCTCGCGGACGCTTTTGTTCGC
>TARA_R110002073_G_scaffold82622_3_pt1 | contig 19296 bp, 16 predicted proteins | sample TARA_R110002073 | Tara Oceans TARA_R110002073 (sample SAMEA4397174) | marine metagenome | biome: Polar Biome; feature: [DCM] deep chlorophyll maximum layer (ENVO:01000326); material: water (ENVO:00002006), including particulate matter (ENVO:01000060) such as... | depth 40 m
TTATAGGGTCAAATCCCGAAAAAGGTTCGTCAAAAATTAAAAGTTTTGGCTGGTGCAATACCGTTACTACAAATTGAATTTTTTGTGCCATACCTTTGGATAGTTCCTGAATTTTTTTATTCCACCAATCTCCAATTTCCAGTTTTTCAAACCAATATTTTAAACGTTTTTTTGCCTCACTTTTACTCATGCCTTTTAATTGAGCAAGATATAAAGCCTGCTCTCCCACTTTCATGGATTTGTACAAACCACGCTCTTCAGGTAAATATCCAATATCTTTAACATGATGTGCTTTTAAGGGCTGACCCTCCAGCAGTACCTTACCGGAATCTGGCATTGTAATTTGATTAATCACTCTAATTAAAGTAGTTTTTCCGGCACCATTTGGGCCTAATAAACCAAATATACTTCCTTTTGGCACATCAATAGAAACATTATTTAATGCAGTAAATTTTCCAAAGTTTTTAGAGACTGAATCAGTCACTAATAAGTTATTCATTTAATTTCTTTTAGTGTTTAAATAAGTTGTGTAAAGATATTAAATGTTACATGAAATTAAGATGTTTTTTTTTAAATAGAGTTGTATAAAAACAAAACCCACCCTTAAAAAAATAAGGATGGGAAAAATTGCTATGAAAAAGAAAAATTACCACTAACATAAATTAGTGGTAATCCAAATATACTGTTTTTTCTTAAATAATTCTTAAAATGGTATATAATCTTAAATAATGCTTCCAATAGAAAGAAATAGATTACAACTTAATACAGTTAAACATATAGGTTAAGAAAACATATCTTTCACCTTTTCAAAAAAGGATCTATCTGTACTTTCTGGTTTTGGTTCGAAATGCTCATCATCTCTCATGTTTTCAAAAAAGTCTTTTTGTTGCTTGCTTAGTGTTTTAGGCGTCCACACGTTAATGTGTACTAGCAAATCGCCTTTGCCATAACCATTTATACTTGGAATCCCTTTTCCTCTTAACCGCAATATTTTTCCAGACTGTACGCCAGCTTCTACCTTGATACGAACTTTGCCAGTAACTGTATCAATTTCTTTTGAAGTCCCTAAAACGGCATCAGGGTAGCTTATATATAAATCGTAATGTAAATTATCGCCTTCACGTTGCAGAGTTGGGTGGTGGTCTTCGCTAATAGCAACTAATAAATCTCCCGAAATGCCATTTCCAGGTGCTTCATTACCTTTTCCTGAAACTTTTAACTGCATGCCATCTACTACGCCTGCGGGAATTTTGATAGATACTGTTTCTTCTTCAACAACTAAACCTTGAGCATCAGATCCTGCTGGTTTTTTATCTATGGTTTGTCCTGCACCTCCACATACGTTACATGGTGCTGAGGTTTGCATTCTTCCTAAAATGGTATTTGTAACCCTTGTAACTTGACCTGAGCCTTGACATGTTGAACATGTTTTATAAGTAGTGCCTTTGGCTTGTTTTTTTCGTTTTACTTTTACTTTTTTCTCAACGCCATTGGCAATTTCTTCAAGCGTTAACTTCACTCTAATACGTAAATTACTCCCTTTTACCATACGTTGGCGTTGGCCTCCAAATCCTGAAAATCCTCCGCCACCAAATGCACCTCCAAAAATATCGCCAAATTGACTAAAGATATCGTCCATATTCATACCTCCACCGCCAAAACCACCAGCACCATCAAAGGCTTGATGACCAAATTGGTCATAACGAGCTTTCTTATCAGCATCACTCAAAATCTCATAGGCTTCAGCAGCTAATTTGAATTTTTCTTCTGCTTCTTTATCGTCTGGATTCTTATCGGGATGGTATTTTAACGCTTGTTTTCTATAAGCTTTTTTTATTTCAGCAGCTGTCGCTCCTTTACTGAGTCCCAATATTTCGTAATAGTCTTGCTTTGCCATATATTTATTGTCCTATAACAACTTTTGGAAAACGAATTACTTTATCGCCTAAAGCGTATCCCTTTTCAATTACATCTATAATTTTGCCTTTAAGGTCTTTATTTGGTGCTGGTATTTGGGTAACAGCTTCATGATTATCTGCATTAAACACATCGCCTTTGGCCACCTTAATTTGCGATAATCCTTTTTGCTCTAAGGTGGTTAACAGCTTCTGGTAAATTAACAACACGCCTTTACGAAGTTCTTCGGCTTCTTTATCTTCATCAATATGCAATAATGCACGCTCAAAATCGTCAAGAATAGGCAACATCGCCACCATAACATCCTCAGCAGCGGTTTTAAATAATTCTATGCGCTCTTTGGCTGTACGCCTTTTATAATTTTCGAACTCTGCAAACAAACGTAAAAACTTGTCTTTTTCAGACTTTAGTTCATCTTGTAATTGTTCTTCAATGGTTTGCTGAGACACCTCCTCTACTTGCGTTTCTTGATTTGCATGGGTTTGCTCTTGGACCACATCTTCTTTTTTACTTTTCTTACTCATATTCTTCTTAAAATAAACAATACTTATTTACAGTTGGCAAAAGTACTGCCATTATTATTAAAATGTCAAAATGTCACAAAATATTTTCACTATTTTTTAACTGTTGTGACTTTATGAATTATTATTTTTGCTGAAACACTAATGAAAATAATAACTATGAGAAAACCTATTTTTAAATGTATTACAATATTTATACTAAGTTTAGCAGTTGTAAGTTGTAAAAACAAAGCTGAAGAAGCTGTAACCACTGATGCTGTTGTTGCTACAGAAGCACAAGATAATTCTGTAAAATACATGGCAAATCCAACAAACACTCTAATCGAGTGGACTGGACACAAACCTACAGGACAGCATATTGGAACTATTTTTCTGGAATCTGGGGAATTTACTGTAAATGAAGGTAAAATTGAAAGCGGAACTTTTAAGATTAATATGGCTACCTTAAAGGAATACGATGGTAATGCTAAGCTTGAAGGCCATTTAAAAAGTGCTGACTTTTTTGATGTTGCAACTTATCCAGAAGCGACTTTTGAAGTGACTGGTTTTGAAAATGTTGACGGTAAAATGATGCTTTCTGGAAATTTAACTTTAAAAGAAATTAAAAACAATGTTACATTTCCTGTTACTTTAAGTGAAAAGGATGATATTTTCACTATTACAAGTGAAATGTTTACCATAGACCGTTCTAAATGGAATGTAAAATATGGCTCAAAATCTTTCTTTGATAATTTAGGTGATAAATTTATTAATGATGATATTGAATTAAAGATTGTTGTTAACGCAAAGAAATCTTAATATTTAAGAAATCTTTAATTTTTTAGAGGATGTCTAAAAAGTGTCATTCTGAATGAAAATGAAGAATCTATTAAAAATTAAAATGTTGATTTATAGATTATTGAGATTTTTCGACTACGCTCAAAATGACAATAAAAGCACTTTTTAGACAGCCTCTTTTATTTAGCGTAAATCCTCCAAAGCTGGTTGTAAATGATGGTACTTAAATTGAAACCCTAAATTCTCAATTTTTTGTGAACTCACACGTTGGCTTTCCAACACCACTGCACTCATTTCCCCTAACAGTAGCCTTAATATAACACTTGGCACTTTAGGTAATAAAATTGGTCGATTTATAGACTTTCCAATGGCTTTTACTAATTCGCATTGCTGCACAGGATTAGGTGCTACACCATTAACTATACCTTGTAAATTGTGCTCTATAACATATAAAAACAGGTTTGCAAGATCTTCAATATGAATCCAAGATTGCCACTGGTTGCCTTTTCCTAAAACTGCTCCAACAAAGTTTTTAATAGGAGTGACTAATTTTGGGAGTGCGCCTCCATGGTTAGATAAAACAATTCCTATTCTAATAAGTGATACATCAATACTAAGTTTTTCAAATTGCAAAGCTGCCGCTTCCCATTGTGTGGTTACATTAGTTAAAAATCCTGTTCCAAAATCATTAAAAGTTTCTTCATAATAATTGGTATTAGAATCTGGATAAATGCCAATAGCACTAGCAGATACCAATTTTTTTATAGGTATCTGGTGTTCTTGGATAGTATTATATAACAAGGTTAACGACTGCAAGCGACTGTTTATGACTTCTTTTTTATAGCTTTTTGTCCATCGTTTGGCAATCGAAGCTCCTGCTAAATTTATAATAATCTCAACATCGTGAAAACACGCTATATCTATCTCATTGGCTTTTGGATTCCAATAAAAACCTTTGTAATTAGACTCGTTTTTTAGCTTATCCTTGCTCGTGGACAGGTAATTAACTGCTATATTTTTTGCGTGGCATTGTTTAACAATTTCTTGTCCAACCAAACCTGTGGCTCCTGTAATTAAAATCCGCTTCATACTACAAATTTAAGTATTGAAAACCGCAACAAGATTGTAATTAAGGTAGGTTTAACAATCTATAAGAGGCGTTTATTAATTTATTTGGTTGCTCTTAACATGTGGCGTTTCCCAGGCGGCCCTTTAAGACGTTCAACTGTAAAACCCAATTCTTTCATTGCTCGTTTTACATTGCCAATAGCGGCATAGGTTACCAAAACACCATTAGGCTTTAGGGCATTATACATGGTTTGAAAAATCGCTTTGGTCCATAGTTCTGGTTGCACACGTGCTCCAAATGCATCAAAGTAAATAAGGTCGTATAGCTCAACATCAGTAATGTCTGAAAAAAATTGTTGTCGTTTTGTGAGCTGAAAGGTATTTGTTATAGGGTTTACTGTTTCCCATTGGGTTGCATGCAATTTCTTAAATAAATCACTTTTTCCTCTATTAATTTCTTGAGCATAATTTAATTGAGAAATTTCAGTATCATCCACAGGATAGGCTTCTACACCAACGTAATTGATATTCAAGTTCAACCTTTCTGATTCTATAGCAGTAAGAAATGCATTAAGTCCTGTTCCAAAACCAATTTCTAAAATAGATATCCCTACAGCTTTGGCTTGACATTTTTTGTTTATTAAATTACGATAATGTATAAGCCCTTCTTTAATAAATACATGTTGCGCTTCTTGTATTGCTCCATGTTTAGAATGGTATTGTTCGTTCCAATCTTCAATCTGTATGGTTTTAGAACCATCTGCAGTGGTGATTATTTTACGTTTCAATTTGTTTGATTACTAATTTTTTAATCTTTTGTTTGAGAAACAAAGCACCCTCATTATTTCTTATTTCATCATTAAAACAAGCGCAAGCTGTTTTTGATTTGCTTAACCATGGTCTCTGAAAATTTCTTGTTCTTACAAGAAAATACCAGAAAAAATAAGCAATAAAAAGGCACCATTTTGTTTATAATTTAACGGTTTTAGAATGTTTTTTACCAATAGCAAATATAACACATTAAGCAATTATGTGTTTTTTATAAGGATGAATTTGTTTAATTTTGCGCCTTAAATACTTTGAAATGCTAAACCTTAAAAACAGTAACATTGAAGTAACAAAAGTTTCTGCATCCAAAATAAATGATGTCGATTTTGACAATTTAAGTTTTGGAAAAGTCTTTTCCGATCACATGTTGATATGTACCTATAAAAATGGTGCTTGGAATGTTCCTGAAATTGTTCCATATCAACCACTTACTTTAGACCCTTCTGCTAAAATATTTCATTATGGACAAGCAATTTTTGAAGGTTTAAAAGCTTACAAAGATACCAACAATGATGTGTTTTTATTTAGACCTTACGAGAACTGTAAGCGATTAAATATTTCGGCAAAGCGTTTGGCTATTCCAGAGTTACCTGAGGCTTATTTTATGGAAGGTCTAAAAACGTTATTGCAAGTTGATAAGGATTGGATACCAACAAAAGACGGAAGTTCGTTATACATAAGGCCTTTTATTTTTGCCTCTGGAGAAGGGTTTCACGCATCACCATCTAATGAGTACACCTTTATTATTGCCACTGCACCTTCTGGAGCATATTTTTCTGGGGAAGTAACTGTTTTAATTGAAGAACACTATTCGCGTTCGGCAAATGGTGGTGTTGGTTATGCAAAAGCCGCAGGTAATTATGCAGGACAATTTTACCCAACGCAATTGGCAGTAAAAAAAGGGTACAACCAAGTTATTTGGACCGACGACAATACACACGAGTATATTGAAGAAGCTGGTGCCATGAATATTTTTATACGAATAAATGATACTTTAATAACAAGTCCTACAAGCGACAGAATTCTAGATGGTGTTACCAGAAAAAGTATTTTAGACATCGCTAAAAATGAAGGTATTGATTTTGAAGTTAGAAAAATAACGGTTAGCGAAGTTGTTGAGGCTGCCAACAATGGTAATTTAAAAGAAATGTTTGGAGCTGGAACTGCTGCTGTAATTTCACCTATTTCAGGGTTTGGTTATAAAAACAAAGATTACAAGTTGCCAAATCTTGAAAATACCTACGCAAGCAAATTAAAGAAGCGCATTACAGATATACAAACAAATAAAGCTGAAGATATATTTGGTTGGAGAGTTAAAATATAAGCCCATCTCTAACCCTTCCTTTTGAGAAGGGAATAAAAATTATCACATAAAAGAGGCTGTTTTAAAAGTGATTTTATTGTTATTTTGTTCTTAGTCGAAAAATCTCAATAATCAACAAATCAACACTTTATTTTTTATGAGATAGTGCTTATTTAAAATTCTTCGACTGCGCTCAGAATGACATATTATAGTTCTTCTTTACTTTTTATACAGTCTTTTTTATTTATCTAATATTTCTTTAATATTTGGTTTAAAATAATCTGGTCCTTTTAACACCTTTCCGTCTTCTCTATAAATTGGCTCGCCATCTTTACCAAGTTTGCTCATATTGCTACGTTGAATTTCGTCAAATACCTCTTCAATTTTATGCTGCAAACCATGCTCTATTATTGTACCACAAAGAATATAAAGCATATCACCTAGTGCATCGGCAACTTCAACCAAATCGTTATCGTTCACTGCATCTAAATACTCTTCGTTTTCTTCGCGCATCAACTTATATCGCAACATGTTTTTTTCGTGTCCAAGGGATGCTTTTGGTGTTTCAGAATAGCCAATTTTAAAAGCTTTGTGGAAATCTTTTACCGCTTCAATTTTATTTTTCATAAAAATTTTATTTTCATTTCCGCAAAAAGCGGAAAATTCATCTTTATTATTTTCTTAAATTCGCATAAAAATATAAAAATATGTTCAGCAAAGAACAGATCATTTTTGGAATATTATTCGTCATTGCATTTACAATCGCACTAGTTTATGCCTACCGAAAAGATCTTAATTTACACAAACGCTATTATAAAGGAAGTATTTGGGTTTTAGTGGCTTTTATTGCTTTTTTATTATTTATTGTAGCAATTAAGTTTGTGTTTACTAATTAGGCTTTTGTATTATTTTTCTTTATAGTTCACTAAATTTCATTATTTTAACAGTTAAATATACCTAACATTAGGTATATTATCCCCTTTTCTTTTTTTTGACTTTTGTACATTGATAATTCTTTAAAACGATAAAATATGAAAACTAAACTAGCATATTATTTAATTTTTGTCCTTATACTATTTTCAAGTTGCAAAAATGGCACTGAGAACAAAAGTTCCCTTTTAAAAACAGAATTAAACCAAAATCCTGAAGCGAAACAATCACAAAGCTTGTTAAAAAATTGCGATGAATGTAGAACTACAAGAGTGGAGAAGCCTGATCTTCCAAATAGCACTAATCTTACATTGAGAATTGATTATAAAAATGAAGAAAACTACCAGCCTTTTCAATATGACTTACTCAACGGCTATGGTATAGTTGGAAAATTAGAAATGAATGGAAGAAAAGTTAAAGACATTAAGTTTAATCTTTTTGAAGTAGGCGATTGTAAAAGATACTTTGTTAAAAAAGCCACTTATGAAGGACACAATAAAGAAGATGATATCCATAAAATTAAGTTCGAGATTGCAAAATACATTAAGTCTGGTAACAGACCAGATGCAGATTTAGATTTTGGCGGAAAAGAGTTTAAAATTAAGCCTGGTCAAATATTAAATGTTCAAATTCGTTCAAAGGATTTTCCAGAACTAAATGCTCCTCCTGTTGAAAATGGCATATCCAAAGATGATTTATTAAATGATCCAGATTATGCGGTAATGATTTTCCCTCCTTTTATATGTCAAGGTAAATTTGTTGGCGGAAATGGAAATTAAATGGTTAAAAAAAGCATCATACTACTTTGCAATCTATTTTTATTTACAGCTAACATTCAATTTGCCTACACTCAAGACACAAAACAACACCAAGAAATTATTGAGCTGTTATTAGAGCATAAAATAGATGTGGCTAATAATATAAATAAACATAATATAGATACAACAGCACTTACCTTGCAATGGCATATAGATTCACAATTATATGGTATTAAGGATACTGTTGTTAATCCTTTATCTAATGATACACCGTCTTTTATTAATATTATTAACGTATTAAAGGAAGGTGCCATCTATGAAGATCCTTTGTTTGATAAAGAGCTAACAGCTTTTGAAAAATACAGGAAAGCTCTAAACCTAAGTATTAAAAAAAATGACTCAAATTTAATACGATTCTCGTTACACAAGCTTTTAAAACTTACTTTTGGGAATAGGGCTCTTTTCAATAATGTTGAAGAATATGCTGGAGTCTATAAAAAATATGCGCAAACTGCAAGCGATAGTGCGTACTTCATGTATTATAAATACGCAGCAAAGTCTTATTCTACACAAAAGTCGAATGAAGAGATTCATAAGGAAGCACTAGAACTTATTAAAAATGAACACAATTACTATTTAAATGGATTAATCTACCAATTCCTTGGTGCCCAAGTAAGCTTCTTTAATCAAGATTACATAAAAGGTATTAGCTATTTTGAAGAAGCGGAAAAATCTTATAAGAAAGTACCTGGAATCTTGGGGAGTAATCAAATGTTTGGTATATACAATAATATAGGTGCTGCTTACAACTTTCTAGATCAACCAAAAGTCGCGCTAACCTATTTTGAAAAAGCAAGGAAAATAAAAATCCCCGAAAATAGTTTTTTTCAAAAATCTTATAATTACCTAGCCATTTCACAAACCTACAAAAATCTAAAAATGCACGATAGTGCGTATTTTTATTTAGAAAAAGAAAAACAAGCTATTAAAAGTTTTAATGAACACAAATCTGCAATTGCAATAAGTGAATCTAACATTAAATTTGAAACCGAGAAAAAAGAAAAAGAAAACTTAAAACTAAAAGCTGATAACTTAATAATTGAAGCTAAACACCAAAAAAACAAAATTCTTTTATTTGCTTCTATTGGTTTATTACTCTTTGGAAGCTTTACGTTTTATCTCGTTCAAAAAAACACCAAACGAAAACAACTTCTGGCCGAAAAAGAAAGAGCTTTGAAAACAGAAAAATTAGCCACTGTTCTAAAAGAGCAGGAGCTTACTGCAATTGATGCCATGATCGAAGGACAGGAAAAAGAACGCCAACGTATCGCCAATGATTTACATGATGACCTAGGTGGACTCATGACCACTATTAAATGGCATTTTGAAGCATTAAATGATAATAAAAACTCTGAACATCATAAAAAAACCTCTCACCTTTTAGACGAAGCCTATAATAAAATACGCTCTATAGCTCATGAAAAAAATTCTGGAGTACTTGCCAATAAAGGGTTACTAAGAGCCATCAAAGAAATGGCCAATACTATTTCTGGAAGCGATAAACTAACTATTCAAGTTATTGATTATGGTTTAGACCAAAGACTTGAAAACAGTTTGGAGCTCACTATTTTCAGGGTTATACAAGAGCTTCTGGCAAATATCATCAAGCATGCAGAAGCTACTGATGCAACCATACATATCACAAACCATGATGATAGTTTAAATATCCTAGTTGAGGATAATGGCAAAGGTTTTATATTAAAAAACATAAAGAAATCCTCAGGTATGGGAATTCATAGTATTGAAAAACGCATTGAAAATTTAGAAGGAACCATCACCATTGAGTCTGAATTGCATAAAGGAACCACTATAATAATAGACATACCAATATGATACGATTAGCCATTGCAGAGGATCATCAATCATTAATAGATGGTATTATTTTGTTGTTGAAACATGAAGAAGACATCTCAATAGTAGGTGCTGTAAATAATGGTGAAGCCTTATTGGATTTGGTTAGATTAAAACAGCCCAATGTAATTATAACAGATATCAGGATGCCAAAAATGGATGGCATAACCGCTACCAAACACATAAAAAAAGAATTTCCACATACCAAAGTTATTGCCTTTACCATGTTTGACCAACCGGAAGCCATTGCCAAAATGCTTGAAGCTGGTGCTTCTGGTTACCTACTAAAAAACTCCTCTTTAAATGATGTACTAGAAGCCATAAAAACTGTTCATTCAGGTAAAAATTATTATGACGCTAACATTAATATTAACAACCAAAAAAGTAAAAAAAAGAAAGGGCTCTTAACCAAACGTCAAATTGAAATCTTGGAGTTGGTTGCACAAGGTAAAACATCTAGAGAAATATCTGAGCAGCTCTTCATTGGTATTCACACAGTGGATACTCACCGAAAAAACATGATTAGAATTCTTGGTTTAAAAGGTAAGGGAGAACTTATGCGTTATGCTTTAGAAAAAAAATACCGATTCTAAATTTACATAGTATTAGGTATGTTTCTCCATTTAAACTATTGTTAGTTTTGAAATATTTTAAAGCTTGGCAATTATGAAAAAACTACTATTTACTTTACTTTTTTTACTATTATTCTCATTTGTATCGGCTCAAACAACACCCAATTTTTTTCTTAACAATGTTCATGCAATCGTACATAATTATAGTACAGCTCATATAGCAAACAATACCAATGACAATACCATAAAACACTCATTTGTTGTAACTGCTACAGGAGGAAATATAAGTGCTACATTTATTATGTATTTTGGGGAAAATATTAAAGAAGCTAATGTGCAAACTACAAGCACAAATGTACATACTGTTAGATCGTGGCATAAATTAGAAGAATATGATACATTATCTAATCTCTTAAATGACAAAACTAAAATTGGTATTGGCTATTTTAACAAGTTTGGTTTCTTCCCAAATAGAGTTCAAATATCTAAATCAAATTGAAGCTATAACTATTTAGCCATTATTATAAACTAGCTTTCATTTAAAACCTAATTAAAATACCCAATAATAGGTATTTTATCAAACCTCGTAATACCATAATTTCACAATGCTGTTAATTCGTCTTTTTAAATACATTGATTATGAAACAAATATTACTCCTTTTTGCTCTATTCAGCATTACTTTTTTTAATCTTAATGCTCAAATTATATGGCAAAATACTATTGGAGGCAGTGCCTTTGATTATATGGAAGATGTCATTAGCACCTCAGATGGTGGTTTTTTACTGGTTGGTTCTTCTGAATCTGATATTTCGGGAGATAAGACAGAAAACAGTAAAGGGAATAATGATTTTTGGATAGTAAAAACCAATAACCTTGGCGTTGTGCAATGGGATAAAACTTTTGGAGGAAGTGGTCAAGATGGAGCTATATCTGCCATAGAAACATCTGATAATGGGTTTGTTATAACTGGCGAGTCCAATTCTGATATTTCTGGTGATAAATCTGAAAACTCTAAAGGAGACTATGATTTTTGGATCGTTAAAATTAACAGTAGCGGTACAAAAGTTTGGGACAAAACCTTTGGAGGTTCTAATTATGACTTTCCATTTAGCATTAGGGAAACCTCTACTAATGATTTAATTATTGCTGGAGATTCAGGCTCAAATATCTCTGGTAATAAATCTGAAAACTCAAGAGGATTCTCAGACCTCTGGATCATAAAAATAAGCAATACAGGAACTTTTATATGGGACAAAACCCTTGGTGGAGATGCAGATGAAGAATTAACAGATATGAATTTAACACCAGATGGTGGGTACATACTTGCAGCTACTGCAGAATCCAATATTTCTGGAGATAAAACTGTAAGCACAAGTGATAATGAAGAATATTGGGTGGTAAAAATTAGCAATACCAATACCATTGACTGGCAAAAAGCCTATGGAGGGACCTCTTCTTCCTTTAGTTTTCTATCAGACCTAATCCCAACCAGCGATGGTGGTTACCTTTTGGCTGGAGATTCAGATTCTGGTATTGGAGGCAATAAAACCGAAAACACAAATGGAGGAACCGATTTGTGGTTTATAAAAATAAACAGCTCAGGAACTATAATATGGCAAAACACAGTTGGTGGATCAGACGATGAATATGTTGCCTATGGCATCCAAAAACCAGATGGTGGATATGTTTTTGCGGCAGAATCATTGTCAAACATTTCTGGCGATAAAACCGAAGACAGTATGGACAGTGATATTTGGCTAATACAATTAGACGCTAACGGAAATGTATTAGCCGACAAAACATTTGGAACCATTTCAGTTGAATATCCAGAAAAACTACTACAAACTAGTGATGGCAATTTTATAATTGCCAGTAATGTAGATTCCCTATCTGGCGATAATACGGAAGCTCCTGTGGGCGATACAGACTATTGGTTATTTAAAGTTGACAAAAATACCTTATCGGTTTCTTCAATAGAAAACAGTTTAAACCTAAATATTTACCCCGTCCCTACTGCAAACTACTTAAACATTGCTTCAAAAACAAGAATTAAATCTGTTGACATTATAGATATGGCAGGCAAATTAGTATTGAAGATTAAATCACCAAATAAAACCTTAAACGTTTCTCAACTAAAAAATGGCATCTATCTACTCAAGCTCTATTCAAAAAATGGCTTTTCAACAAAACGCATAATAAAACAATAAACCAGAAATGAAGATTTTAGGGTGAAATTTTCAATGAACGTTTAAAAAAAAATACCCAATATTAGGTATTTCCCCTCATAGCTTCATATTGTATGTTTACTAGGCTATTAACCAAGTAAATATATAATTATGAAACGATTATTACTTTTCCTTTTCATTGCCCTTAGTTCACAAATAACCATTTATAGTCAATGCCCACCCGAAACAAACCAAGATACCGATGGCGATGGAGTACTGGATTGTATAGATCCTTGTGTGAATGTCCCCTCTTCCACTATTGGAAATTTAAGTTTTGAATCTGACTTTATTGGATGGACGGTTCCTCAAAACCTCAATAATTTTAGTGTCAGTGAAGATCCTGCTCACTTTTTACACGGTTCAAAATCGCTCTATGTAACTGCTCCAAACGATACGCAATTTGAAAACTTTGCCATTTATTCAGAAGAGTTTACACTGGAAGAAGGTGTGGCATACAACTTTAAAATACCAGTAAAAAGAATTGGAGACTTGGATGGCGATGCATTGAGATGGGTGTTAATAGACGAAAATGGCGTTTACAGGCATTTCAATAATCATTACAATTTTACATCTACCTGGTCTTTCATTTCAATTAACAATTTCTTGGTGAATTTCGATTTCTACACAAGCAATAAATTTAGATTAAGACTAGAGTTTGGACTCTCAACAGTAGATATGGTAGTTGACAAAATTGAATTCTACAAAACTTCAGAGGTTGTTGACCCTGCATATCTCGACTTGAACAATGATGGTATTCCTGACTGTGTTCCATACAGCTCTCAAAATCATCCCGATTACAGTGCCTTAATGGACTTTTACAATTCTACAAATGGCAACAATTGGACTAACAGCACAAATTGGTTAGACAATACAAAACCTATATCAAGTTGGTTTGGAGTTACTGAAACCAATGGTAGAGTTACGGCAATAAACTTAAACTCAAATAATCTCAGTGGTGTTATTCCTGAGAGTTTTAGTAGTTTAACAGAACTGGAAGTATTTAGTATTAGGTCAAACTCTGTTAATGGGGCTTTTCCGCTATCTACTTTTACTAACCAAACAAAACTTCAGTACGTGGACATTAACTCAAACTTCATGGTTGGTTTTATTCCTCCAGAAATTAGTAACTTAACCTCTCTTTGGTATCTTGATATTGGCTGGAACTTTTTTTATGGTGCCATACCAGCCGAAATGACGAATCTTGCGAACTTACAATATGCATACTTACACAACAATCAATTAAGTGGCAACATTCCATCTGGGCCAGGAACTATGCCCAACTTACAAGTGCTCTACTTAGCTAATAATAATTTTACTGGTACTGTACCCGATTTAAGTTTACTTCCCTCACTTACGCAATTTAATATTTCCAGTAATAAATTCGTTTTTGCAGATATCGAACCGAATTATAACGCATTGAGTACTTCACTAGGAACAAACTTTGTTTACGCACCTCAACAATGGATTGATGAACCTCGTGGTGTAATTGCTAATATTGGGGAGACCGTAACCTTAGAAATTTTGCCAGATCTGGGTTCAAATTTAACTGTATATTGGTATATTTTTGATGGCACCAATTATACCTATTTAGATTCTGGATTGACTTATGATTATACAGTCAGTTCAGAAGCCGATTATGTCGATATTAAATATTTTATTCAAAGCTCTACAGTACCGACACTAGGCTTACAAAGCAATATAATTACCATTGGACCTTCTCCTGAGACGCATCCAGATTATGATGCCTTGATAGCTATTTATAATGCACTTGACGGACCAAATTGGAGTGTCAATTGGGATATCACATCTCCTATAAGTACCTGGGGATCCAATTTAACATTTGATGCTGTCACTAACCGATTAATACGTCTGAATATTTCAGGGTTTGGAGCCAGTGGACAAATACCATCAGAAATAGGTGGCTTAACAGAATTACAATATTTAAATTTGGGTAGTAACCAAATTACAGGAAGTATTCCTCCGGAAATTGGAGACTTAACCAATTTGAATGAGCTTTGGCTTTTCCAGATGGATCTTTCTGGTAATGTGCCGGATGAACTATGGAACCTTACTAACCTTACTCTCCTCTTAATTGGTGCACAAGAATCTGGACTATTAACCTTTACAAGTAACACCGTACCAACTGCAATAAGCAATCTACAGAACCTATACTGGTTAAATATTGGTGGAATCCCTTTGGATTCTCCATTACCTCAGGAGATGTTTGCTTTACCAAACCTTACCTATTTAAGAATTTATAATTGTGGCCTTACCGGTGAGTTACCTGCTGGTCTTGCCAACATAAACAATGTTTTAGCATCTGGAAATGAATTTGAAGGTGCTATACCGCAGGAGTTAATTAATTCTTCGGGAAACTACAATTTGAGCATAGAGAACAACTATTTTGATTTTAGTGATCTTGAACCTTTAGTGCTGGCAAATAACTATAATATTTTAGGTTATTCCCCACAACGCACTAGAGATAAACCACAAAATTTAGAGTCTGCGCCAGGAGAAAATATCGTTTTAAATGTTGATGATACAGATATTGGTAGGCAGTCTATAACAAAAGCCGCAGGTAATGAATATCAATGGTTTAAAGATGGACAATCTATAGCAAGTGCCAATGGCACCAGTTATACCATTGTAAATGCGCAGGAAAGTGACAGTGGAACCTATTACTGCGAAATCACCAATTCTATCTTACCAGAATTAATCGTTAGACGAGCAGATATAACGGTTACAGTTGATGCTACAATGTCTGTGGATAGTTATAATGACTTTGAAAGTTTAAAAATCTATCCAAATCCTACCTCAAATATTTTAAACATTTCAATAAATAGTTATGAAAATGGCACTGTGAAAATTTATGATATAAGTGGTAGGCTAGTTAAAGAAGATACTTTGCAAAATGATGTGTTGCAAATGAATATGAAAGAATTAAATAACGGAATTTACCTTCTTAAAATACAATTAGGAAACAAATCTATAATAAGACGCATAATAAAACAATAGTTGGTTATTTGCTATTAGTCTATTTGAGGGAGTTATTCTAATAACTATTTCAAAAAAACCCACAGTATTGGGGATTTTTTTGTGCCTACTACCCTAATATATTTGACCTGCTATTAATTTTAAACTAAAAATTATGAAACTAAAAATAATAAAAAAAGTAAGCACATTGTTACTTACTATCTTTTGCTCTATATCCTTATTAGCTCAAGAAGACAGTATTAAAACCAAAAGCATTAAACCACTACGTTTAGGTGTAAAAATTGGTGTGCCAAATATAGCAACGGCAAATGCAGAATATGTAACTCCGCTGCTTAACAATAGAGTTGCCTTGGCTGTAGATTATATGTCATTAAACAAAACTATAGACGAAACAGACATTAGTTATAATAATTTTGAAATTGGAACCAATATATACGTAGGTAGCAAAGGTAAAGGCTTGTATTTTGGTGTCTCATACTTCTCTTTTGATGCTGAAGCTACTTTTACCGATACTGAATTTGATTCAAGTACTTTCGAAGATGGCATTGGAAGTATAAAATTTAATACAACAAATGTGAAATTAGGTATAAAAGCGGGTAGAGTATTTTATTTTAGAATTGAAGTAGGTTATGGTTTTGGAGATATTCCTGAAGACATAGTTGTAACAAATAAAGATGGTTCAAGAACAACTACAGAAGATATCCCGGAAATACCAGGAATAACTAGTTCGGGAATTCCAAATTTTAATTTTGGTATTGGGTTTAGTTTTTTGTGAATTAGTCAACTTAATTTCAAAAAATCCCTATACCGAAGATTTTTTTATCTGTTGATATGCTATGTAAACATACAGTGCTTTTTAACATAAAAATTTAAAAAATACTAGATTCATAATTTAGATAATATTTTACTAAATTAATTGATGACTTTTTAAAAACAAACTGATGTAATAAAAACAACACGCATGAAGGCTTCATTTATACTTTTAATACTAATTATTATAAATATTTTATTACTTAAGTTTAGTATAAACAAAAAGCAGAAATCTAATTAAGAAATCTGCTTTTAATTATAAATTAGGATGTATTCTAGTTCTCTTCAGGTAAAAAACCGTATTTATTAGAATAGCTCAACATTTGGTTTTCAAAACTTGCTGCGTGCATTATTTTAATTGCTGTAATCTCACCTGCATCATTTGTTTCTGGTACTAAAACTGGATTTACAAAACCTCCATAAGGTGCCGATGTAAATTGTTCATTTCTTTTTAAAACCTCGGCATGCAAAGTTTGATCAACTTTAACTCCATAGTTTTCAACTAGTGCTTCAACAGCATCAAAATCACCTTCAGATTTTATACGTTGGGTTTCTCTAAGCAATTGACCAAATAATTCGCGAAGTTTGGCATAATCATTAATATTGTAATAAGTTTTACCATCACGAGTTACTTTTTCAATAACGTTATCTGCCTTTCCTTTTTCATAAACCCAAGCGCTAACCCATTGACGGTTTCTCATATGAGCCTCTTCAACATCATCACCTAATTCCAACCTAATTAATTGCGTCATTAAACCGTTACGTATGTAACCATCATAAGCAGCTTTACCAACAGCTTCCCAATCGTCAACCAACCCAAGTTCTTGTAATTTAGAATTATATAAATAATATAATCCAACTAAATCTGCACGACCTTCTTCTAAGGTTGAAGCATACGTTTTAAGAGTTTCCTTAGTTTCGCCAACTCCAGGATTTAATTGCCCTGAGGCATGACCTACAACTTCGTGCAATGCAGTATGAAGTTTATCTGCTAACTGTCCATATTTTTTCTCCAGTTCATGTTCTTCTTCATCATGAACAAATTCCTTAAGTCTTCCACTACTTCCAGAATTATTATAAGCATGAATGATATTTCCTAAAGACACCGATTTGCTTCCTACTTCTTTGCGTATCCAATTGGCATTTGGCAAATTCACTCCAATTGGTGTACTTGGTGATGCATCACCAGCTTCACCAGCGACATTCACTGTTTTGTAACTAACACCAACTACATTTTTCTTTTTATGTGCTTCAATCAATGGTGAATTATCTTCAAACCATTGTGCGTTTTCAGACAGAACAGCCATTTTTTCCGACATGTCAAAATCTTTAATTTGTACAATTGTTTCATATGAGCCTCTGTAGCCAACTGGGTCGTTATAAACTTCAATAAAACTGTTTATATAATCAATATTACCTTCTGTAGCCGCTGTCCAAGCTACATTGTAATCGTCCCAAGTTTGCAGACTTCCTGTTTTGTAATACTCAATAAGTAATCCTATAGCATCACCTTGTGCTTTGTTTTCGGCTACTCCTTTGGCTAATTCCAACCACTTGATAATTTCATCAATAGCGTCACCATACAAGCCTCCAGATTTGTAAATCCGTTCTTTTAACTCTCCATTTTCTTTAACAAGCATCGAGTTTAGTCCATAAGAAAGCGGTCTATCTTTATTTATTTTTTTATCATCAGACACTATTTCTTTTCCATCATTGCTTTGAATATCAGGGTCGGTATTTTTACTATTCAAATAAAATGCTTCAACATCTGCTGTAGTTACATTAGGCCCATAAAAATTCACTGCGCTTTCCAGTACGTTATCAACTCCTTTTGCTTGATTTACCTTTTTCGCATCTTTATCGTTAAAAATAACATCAAAAGCCTCACCTTCAAGAGTTGTGCTGGTTTCAGCCATAATTGTTTTTAAATAATCTTTTGAAAATTCAGGCATTAACTTAGCATTACTGTAGTGATGGTGAATTCCGTTACTAAACCAAACGCGTTTTAAATAGGTTTCAAATGCTTTCCAATTATTGGTCGTTTTATCGCCTTTGAAATTAGCATAAACATTTTCTAGTGCGTTTCTTATTTTAAGGTTATGTCTATAATTCATGTTCCACATAATATCACGACCAGACAATCCAGCTTCAACCAAATAATAAACTAGTTTTTGTTCTTTAAGTGTCAACTCTTCCCAGCCAGGAATTTGATAGCGTAAGATTTTTAAATCTGCAAACTGCTCAAGCATAAATGGAAAATCATCATTAGACAGTTCAATAAGCTCTTCTTTAAACTCAACTGTATCTAACGTTTCGGTCTTGCATGACCACATTATTCCTGCAATTACAAACGTTGCTATAAATACTTTTAATTTCATTTTTTGTTATTTTATGTATAAGGTTTCGAAAATAAGGTTATTTGATTAAATTATAAATGAATAATTTATTTATTTGCTATTCCTTCTTGAAAAGTAAAATACTTATCTTTGAGATTAATCACAAATACTTAAAAATGAAAACAGCAAAAATCATTATTATTTCCCTATCGATATTAATCATTGTTGCTAGTGGATATGTTGCTGTACAACCAAATTGGTACGATATTAAAAGATCAAGAGTTATAAAAGCACCTGCCGAACTACTATTTAATCAAGTAAACGATTATAAAAACTGGGAAAGCT
>TARA_R110002073_G_scaffold129935_5_pt1 | contig 19293 bp, 15 predicted proteins | sample TARA_R110002073 | Tara Oceans TARA_R110002073 (sample SAMEA4397174) | marine metagenome | biome: Polar Biome; feature: [DCM] deep chlorophyll maximum layer (ENVO:01000326); material: water (ENVO:00002006), including particulate matter (ENVO:01000060) such as... | depth 40 m
CCGGTCATATTCTGCATGGGCATTTCGTTCATACCGTCCATCGACATGCCACCGGGCATCATCCCCATGTCGGCCATGGTTCTGACCGGGCGAACACGGCGTGCCGGGATGCCTGCCTGCATCCCCATCTGTGGGGCCAGTGTCCCGCGCGCAAAACCGCTGCGGTCCATTGTTTCGGCAAATACCGTATAGGCCTTGTTGCTGTCAGGTTCGACAATCACGTCAAATGTTTCGGCAACGCCAATGCGGAATTCGTCGACACGCACCGGTTTTACGTTCTGACCATCGGCCGCGACGACCGTCATCTTCAGGCCGGGGATACGCACATCGAAATAGGTCATCGCCGACCCGTTGATGAAGCGCAGGCGGATCTTCTCGCCAGACCGGAACAGCCCGGTCCAGTTCTCTGCACCAGTCATACCGTTCATCAGATAGTGATAAGTCGCGCCGGTGACATCCGCGATATCTGTCGGATCCATCCGCATCGCGCCCCACCGCATACGGTCGGCAAAGGTCGCGCGGGCACCGTTTTTCCGGATATCGTTCATGAAGTCGACGACGGTCTGTTTTTGAAAGTTATAGTACGACCCCATCGTCTTGATCTTGCGTAGGACACTGTACGGGTTTTCGAACGTCCAGTCCGACAGCATGACGACATAGTCGCGTTGGTACTTAAAGGGATCGGGGCGGATCGGATCAATGACCAATGGGCCATAATGACCCGATTGTTCCTGCAATCCCGAATGGCTGTGGTACCAGTATGTACCGCTTTGGCGAATGGGAATCCGGTATGTAAATGTCTGTCCGGGCTTGATGCCGGGAAAAGTCACCTTGGGGACCCCGTCCATCGCGTTTGGCAAGATCACACCGTGCCAGTGAATGGACGTATCTTCGCTTAGGGTATTGCGCACGTTGATCGTGACGTCGTCGCCTTCCCTGAAACGGAGAAGCGGGCCAGGGATGCCACCGTTAACTGTCACGCCGCGGCCGTTTTTACCGCCCACTTTGACGCGCGTTTTTGCAATCGTCAGGTCGTATACACCCGGTGACTTTTCCGCGGGCGCACCCGCTGCCTGCGCTTCGCTCGATATTACGTTCTGAAGCAAGGCTGCTGACCCTAACCCCAATGCCCCGGACACAAACCCTCGTCTATTTAAAAACGTCAGCTTATCACTCGACATCGCCATTCCTTCGCTAAAATGAAATCTGCTTAGGCCTACCGACTACGCCTAAAGCATATTTCAGTAAACGGGTTCTATAACTGGAACGTTGCAAAAAGCTTTCGACCCAACCGAAATGCCTCGTTGTGCACCTTGTAGTCGGCGATGCGAAGCACTAAGACCTCGCGTCACCATATTTAGCCAGAACGGAAGCCGATATGCAAGCGCTCACCGATGTATTGAATTGGATCAGTACCCAGCTTGGCCATGAAATTCCGGGTGATACATCGTCTGCTTTTTATGCATTGTTTCACGTTATCCTTCTCTGGGCCCCGCTTGCTCTTTTTCTAGTTTTATTGTTGGGCGGCGTGAGAGCTGTTCTAAGATTCGCCCGCCGTTTTTTGAAAAAGGCAAACGCCCTGACGCAATCGGGACTTCCCACTTCGGTCTTTCAGCTTATCTTTCGCCATACCCGACGCGATCAGCTTTATCTTGTGATACTGGGGCTGATCTCGTTGCCGGTGCTTTACATGACGCTCGAGCTTCCAAAGCGCATCATCAACAGGGCTATTGACGGGCCGGAACATACGACGATCATTTTCGGAATAAAGCTTAGTCAAACCGAACATCTGTTCTTTCTGTGCGGGCTGTACCTGTTCGCGATCATCATAAGCGGGCTGATGAAATTCAGCCTGAACGTCTACAAAGGAAAAGTCGGTGAACGGCTTTTGCGGCGGCTCCGGCTCGAGATATACTACCGTTGGAGATCAGGGTCAGGCACCGAGCAGCGATCCGAGGTTATCCCGATCGTTACCCAAGAAGTAGAACCGATCGGTGGCTTCGCCGCCGAGGCTTTCGCCCTGCCGGTGTTTCAGGGCGGCACATTTCTTACCATCCTTACGTTCATGTTCTTGCAGGACCCTTATTTGGGGGCTGCGGCGATTACACTGCTTCCGCTTCAACTTGCGCTTATCCCCAGGCTGCAACGAAAGGTAAACGTACTTGCGCGAAGCAGGATGATCGAGGTGCGCAATCTGAGCGGTCAACTTGGGTACCAATCGGGGTCGTCTGAACTGACATCCGGCCCGTCAAAGGCGGTGGGAACCAGCCTGAAGGAAATGGAGCGTATCCGGCTCAGCATCCATCGCGCAAAGTTTTTTGCCAAGAGCCTCAATAACTTCCTGTCTGCTCTTACGCCATTCTTCTTCTATGCCATCGGGGGCTATCTTGTGATCAATGGCAAGCTGACCCTCGGTGCACTGGTGGCGGTCATCGCTGCGTACAAAGATTTCTCCGCGCCCCTGAGCGAACTGTTTCGATATTACCAAACCCGCGAGGATGTCAGGATCCGATACGAAGGTATCGACGAATTCCTGGGAATAAGCTCGCGTCCAAATACCGCGCAAACCAAAGCAGCCGCGGGCTAAGCCGAGGCTGGAATAGCCGGCGGTTCGGGGCGTTTCAAACTGCCGCCATCACAGTGTCGACAGCGCGGGATAGTCTCTCGACCATCTCGTCCAGTTCTTTCTCAGTCGCGATAAACGGCGGGGCGAGCAAAATGTGGTCGCCTTTACGACCATCGCGTGTACCGGGCATCGGATAACAGATCAGCCCTTCGGCAAACGCCGCTTTTTTGAGCCTTCCTGCCAGACCCAGCCCTGGGTCCAAGGGTTCCTTGGTGTCGCGGTCGGCCACGAATTCCAAACCGCGAAACAGTCCGCGCCCCCGAATATCGCCGATGTTGGCGTGGTCACCAAACCGGGCATTCAAAGCCTCGTGCAGATAGTCTCCTTTGGTTTGAACCTGCGCAACAAGGTCCCGTTCCAGCAGTTCCGACACCACGGCAAGACCTGCGGCAGCCGCTACCGGGTGGCCGATATAAGTATGCCCATGTTGGAAAAAGCCGGTGCCTTCGGCGATCGTATTATACACTTCTTCAGAGCACAGCATCGCACCTATCGGCTGATACCCTGCACCCAATCCCTTGGCGATACACAATATATCCGGCGCGACATCATCTGCGTCACAGGCGAACAGATGCCCGGTTCGGCCCATGCCACACATGACTTCATCGAGTATCAGCAACACCCCGTAACGATCACAAATCTCGCGGATACGCTTGAAATACCCTGCGACCGCCGGCACGGCCCCCAGCGTGGCCCCCACCACCGGTTCGGCAATAAACGCCATGACGCTATCTTCTCCCAACCGGAGAATTTCCGCCTCAAGCTCATTCGCGACGCGCTCTCCATAAGCCGCGAGGCTCTCATCCGGTCGACGCTCGGCATATTCATAGCAGGGTGCTATATGGCTCACCTCGACCAACAAGGGTGCGAATTGTTGTCGCCGCCAAGCGTTGCCACCCGCAGACAGTGCCCCGATGGTATTGCCGTGGTAACTTTGGCGGCGTGCGATAAGGTGTCGGCGTTGCGGCTCGCCGCGCTCGACGTGATACTGACGCGCGAGTTTGATCGCGCTTTCCACAGCCTCAGAGCCACCTGAAACGAAATACACCCGGTCCAGATTTCCCGGCGCATTCGCAATCAACAGATCGGCAAGTTGCTCGGCCGGTTCAGAGGTGAAAAAGCTGGTATGCGCAAATGCAAGCTGATCCATCTGCGTTTTCACCGCGTCGCGCACACGTTGGTTGGAATGACCAAGGCAAGACACCGCGGCCCCCCCCGACCCGTCGAAATAACGCTTGCCATCCGCCGCGATGAGATAGCAACCCTCGCCGCCGACCGCTTGTGGTAGGTCGACGTGGCAATGACGTGGGAATACGTGGCTGGAGGACTGATTCATGACGGGGGTCTCTCGAAGGGATAGGTAAGTTTACGCCAAGCATAGGCAGGTTTCGTGCCATCGGTAAGGCAAATTTATCATAAGCTGAACATTAAAAGGACGCTGATTTCGGTGTTCGACTTTTCCGAGAACTTCGCAACCCACCTGCCCGTGGGGTTCATCAAAAAATCTCCAGGAACAGTTGCCCGAAAAGGACAATACGGCGACGCCCAGTGTGATCCAATTGCGCAATCTGCGCCAGATGGGGCGCATGATCGGTAAACGTCGCCGGATATCAGGGTTTGTCACCGGACGGCTAATTTCAAAAAAAGGTTTTTTCGTCTTGTACTACCTAGGTTTGCTTGGCTATACGCGTCAGCGGAGATGTGGCCGAGTGGTCGAAGGCGCTCCCCTGCTAAGGCAGCATGCACTACGGGTAAGCCACTGAAATTCAGTGGCTTTTTTGTTGATCTGAATGCAGATTCCCAAATCTTGCCCATCATGGTTTGAACTCCCATCCGTGCGCCCGCAGTCGGTCGGCAAGATCCGCGGTGGGATACTTGCGATAGCGCCGCGCCATCTCGGCGTCGCTCCAGCCGCCCCGATCAATCAACCGGTCCTGATCTCCGACCTGCGATGAGTAGAATGTGGCCCAGGAATGTCTCAAACTGTAAAAAACGAGCTTTTCATTGTTCGCGTCTTCCTCTGGCAGGCCCGCCGCCTCGCGAAGCTTGTGAAACTGTCGGATCACCGTGCTGCCACGACGGCCGTCCGGCACCACTTCCTTGCCGCTGGTGGACAGGAAGACCCGTCCCGTCGATGGCAGGTCGCCGATCAGCTCCCAAGACCTCTGAGGGAGCAGGAGCATGCGAGCCCGGTAGACCGTTTTGCCGGCACCAGCCTCATCGCCACGGATCCATACCTCACCCGTCCGTCGATTGACGTCCTCGGCGCGTACGCAGAACATTTCGCCTGGCGTTGCGCCGCTCCCGAGCAGGAAGGCAATCATCTTGAGCAAACGACGATGAGGATCGCGAATGGTTATGGGTGGGTCTTGGGCCGCCGCTATCAGACGCTCGGCTTCCTCAGGGCTCAGAATACGTTTGCGGACGTTGTCTTCATGCTGCTCCGGTCGTAGTCCCAGCGCATTACTGATCACGGCTTTCAACGGCACAGACACCTGACGTCTCTTTGTCCCGGTCTTCCAATTCGACTTGGACAGCTCGACCTTGCATTGCTTGATCATGAAGGCGTTGATTTCGTCGACCCGGACATTCGTACCGAAATAGGCCAAGATGGGTTCCAGCTCTTTCTCATGTGCGCCAAATTCTGCAACATAGAGCGCGGCGGCCTCCCTGAAGGTTGGAACAGGCGAGAGCGCGCGTTCCCAGGCAGCGTCATGAACACCTTCGGCAACCAACTTGGCTATTTCAATCTTGCTTGGATCGCAGACGCCCGCCGACCGCCGGAACCTTTCGCCCTCGACGTAGAAGTCATAGCAAAAGGAGTTATTTTTCCAAAACGGGTACCAGCAGGGTAAGTTGCCTTCTCCGTCATTTTCCTGTTTTCCCATTTAAGTAGTTCCTTTATGTTTTCGATGTGGTTCTGGTAAAAGACAATGTTTCCGCGGTGACACGCCTCTATCTCGTAATTTTCACCGTATTGTTTTCGGATCTTGAATAGGGTTCCGATTGAGACTCCCAATACCTCTGCAGCTTGTTGTCGGCCCAACGGAGGTTGGACCCAATCGAGACAACCGCTGCAGCAACGGTAGACGTCTTTACCCTGATCATTCTGAGCAGGCATGTTTCTGGAGCCTCCCCTTTGAGTTGCCCGCCATGGTCATGTACCTGGCTTCATAAGTACTCTGGGACGACATTTTTGAGCCTGTAAAGGGGGGCGTCAGATACTAAGTTCTCCTATAAACCCTTGTTTTTTCCGTGTTTGATGGGTTAGCAGCGCTCAGCGCTAACGCGGAAAAACTGTGCGTTCAGATCAGCACACCTCCGAAATTCCGTGTTGCGAATTTTGTGGCAAGGGTTCGGTTTTCGAGGCAGAGAAGGATTATTGGTAAATTGCCGCAGCGAAGTACAACGGCGAACAGGCAGCACTTATTTTTCCGACCTGAATTTCGGTTTTCCACCTGAGTTGCAGCGGCGGAAAAAACTGTTCCCATTGCTTGAAGCCGTGCAAGGAGAGGCCAATTATTATCGAAGCCAAAAAAAAGTTTTGCCGCACGATAAAAAGGCTTTTCTCAATTGCAATTGCGACACTGGCTCATGCGAAATATTGGAAACAAATCAATGAGGAGGCCGAGGGGTGTCAGTTATTTCCTTTGGTCAAGGATTTCTGCATCAAGTAGAAAACGCGGAGGTTTGAGACAATTCAAAATCCCTCCGTATCAGCCTGAGGCGACGGGAATGAGTGCGTGTCATCTGGCGTTGCTTTATTAACTATCTTTTGTCCTTTTTTCGACTGGCAGTGAGGGGTAGTTTTTTCCTTGGCGCCCGCGAGTATAATGCTTGTTTTTTCCGTGTGTTAGTGGACATTTTGGTGCAACTTTTTCCCTTGATAATAAACCAGTTCGAAAATTAAAACATTTTGCGGGCGACGAATGAGACACGACGCCTTCTAAGTCGAAAGTACGCCATTTTTCCTTTGGTGCCTTGAAATCAAAATACAGCCGAGATCACGAAAGCGTGATGTTTACTTCAAGTTAGGCGGCCATTCTGACGAAATTTGTTAGAGATACGCCTATAATTATCCAATTCATATTGACGAAAGTAGAAGAAGTTGGGTGATTCGTCGGCTCCGAACGCCAAGCCCCCCAATGACATCGTCTATCTGACGCCCTCAACCAGGGGTTTAGAGGGCCGATTCCTGCAACCGTCCTCCGATGTATGTCCTCCGGTCCTTCTGCGCTGTGTTGAATAAGGTTGGGCATTGGCCTACGCATCTTTATCTGAATGTTTTTACGAGATTATCACAATGTCAGCACTTGATGAACTTCTGCAATCCTACCGATCTGCTGCTGCGACCGAACGGGAGAAGGGGACTTACTTCGAAAGACTGGCATGCGTGTATCTGACAGCAGATCCCGTCCAGTCTGAAGAGTACTCGCAGATTTGGACTTGGGCCGACTGGGCGACAGAACATGGCCGCAACGGCAAAGACGTTGGTATCGATCTCGTCGCGAAACTTCGAAATGAAGACGGTTATGCTGCCATCCAGTGCAAGTTCTACAGTGCGAACCACCGGATACAGAAGGCTGACATTGATAGCTTCATTTCTGCTTCGGGAAAGGACCCGTTTGTACGCCGGGTCGTCCTTGACACAACGGAAGTGCCTTGGGGCGTGAACGCGGAAGAGATGATAATCGGACAAAGTATACCTGTTGTCCGGCTTTCGCTGACCCATCTTCGCGAAAGCCAAATCGATTGGTCAATTTTCGGAATTCGCGGCGAAGCCGTGCTGACAGCGAAGAAGACGCTACGCCCGCATCAAATTGAGGCGTTGGAGGCCGTTAGGTCGGGCCTTGCTGATGCTGACCGCGGCAAACTCATCATGGCCTGCGGTACCGGTAAGACTTTCACATCTCTGAAAATTGCCGAGGATCTGGTTGGCTCCGGCGGGCGTGTTCTCTTCATGGTTCCTTCGTTGGCCCTGATGTCCCAGACAGTCCGGGAATGGACGAATGATACCGACACACCTCTCCGCTCATTCGCGGTGTGTTCCGACGCCCAAGTGGGGAAGCGAAGGGTCTCCAATGACGATGCCGCTGAGATTGACGCGCATGACCTTGCCTTTCCGGCAACCACCAACCCCACGCGGCTCATCGAGAAAGCCGGTGAGGATGACCCAGACCGAATGACGGTCGTCTTTTCAACCTATCAGTCTATCGCAGTACTCGACGCTGCGCAGAAGGCAGGGCTTCCGGCGTTTGATCTGATTGTCTGCGATGAGGCGCACCGCACAACCGGGGCCACACTGTCGGGGGAACAAGATTCTAATTTTGTTCGGATCCACGACGATGCTTCCGTTGAAGGCCGCAAGCGCTTGTATATGACGGCAACGCCTCGAATTTTCGGCGACGCTGTAAAGTCCAGGGCGGACGAAGAGTCCGCTGTTCTAACTTCGATGGATGATGAGAGTCTTTACGGAAAGACGTTGCTACATAAAGGCTTCGGATGGGCGGTGCAGCAGGGCCTTTTGACCGACTACAAGGTGATCGTTCTTGCTATGGACGAAGGTTTGGTAAGCTCGAATGTTCAAAAGCGCCTCGCTGATGAAAACTCCGAACTGGCCCTTGATGATGCAACGAAGATCATCGGTTGTTACAAGGCGCTGACAAAGCAGGATCTCCAGCAAGACATCTCTTTCGATCCTCAACCAATGAAGCGCGGCTTGGCCTTCTGCAAGAGCATCGCCGCATCAAAACTGATCCGCGATGAATTCTCAAATGTTGTGGCTGAATACACCGGCGATGACAGCTTGGTCGAGGAGGATAGCCCGACACCACCACACAATCTCGGCATCGAGATTGAGCATGTCGACGGCACCTACAACGCCAAGTCTCGGAACCAGCTCTTGGATTGGCTCAAGGCCGACGCCGGCGACAATACTGCCCGAATTCTGACTAACGCGCGTTGCCTGTCGGAAGGTGTCGACATCCCCGCGCTCGATGCGATCATGTTCCTGCACCCACGCAAATCACTGATCGACGTGGTGCAATCCGTGGGACGCGTCATGCGCCGGGCTGAAGGCAAAAAGATGGGCTATGTCATTCTGCCCGTCGGCGTTCCAGCCGGGGTGGAGCCGGAAGTGGCATTGAAGGATAATGATCGCTATCGCGTGGTCTGGCAGATACTCAATGCCCTACGCGCCCATGATGAACGCTTCGACGGCACCATCAACCAAGCGGCAGTAGGACAGAACGTATCTCACCGGATCGAGATTGTTGGTGTCACGCCGGAATCCGAGGAACTACGGTCGATTACCCATGAGGTCACTGACCTGCCGACCCGCAAGGCGCAGCCGACCAGCGCCATTGGCACGGGCGGTAGCGGCGGAGATCCTGTGACCACGGGCCCAGTCCAGACACAGGGCGAGCTGTTCATCGACGAATTCTCTCGCGCCATCATGGCCAAGATCGTCAAGAAATGTGGCACCCGCGATTATTGGGAAGACTGGGCGACCAACATTGCCGAGATCGCGCAAAGGCATATCTCGCGTATCACGGGGCTGTTGTCAGAGGTAGATACTCCGGCGCGTGAGGCCTTTGATGGCTTCCTTGCCGAACTTCGCGATGACCTGAATGACAGCATCACGGAACAGGACGCGATTGAGATGCTGGCACAGCACATTATCACGCGGCCTGTCTTCCAAGCCCTGTTCGAGGGGCATCAATTCACTGATCAAAACCCTGTCTCCCGAGCAATGCAGCAGGTGCTGGATGTGCTGGATGAAAACCGGATCGACAAAGAATCCAAGGACCTCGAAAAGTTCTATGAAAGCGTCAAGATGCGCTCCCATGGGATCACCGATCCGCAGGCCAAGCAGCGCCTGATTGTCGAGCTTTACGACAAGTTCTTCCGCAATGCCTTTCCCAGAACGACGGAAAAGCTGGGCATTGTCTATACCCCAGTCGAAATTGTCGATTTCATCCTGCATTCAGTCAACGAGATGTTGCAGGAGCACTTTGGACAGACCCTCGGCTCGCCCGGCGTCCACATTATCGACCCCTTCACCGGGACGGGCACCTTTATCACCCGGCTGCTGCAATCCGGCCTGATCGCGCCAGAGGAGTTGGAGCACAAGTTTCGCAATGAGATCCACGCCAACGAGATCGTCCTGCTGGCCTATTACATCGCTGCGATCAATATCGAGGCCGTCTATCACGGCGTCGCCGAGAGCGATGGATATGTGCCCTTTGAGGGCATTTGCCTGACTGATACGTTCGAGATGTATGAGAGCGATGATTTGATCTCACACTACATGCCAGACAACTCCGAGCGCAGGAAACGGCAGAAAGAGGTTGATATACGCGTGATCGTTGGCAACCCGCCGTATTCAGTAGGGCAATCAACGGCCAACGATGAGAACGCCAATGTTATCTACCCCGGCTTGGATGAACGGATCAGGTCGACATATGCGGCACGATCCGCCAACACCAACATGAGATCGCTCTACGACAGCTATATCCGTGCGATCCGATGGGCGTCGGATAGGATAGGAAATGCGGGCGTGATCGCCTTCGTCACAAACGCTGGCTGGGTAGATGGCACTGCTGCGGATGGACTTCGGTCATGTCTCGCAGAGGAGTTCACTGATCTCTACGTTTTTCACTTGCGTGGCAACCAGCGCACCAGCGGAGAGAAATCACGCAAGGAAGGCGGCAAGATCTTCGGCTCGGGTAGTCGCGCCCCCATCGCCATCAGTGTCTTCATCAAGAACCCTGACGCAAGGGAGCATGGTCGTATCTTCTTCCACGATATCGGTGACTATCTGGACCAGAAGCAGAAGCTGGCTATTATTCGTGATTTCGGCTCGATCTCTGGAATCAGTACATCCGATGACTGGGCGCGCATTATTCCCAATGAGAACTTTGACTGGCTTGCGCAGCGAGACGCCGACTTTGGCAAGTTTATCGATATCTCTGAAAAGAATGGATCACAGCCCGCAGTATTCGAGACTCACTCCGCTGGCCTCAAAACAAACAGGGACTCTTGGGTCTACAATGCATCAAGGGCAGATTTGGGGCATAGGATTGAAGCCTCAATTGCCTTTTATAATCAGCAAGTCGATGAGCGGCGCGCTAACAGTCACCACAAGCCGGATACGCGGCCTGACAAGTTCAAGTGGTGTCAATCCACTCTTAAATCCTATGAGAAGGGGCGCCACCTAACTTTTAGTGAAAATCGCCTTCAACAAGCTCTCTACCGACCCTATCAAAGCACTTGGCTTTATAAAGACAAAGACTTGAACTGGAGTAGCTATCTGATGCCTCGGTTCTTTCCAAACAAGGACACCGAGAACCGCGTGATCATGGTGAAACAAAGGTGGCATGGAACAGGGCAGCTGGCTTTGATGGTTGACCGTGTCCCTGATCTTCAAAGCGATGGCGGTTCGCAGTGTTTCTCCCTTTACCTATACGACCAAAGGGACGATGAACCCGGCGGGCTATTCGGAGGTCAGTCCTCCGGAACCCAGCGTCGTGATGCGATTACCAATGCCGGGCTTGCCCATTTTCAAGTGGCCTATCCGGGGCAGGAGATCACTAATGACGACATTTTCTACTACGTCTACGGCCTGCTGCATTCTCCCGACTACCGCGACCGCTACGGCGACAACCTGACCAAGGAACTGCCCCGCATTCCTTGCGTGAAAACCTACGCCGACTTCCGCGCTTTCTCTGACGCGGGTCGCGCCTTGGGCGATCTGCACGTCAATTACGAGACGGTGGAGCCATACCCCGTCACCTATAAACAGGGCACGCCCGAGCTTTGGAACATTGGCGATGCGGAGGCCTTCTACCGTGTCACTAAAATGAAGTTCGGCGGTAAGCGCCCGAACGCTGATAAGACCACGGTGATCTACAACGCCAACATCACCATAACCGACATCCCGCTGGAGGCCTATGACTACGTCGTCAACGGCAAACCCGCACTGGAATGGGTGATCGAACGTCAGGTGGTCAAGACCGACAAGGCCAGCGGCATCGTCAACGACGCCAACGCGTATGCCAATGAGACCATGAACAACCCGGCCTATCCGCTGGAACTGTTCCAACGCGTCATCACCGTGAGCCTTGAGACGATGAAGATCGTCCGCGCATTGCCAAAACTGGATTTGCCGGAATGAAGATCAGGTCACTGCTTTTCGCCGTTGCCCTGATCCCCTCCGGCGCGGCAGCTCAACAGGGCTTCTCCTGCTCCTACGGCGACCGGGGTGCATGCCTTGGGTATGGGGATACGGTCTGTTCCAGCTCAGGGAAATGCGTGAGCTCGGATGCACAGTGCTTCAGCAGCTATCAGTGCGATTATGAGGGCTTTACCTGCAAATCGAACGTCACGGCGATAGCATCGGAATATGACGACCTGCAGAATCGGTTCAATTCGCTGGTCGGTGACTACAACGAGCTATTGGAAGACAGCCGTGAGATGCGCGTAGCGCTCCAAAGCACCATCAACGATCTTGAAGAAACGCAGGATGCGCTGACTTCGACACGTTCTGACCTACTTTTCACACGGCAGGAACTCGAAGAAACACAGGTCGAATTAGAAGACGCTCAGCGCGATCTTCGACGGTCGGAAATGACCTTGGCGGACAATGTGATCTGCGTCGAAGGGCTTGGACGCCTGTCCGATTCCAGTGCCTGTCTTCCGTGACCTTTTGAAAGACCCTCAAACATGATGAGATTTTTCCGACGCAAGCCTGCGGTCATCACCGCGCGAGATGTCTTGGATCAGATCCTTGAAGCACCTCCTCAGGCGACTGTTATGGCACCAAAAGATTGCCGAGGGGTCTATGGCTTGGTCGACCACCACGGCGATCTTCGATACATCGGTTCGACCAAATCTGCGGCGGAAACTTTCTATAAGCGGATCCATCAACGTCATCGCACCGGATCGGAGACGAGCAGCCATTACTTCTCGCGGATGTATAACACGGGAAGAATGTGGCGACTTCGGAATGACCCCGCGACGAAGGTAGATGGGGATATCGCGAAGAAGCTCCGCAATGCGTTCATCAGCGAATTCTGCCAAGCTGTTTGGGTGCCCCTTTCCGATGATCTCGACATTTCAGGCCTTGAGGCAGAGGTGCTTTCCCTCGCACCCAAAGAGGTCGTGGCTTGGAATGGCCGTGGTATGGAAGCCTACGAGGAACCAGCCGATTTGGTGGATGCTGTGATTGAGCGGCTCAAGTTCAGGACCGCGGAGCTTGCTGCGATTGAGCGTCAGAGAACCCGTTTTTTTGGTGGTAGTTCTCCGGCTATTTCGACGGCGCCAATTAAGAAGCCTTCGATCCCAACTTTTCCGAAAGGTCCGTTTCGGTTTGTGGCTCTTGATGTGGAAACGGCAAACCATGATCGCGCCAGCATCTGCCAAATCGGGGTAGCATGTGTGCGACCCGACAATTCTATCGAGACTTGGGTTACCTATGTGGATCCACAGACCTCGCATTGGGTGTTTACCAGTCTGCACGGCATCGACAACAAGATGGTCTCCGGGGGACCTAAGTTCGCTGAAGTCTTGTCTATTCTTGAACAAAGTATCAGAGGGGTCGAAGTTTATCAGCATTCTGGCTTTGATCGGAGTGCGATCCGCGCTGCGACTGCCCCGCTTGGTCGTTCCGAACCGAGCTGGATTTGGCAGAACAGTGTCAGTGTGGCACGCCGAGCCTGGCCTGAGTTAAAAGGCAACGGCGGACACGGATTGGCGTCATCGAAAAATCATTTGAATTTGTCATTCAATCACCACGATGCAGGCGAAGATGCTCGTGCTGCGGCAGAAGTTGTGTTGCATGCTGAGGCTTCAGGAGCATGTGAGATATAAAGCTTGGCGAAGGACAAGCGGTATGCCCCGCGCGATAGGTTCTTTACAGCGGAAACTAAGACCACAGGCACTAATCGGGTGCTGCATCTGATATCTTTCAAGTTCCATAGTCGTTCTCATCCAGCTATACTTCAGTGATGACCAAAAGAGCGCCAATCGACCGTCTCCGCGACAAGCCGATACATGAGAAGGCTGCTTCCGAGGATTATCATCCTGCGACAGCACTTTGGCTGCGCGATGAACTTGGCCAGCGGTTGACCACCGCAGAGCGAGCAAAACTGGAACGCTATCTGTTCCAGCAAAGGTTTCGGCTACAATGATGGGTGATCACCCTTTTGGCCATCTGGTGTTGAGCTCAGCGGTCATTACGTCAGGGTTGCGTGATCGCTGCTTAGCTTTGTGCCCCATCTGGCGTGCTGACTTCAGCATGTCGCACAGTGTTCAATTTCGTGATCCAATGGTCAGGTAAGTCGTGCTGCACAGCACCCCTTAGGCTCAATTTTTAAGTGCAACACCCACGGCCCGATCGGCACAGGATGTTGCGATGGACAGACGAAGCAAGCACCTCAGCAGCGAGGACCGTGGCGTGATACGTGCCGAGCATGATCGGGGCACCAGTCAGCGGGCGATCGGGGTAATTCTGGTTTATCGGCGCTGGTCGCCTGAGCAGATTGCGCACAGACTGCGGCTCATGAAGCCCGACGAACCCTCGGCCCGCGTGAGGTTCCTTGAATGACCAAATGGCGGTTGTGGAATGGGCGATTTCGGTCATCCGAATAAATGTTCCAGAATTTCCCGTGCGTCATCAATGGACTGAACGCCAAAACGCGTGATCGGTTTCGTTCTGAATTCGTCATACCCCTTGAGATTACTATTTGCACCACGCTCCTTCTTCCCAGGAACTGGATCCTTGTCCTGCCAGGCAGAGCCTTTCCAAACTTTCTTTGTGATAGCGACAGCTTCTGGCAAGGACGGCGGTGCGTACATACTCACGACCCACAAATTCACTCTGTCTTTATGATCGAGTTCGACGCCAATCGTGCGACGGTGCCCCCGCGTCGTCCATACAGACAGATGCACTTGTTGACTGGTTACTGTCTTGGGTAAGACAGGTTCGCAGTTCGTACGGAGTTGCGCAGTGACGAATGCTTTTACATCTTCAATCAAATCGCTCATGCGTCCATCGCCTCTTGAATGGTACCAAAGCGGCGGTCGAAGGTGCCAAATTTGGTGTGGGTCGCCACGTCGATCTGTCCGGCGGAAGCGGCGGTGGTTCGGAAGCTACGGCAAGATCTGAGATAAGTCGCATGGACCTTGCAGAAATTGGTTACAACGTCAATCATTCTACCCACATATCTCGAACAGTCTAAAGTGAACTTCGAGCAACTCCGTCGCAACATGATGTTCGCATCCAAAACACAAAAATGCGGCCACAAATTCAGCTTTGACAGGTTAAACCTATCGAAACGCCTCGCCAGTGTGTACCAATAAGGCGGGAGGCTTGATAATTCCCCAATTACGGTTTTTTGAGCGGTTAGTGTCAAGAATTCAAGCCACCCGCATACATTCTAAGTCATCGAAATCTTTGACTTGCCCGTGCAGCGTGGAAACTTCACACAGCTCAAGAACTTGCCGTAGCGGCCGCTCCGCTCAATGAGCCAACCATCCGAGCAGGCAGGGCAAGCTTTGTAGCTTTGCCCGCATTTGCATATTGCGTCAGTTGCTCCATTTTTGCGGACGGGGAAGCCGCCGTCACACGCATCGCAGGCAGAAATGGAATTTCCGCAGAGTTCGGTGTGCTCGCACCTATAATAAGTTCCGCCATCACGTTTTGGCACAGGCAAGAGTTGTCCTTGGCATTCGCCACAGATCTGTGACTTGGCAGATGCATCGTCATCAGAACCCAACTCATACGCAGGATCTTGCGTTAGCTCAGCGACAAATGCGGAAGGCCGAGCAGCGGACGAAACTAAGGTCAAGCTTTCCCGGGCCCTGGTCATGGCAACGTACATAACGCGCCGCTCCTCTGCATGTGCAAAGGGTTCAGCCTCCGGCGACACCATCGTTAGCAGAGGGTCATCTACGATCTCTGACGGGAAGCCCGTACGTCCTCGGTTGAGTTGTAGAAGAACGACGTGATCTGCTTCGAGACCTTTGGATGAATGGATTGTTTTGAAAGTGATATCGAGTTCAGGATGTTTACTGCGGATCCGGTTCATATTGTCCGGCGCAGAATGTCTGTAGCGCCCGAGGAGCAATACCGACGCTCGGCGATGCTGTTCCTTTGCCTTGAACTCCAGCCGTGACAATACTTCATTAAGTTTCTGGTCAACATTGTGTTGGAACGCAGACACTACATGAATTGCTGGCTCAGTCGTTGATGCGGCTGGAATGACCGTCTTCACCAATTGGGTTGGGTTCTTCAAAACAAAATTTCGCGCTGCAAACGCTATCTTGTCGACAGACCTGAAAGTGCGACCAAGGTCCACAGTTCTATGGACACCCACCTCACCATCGAAGGAGCCACCGAATTCCTTCCCGAAGTTTCGCATCAGATGAACGTCGGACCCCGCAAACCTGTAAATCGACTGCCAATCATCACCAACAGCAAACAGTCTTGCATCCTCCCTTTGATCGAGAAGGGCTTTAACCAGTCGGGCGCGGCTTCGGGAGATGTCTTGGAACTCGTCGACAAGTATGTGGCCGAACGGGCTTCGATACCGGTTCGTCTCAACATAGTGAGCTGCCCGCAAGACCATGTCTTCAAAGTCGATACGCGAGCCGAGTTTTTCTTGATAAGTAGAGTAGACTGGCCCGAAAACAGTTAGGAAAGCCCTTGCACGGCGGCCAAGTTTAGCGCTCGTCGCCTTTTGCTCGCAATCATCAAGTGAATAGTCACCACTTTTGTAATTGCGAAGGAAGTTCGCCAGCAACTGGATGAAGCTGTCGACCTGCTTCATTTCGACGACGCGATCAAAGAGCGTTTCACGTGGCCGCGGCCGAATCGTCACATGTGGCGCAATCTTCTCACTTAGGGCCTCAAGTAGGCGTCCTTCCTGACGTTCATAGCTGTAGCTCTCAATGAGCGTTGTCTCGTGCTCTTTGTGAACCTGACGCTTCCAGGCCATGCCCTCGAGATATGCGGCGCGGTCAATCCATGGCGCGGTATCAAGAATATCTTCACCGCTGGCGCCACGTTTTCTCCGAACACCAAAATGCTCGAGATATACGCCACTTTCCGCAAGGCGGAAGTCGGGGCAGTAATTACGCTTTGTTGGGTCTGACGTGTCGTGTTCGTAGTCCGGTTCGTATTCATACTCGACGCCATTTTCATAGAGCCAATTGGCTATAAGGACTTCCTCGTAGCTATTCACTTTCTCGCCCTGCAGTGTCCGGAGGTCCTCTTTCTCCAAATGAGTGTAGTAGTCGTGCTTCTTCTTAAAGTCCCATTCAGATTTGTCCTCAAGGCGGTCCGAAGTGAACCATGCCATGATTGCATTGGAGGCCTCAGACGCCGTGGCCGCGAGTTGTGCGACGATTTCTTTTATGAGGACAAGAAACGCTTTGTCGTCAGTGGCATGGGCTGCAAGCGCTGGCTTGCCACCCTCGACCTCACCTATAATCGTATAGGAAAGGGCGTGAAATGTCCGTGCCTCAACCGGCTCGCCGCATCTCTCGGCTATGCGCTCTGACATCTCGGCAGCAGCATCTCGAGCAAATGCCAGAAGCAAAATCTCTTCAGAATTTCGAATACCTGCTTTTATTAGATACCCAGCTTTCGCTGTGATGACACTTGTTTTTCCGGAGCCTGCGCCAGCCAATACCAACGTCGCGTCTTCGTCCGAAATTACGGATAGTCGCTGCTCGGGCGTAAGTGGGTTCGTTTCGAAAGTGTCAAAAAAGTCCGACCAAATCTCCAGCTGCTGGCTTTCGAACTTGGTAATGGCTTCGGCGCGCAGCTTCCTCGGTGCCGAAGTTAAGGTTCTGATCCTCTCAATATCATTGAAGGCTTCTTTCCCAATCGCTTCTTCGTTCAGCTTCGGAAAGAGCTGTGCTTCGAGGTGCTGTGCATCGTCAAGGAACGGCTTGACCAAGCACGCGGAAGGATAGCGTTTTGGATTGTTGAGCTTATTTATGGCCTCGATGACACCGTTGATAACTTGTTTCTTTGAGTGCCATTGCGAAATATTAAAGTCGCGCCAAGCCCGATCAATCTCCCTGGTAATCCCCTGTAGCTTCTTCTGGTCGCGGCTACGGATACGAAGGGGGCGAGTTGTTCCGACCGTTTCGACTAAGAGCTCCGCCCCAATCCACCGTCGAGTAATCTTGGGCGCAGTGCGGACGTCTGAAAGCTGCAGTGATAGCGCCAATGGGCGGGATGCAGAAATCTGTAAACCATTAAATGTGACAGCAGCAACGTTACCGCGCCATTTATCAAGGAGAAGATAGAGGAAATTATTAGATTGCAGTCGCATAGCATAACTTACTTGGTTCTCTTCGCCCGTACCATGCCATAGCCACGGCTTCCAGAGAGCCGATAACCATGGCGAGAATAATCCGCCTAATCTCAGAAGAACTTCCCCACGGTCCGGAAACCAAACCTTCGCCGTGGGCCATGATCATGATGTTTTTTCTTCGTCTTCTACAAGTTTGACCAATGTTCTCATCATGATTTTGAAGAGCAAGTCAAATCGACGGAGGAGAGCACTAACCTGATCCGAAATCCCGATCATCCATGCACCGAAAATTGACGCCTATGAAACAGGCATCACGATCAATTCTTTCCCGCATGCAAAGGACAAACATCATGTCAAATTACAAACCTAACCCCACTGCAGCCACCAGCAATGACGCGACTGAAGCTGTACGGGAGCATCTCCACCATGACGGCACAAGCCTGTGTAATCTTTTGGAAGCGCTTGATGAGCCCTGTGGGATGGATGCGCTCTTCGATTTGCACGGAGAATTCAGCAAACCATTTCCGGATGCCTCAACAATCGAAACGGCGCTTCGTGCGATCGAGAACCTGCTGTCCAGTCAGTCTCCGGCATATCTGGACCAACTGGCTCGTGTTCTGAACTTCCATGCGTCGGAAGCCACGCGCTGGCACGGCGCGAAGGTTACCGATCTGCTCTTCCGTTTTCGGCAATTGGCCTGACGTGTTTCCATGCCGCACTCTCTCTGGAGAGTGCGGCATGGACGTGTTGGAAAATCTTAAGCAAGAACAATCGAGTTACATGGATATCATGGAGGACGCTTATGACGTGAGTCTTTGGTTGCGTCAAAAATACTTGGCCCGTCATTTCCAGTTGTGGGTGGGTTGTCACAACTTAAGAGTAAGGGGCCAGATCGCTCGAATAGAGCTAACGGAAAGTGGCACTTCCGATGGCATGTTAACTTCGGCCGCAAACTCGGCATTCCAAGCTCTCGGCTATACCATCAAGGATACTGGTGCCGCCATCCATTCGTTCGAGCCAGTGCGAGATGCATCGTCAAGTCATGACAGCCTGAGGGCCTACGCTCGTTTGGAGGCAGCGTTGAAAAATGCCTGAAAGTTTAATCGTAAATTCCCGTGAAAACTGGGAGTGTCCAATTTTCTTGTCAGTGTGTGCAACAAGATCGAGGGAGTGTACCGTTCGAGCCCACGTTGGCGACTGCTGCGCTTTATCTGCGAATGGCAGCTAAGCGCAGGAATCGGGCTTTGTAATGTTAAAGGGGACGGAAACGCGGCATGGGCGCAATTCGGCCCAGGCACTAAATCGCTCCGCGATAGGGCGCTTGTTTCAGGTGTTGCGCTG
>TARA_R110002073_G_scaffold311066_1_pt1 | contig 19269 bp, 23 predicted proteins | sample TARA_R110002073 | Tara Oceans TARA_R110002073 (sample SAMEA4397174) | marine metagenome | biome: Polar Biome; feature: [DCM] deep chlorophyll maximum layer (ENVO:01000326); material: water (ENVO:00002006), including particulate matter (ENVO:01000060) such as... | depth 40 m
GTGCGAGAAGTGCGAGAAGTGCGAGATCTAGAAGTGCGAGATCTAGAGCAGCGAGATCTAGAGCAGCGAGATCTAGAGCAGCTAGATCTAGCAGCGGTGGCGGTGTTTTGAGTGGTGTTGTATCTGCGTTAAAGACGGCTTTACCATCTATTGTATTATACGAGGCTCTTAAGATGCAGGGAAAACGGGTCAAAACTCGCAAGAATAAGAGTCGCCGTCGTAGAAGATAAATAGAAGTCGCGGGGCGGTGTTTTAGGAAGTTATAGGATTGAGTTTGCGCAATGAGAAAACATAATGATATAAAGGTATTTAAGCATTTATATCATATAATGACTTACGAAGAATGTATTCAAGAATGGATCGAAACCGATAATAAAATAAAGGAATATTTACCAGTTACTAAACAATTAAGAGAGCGTAAAAATGCATTAACCGGGGAAATAATGTCACATGTTGAAAATAATAATATGGAAAACAATGTTGTTAATATTACAGGTGGACAAATAAAATTTCAAAGTGTAAAGGTAACGGCCCCACTTACATTTACCTTTATAACCGAATGCTTAAATGATTGCATAGGCGACGAAAATCAGGTGAAACAGCTTGTAGAATATATAAAACAAAAGCGCGCTGTAAAATATGTCGCCGATATTAAAAGGACGTATTCAAATTGATATAAGAAGTATATTAAATATAATATGAATATGGAATATCCGGTTAAGATATCAAATAAAATAGTAAAGCCACGCACTAAAACATATGAAGAGTGGTGGTTATCTCCTGTTGAAACGGTATCGGGTCATATATATAAAAATAAACAGACCGTAACGCATGGTATGTATGTGAAGGAATTCTATTATAACATATTAGATATTCTAAGGAGTACAAATCATAAAATAGAAGATGAAAATAAACTTAAACGCGAAATCGTAACTATTATTTATACGTTGTCAACAGATAATATATAATGGAAAATGATAAAACTCTTAGCGAAGATGATGAAGACGAATATACGATGGGTGATTTTTTAAAGGAAAACTATAATTTAACGGATTTTTTAAAATATAGAGAGACATGTGAAATTTTAAAACTATTACATAGGCAGCAATTTGACGATCAATGCGTTGAACTGTTGGAAACCTTTTACAAAACAGAAGTTAACTTTTGTAAAAACAATTTGTCAACGTTATTTTGTAACGAGACAGAATTACCGGGTGCGAATTTAGGGTGTTTCCTAGAAACAATATATAGCAATATTCACCCGGAATATGATTTGAGTGTATTTTATGATAATCCATCATTGGCAAAGAATATGGTTGAAAGTTATGATGAACGACTCAAGAATCGAGAGATATCAAGACGTCGAACGATTCGGAATAATTTAGAGAGTCGAGGAAATGCTCTTAAAACATATGATTGGAAAAATAATAAGTATAAATAATAGTTTATATATATATTAATGGAAAACTTCGTGTATTATAAAGCCAAAGACGGTTCTATACAGTCCGGTGGATATAAAGTGAATAGTCAATTAATGCGCAATACGTTAAATGGTGGAGGATCCGCTATGGATATGGTGGTTCCTGCTGGATTATTTTTGTCACAAAAAGCATTAGAGAATAATAATAAGTTTGTGAAAGATATTATGAAGGACGTAGATGTTATAGGAGATGATTTATATTCTAAATTATTGTCTTTGTCTTTGGCAGGTTCAAAACCTAAAAAGAAGAAAGTAAAAACAAGAAGGCTAAAACAAGAAAGTAAAAAACGTTCTAAAACTAGACGTAAAAGATAAGTAATTCTGTTAAAACTATTGGCATTAAGTAAACGGTGGCATTAGTGTTCATAAAAGATAAAACGAATGCGAAAAGCGTACATGTAGGTATAATTTTATAAGATAAATTAATATAATTTCTTAATATTAAAAGTATAACAAATGGAATGATTGCTATTCTACCAAACGGACATATTCGCAGGGTTTTAACGTTTCCTATTGGATGTTTAAACCAATACCCTTTAAAGGAGATTAACCCGAAATCAACCGATGTTTTCATAAGGTGGAATGTATATATTAAATATATAGCTTCGATGAATGATATAGTTTTAATATTCATATAATGATTTATGTGAATATTTTTATATTTGGCTCCATTTATTATAATTAAATGGCGAAACCAGTATTTCAGGTAAAATCTTTTTGTATTGATTTATTTGTTCATTGAATCTCATTTCTTTTTTTGTCTTTGGTATAGGGTCTTCGTTTTCCATAATAGTTCGTTCAAGTGGTGTTATCTTTGGTTTATATCCAAAACAGTTTACGCCAAATCGAACATTTTTGTTATCGATATACCCACCATTAATACCCGGTCTTCCACAATCATGTTTGTGGCCGGGTATTTGCTGAAGATCATCCCATGTTTTTTTTTGCGTTGGATATAAAGCCATTTGATTATCTGACCAACCAAAACCACACCACTCTGCGCCCCCACGATAAGCATCTTCTATTTGTTCATAACTTGCTAAATCAGCATCATATGCATTACATAATGCCTTTGCCGCGCCGTATGTATATTTATTATCTCCAACGTGGAATACCTGTGGTTCTGTTGTTATTTCTGGGACACCGGCCGCTTCATGGTCACCATAAGCATCTAAGTTGATGCGTGGATCGCTTGATATGACGGCGATGTCTATTTCTGGGACTGGTGAAAATAGATTTTTAATAGAGGTTTGTATATCAATCTTAAAAAAGTACTGAATACCGTTAATTAAAATAAGAAAAACAAACATACCCCACATCATTACCTCGATTAATACTAAACCCGTAGACTTTGATGCAACGATTGACGTGGCATCTCCTGACCCCCCACCCTTTAAGAAGCTAAATAACACATAGTATAAAATTAGAATGACAGTAAAAATAACTAAAACCACGGGACTTACACCTTTAGCGACTTTATTACTTATAAAATTATACATATTGGGAAATCCATTGGTTGGTGTTATATCTAGCATATATAATATACTTATTTATTTTTTTTACAGTAGAATAAACAATAAGCATAGGAAGAAACCAAAGCATCTGGTTTCTCTATGGGCGTGACATCCTGGTCATTAAAATGATACCAGGTATTATTGGCATTTTTAACACACGCTGTATAATGCCCTCCCAACGCATCGCCCATGTGATTGCATATTCCATACAAATCGTATTTATAATTTTCGCTATTGTATCCTATGACATATTTAGATAAATCTAAATCGGCTAAAGGAAAATCAACCGTAGTATTATTTTTTTGTATGGAATTAGAGAATCTTTTAATTGTTATAATCAAAACCTCAGGTAAACTCCAAAACAAAATCTGTTTTTTTGCTTCTACACTTTCTCCAGTTTTTTCTATTGTATATTTATTATTTCCGTCCAATAACTCTTCCTTTGTATATAAATCCAAACAATCAGTCAATGAACACCCAATCTCATGTGTTTGGGATTGTTCGGGTAACGGTAAATCCAAAAGAAGAAATGGTTCCGGTTTAGATGTTATATATTCTCCACTAACCGTTTCTAATTTAGAAACATGAATGCCGTAGAACAAGTCTAAAAATTCCGAATAGTCTTTACAATACATATTTTTCATCATTTCAAAACAACTTTTAGCCAACTTATCTGTTTTAGTTTTCGTATCTCCAGTTATTTTCATTTCAACCTCTCTGGAAATTGACGCATGAAAACAATTAATCAAAAAAATTAAAAATTCAGTAAGATCGTTTTGCGCAAATCCTGTAAAAAGTAACCGATCTTTGATTTTAGCAACTTTTTGAACCGATGACATGAATCCACCAGGACTAATAACACAATTTTCACTCCACATCATATTTCGAAGTTTATCCCATTCTAAAAGGATCAACGACTCTGCCTTTTTATTTACATTCTTTCTATAAGACCCCGTTTTTAGAAATTCATTCACAGAGTATGTATGTGACAAACATTGCAATGTGGAATTCATAAAGCATGTATTTCCTAAATTAGCAAGACCCGTTATTCCTTGGTTTTTATATTCTTCAATTTGCTCTGTAGCCATATCTTATATCTTTTATTTCATAGTATTTATATCATTTCTGTTAAAGAGAATATAGATATTTTATTTCTTAATTGTTATATAATATGTCAAATAGAGATTTATTGGTTGATTTTTTGAACTATACCCGAGAGCAAAATAATATATATGATTTAATTGTCAAATCTATCACGGATTCACACCAACAGACCTACCATATGTTGAATACTTACCTTACTGATAACAATAATGAGTCGCGTGTTAGCTCTCAACCCGAAGCTACTCCCACAATAAGGGAATCAATGCTACGCGCCAGTAATAATATAATAGACGGTTCGTTAAATGGAACGGCAACGTTAGAAGATATTTCTACATTAATCAGTGTGCTTCGGGAAAATATAAATATATTAGGGGGGAGAAATTTAAACCCGAATAATACATCGAGGACAAGGATGACCCCGGGTCCATCAAACGCCGAAAATAGCATTTTACAAAGTGTGGTTACCCCGGGTGTTACATTTTCAATGGAACCTACGCATGGCCAATCTATAGGTGGTTTATTTCATAGAATTACACACGATAACCGAACTCCGTTGCGAGCCACGCCTCCCACAGAGGAAATAGATTATAGACAACGCTCCTCTGCGATAAGACACGCGGTGCCACGGCGGCGCATATTTTTTGAAGGCACCGAGTCCTTAATTGTTCCTGGTAATTTGAATTCGCCGGTTCGGGTAAGGCCTAGTATAGCACAAATAAGAAATGGAACACGGTTAGTTACATTCTCCAGAGATATTTCAACTAACGAACAGACACAATGTCCTATAGATTTAAACGTTTTTGTCGATGGAGATTCAATATTAAAAATATTAGGATGTGGTCATATTTTTAGAGAGATGAACCTTAGACAACATTTTAGACATAAAGCCACATGTCCGTTGTGTAGATATGATATACGAGATTATAATGCAAACGGAACCCAATGAAGGTTACTTGATTATTTGTTTTACAATTTTTTGATATATTTGGTATTTGGTGTTTGTTTTTTTATTGCTCCCATTTAATTGTGCGATAAACTCTTTAGCCAACCCTTTATAAAAAAGAAGTATATTTATCTCTCCAATTATAAAAGTAATCGCGGTATGTTTATTTGTATATGGCTTCATACCCTTTTGTTCCTTTACAAGCACCTTGTAAGGCTTTATATATCCAGCTTCAATATTATTTACCATTTCATATAGGTTTTTTAATGCCCGCAACTCATTAATTTTATTTAAGGGCGTTTCGTAACTACTTATATGTGGATTATCCAGCAATTCTTTTTGTGTTCCAACCGACACCCTTAAAAAACACAATAACCTAAAAAAATCTGCGTCGATTTCATTCATAAGATTTCCATCAAAATTTTCACAAATATTACGTTTTGCACTATTTAACTCATTTTTACAATACGTTAATTCGAGATGAACTGCGTTTTTATCATTATTTGGAATAGCAAAACCATAAAAAATTAAATATTTGGAATTACATTTATTCCCATAAGTATCTGTGACCTCTTGAAAACTTGATATATATTTTTGTGAATCCATTTTAAACGCCTGTATACTAGGACAGTAATACCATCTGGTATCAGGGTCTATGTCATGGTTTAGCATATCGGCGAATGGGACCATGGCTACACGTTTTTCTCCACCAATATTAATTCCAAAATTTCTACTTCCAATTAAGGTTCTAATATAAATGAAATTTTTTAATGGGTGCAATTCTTTAAACCCTGGACAATTCATGACTATTATATTGTAATCATTTAAGAATGATTCAACCCTTTCTGTTATTTTATTTAATATATTACTGCCTTGTAGATAAGAAAGTTCTAATTTATTCCAAAAAATAGGGAAATTATCTAGGTTGTCGGGTAATATATCGTAATAAGGTTGAAAAAAACAACCTTTATTAAAGGTCGTTAATATATAAATGGCAACAAGACTTATACCAAGGTTATTTATTTTAGAAGTATCGCCTTTTAAAAGAAGTTGTCCAAAATCGGTACCCATTCCATGAAGTTCTGTTATTATTAAATTTTTAGGTATTTTTACAATATTTTTATAAGGAGCAATACCTTGTTTTGAAATAACTTCACGCTCTCCATTTTGTCTTACATTTATTTTTAAATCGTTAATAGTTGCTTGATTTTCAAGTAACCACTCTTGAAATATTTTAAGCGGTGTCATCATTATTTATATATATATTAATTATATAATATATATATATAAATGCCGAATAAAGCAATAATGCGTGCTAAGCAAAATCGTGCAGCTTCTCTAGGACAAAGCTCAAGGCTATATAAAATGGGAAATACTGGCGCGTTGGTACCAGGTGGGCAGGGGTTTGGAAGTAAAAACCCCTCAATTGGAAGTTTTAGAACACTTCAATCAACAAAACAAGTCCGAAAGGCTGGGGGGAACAACGTGTGTAATGTGAAAGATTACTTGGGTGTTAGCGTTCCTGTGAGTTGCGATTGTAGAGGTCCAAAGGCACAGTGTAATTAAATTGATTATACCTTTACTGATTATAAAGACCTACCTATATAATGACGTTAAAAAACGATAATATGCGCGAATTGAGGAGCATTATGCCGGATGATTGTATTGGTATCATTATTAGTTTTATATCAATTGTATTTCGTGGGACATGCATTAAATATATGAAAATGATAGAACACCCTGCTCGTTTACAAATTGATTATTTACGAGCAATGAAAATACGACCTTCTCTATTGGCATTGCGTTTATATTTTGGGAAACAAGAACCTTATTATGGAAATATATCTCACTTTAATATTACAGACTTTTCGAGGAAAACTAAGAATTGTTGTTGGGCACAAACAAATCGCAAAGGATTGCGGTGTAATCGACATTGCATCGGGCGATTGTGTTGGCAACACCTGAATGTAATTTCGCAACCTATGTTGGCCGCCCCGCGATTTACTTCAAAATCATTATACGTTGACACAACACCTGTCTAGTGGATTAATAATCATTTGTAGAAAACCCTACATTCTTCTTACCAATATACCCAACTATGCATTTATTGGTATCAAATATTTTTTTCATGAGCCCAGTTAAAGTGCCCGTTGATAGTCTTTCTATATTTGTTATGACCTCATTTAATGTCCATATTTTTCTTACCTTTTTATTTATTTGCCAAAAAAATTGGTTGGTGTAAAATTTTGAAACCGTGTTGGGGTTGGAAATATATAATTGGCTCATTTTAAGTTTAAACTTAAGTTTTTCATTTTTAAGTTGTTCAATTGGTATAGTGTGAGTTTTAAAATGTTTTAGAATGTTAAATATTTCATCCAATACCTTTTTAACATTATCGTCTTTAGTTGAAGTTGTGATGTAAAGAGTGCTACCACAAATGCCAATATTTGTGACCACTCTTAACCCATATACAATGTTCAATTCTTCACGCAACCGTTTTAACAAAATGGAATTTAACCCATTGCCCAATATTGAAGATAAAAATTCCAAATAAATCCCACATTTATCACCCTGTTTTATATCAATTGGGAATACTATGTTTATATTTGTATTTTTTGCCTTATTATTTTTTACAAATATAACCTTTTTGGAAAAGGTATAACATTTATATTTGATATTTTTAATAGAAAACACCTTTTTTTTATGCGGAAGGGTTACACGTTTAAAATTATTTATTATTTTTTGTTTTTCAAATTTGCCACTGATTGTGAATAAGACACAATATTTCTTTAACGTTAGGTTAATATAATTATATATATCATTGGCTTTTAATTTGTTCAAAATATTTAGCTGTAATGCAATATTACCATTATTTTGAAGACCTACAGACTTATAAAGGTTTTTTATTATTATGTTGCTAAGTTTCCATGCTGGGTCGTTCATATTAGTTGTTAGTTCGTTATAAACCGCTTTTTTTTCCTGTGCTATACGCTTTTCTGTAATAATTGGAGAGAAAATGATAGATGTTAGATATTCGAACATTGTGTCATTAAATATAGGAAGACCCTTTAACCAATAGTTCGTATGGTTTATATGAGTGGTTGCATTATATTGGATGCCATGCTTATCAAGATATTCTATACAACTCTTATCACCACACTGGTTTGAACCGTTTACTACTACATGTTCTGTTAAATGCGCTATGCCAGAATTTTGTTCATTTTCAAGGAAATTTCCCCCAAACACGGAACATTCCATCTGTGTTGCTTTACTACCTGCTATTGGCAATAACAATAAAAAATATCCATTAATATTAAGGATTTTGGGTGGGGTTTTATAAAAGGATTGAATGCTGGTTCTTCTAGTTGTATTTTTTTTCCGTTTGGTATGCCGCTTTGTAACCATCTACTACAATATATATATAAAATAATTACCCAAAGAAGCTTTCTATTGTCCGTTGTCCAATTTTTTCATTCTGTGCCTGACGAAGCACATCATTAAATATCAATCTTTTAACTTCAGCGTTTCGTATTTTATCTTCGGCTTTATCAATGTTTTCCGCATTTCCCGCATATTTGCGTTTAATCGCATTCACCTGTCGTTTAAATTTAGGTAAGGATGATTTGAATTCCGGAATTTGTTCAAGAACTAAAGCAAACAACTGTAGCAACGGTTTCATTATTTGATTCGTAATATAAAACATATAATCGGGTTTTAATCCCTCTTGTTTAATATAATATGGGGTTTCTATTTTATCACCTTGGAGTGTAACATTGCCTTTGGTTTGAATATAAATATATGGTATTCTTGATCCAATCGCGGGTTTGTTTCCCGGATCGCGTTTTCCCATTCTATCCGCCAACACTTTATGAGCAATACTTTTGGGATTTTTATACCAACCGCGAACAGCTTTGGATATAATTAATTTTTTAATGTCTACGTTGCCGTCTATAATTTTTTGTAGGAATATCTTTGTAAACTTAACAGCTTTTCCTACATCCCCATCTTTCATTAAGATGTCGATAACCCCACCATAAATATCCTTTACAATGTCGGCATTATCACGGCGCTTTAACACTATACCCATCGATTTACGATTACCTTTATCTCTATCATGTTCAAACTGTATCCCAACATACCTTTTTTTTGATAACAACAAGAATGGCGTAAATGTTTTTTCATATTCCAAATCGTGTGGACTTTTCAAGAACTTACTAGCGAGTTGACCTGCCTCAATCGCTAATTTAATAGTAAGGTCTAGTGCTTTTTTTCCTGTTATTTTATTCCCATCCATATCTTCATTATCAAATGTAAAGAAGCAGGAATCTGTATCACCGTATACAACCTTTGCGTTACACGTTAATTTACCATATTCCGTGTCAATAATCTTATTTTTATATACCCCTTCAATGACTTTTTTGGCATAAATAAGTAATTTTCGACCGATGGCTGTAGTTGACGCAGCAATATCCATTTCAAAGAACGAACTTGTTTTAGCACCACACCCACCATATAGGGAATTGGCTGTAACTTTATAACCAAGCTGTCTTTGATTAAATATATTTTTCATAAAATCATTATATGTATCGTATTTTTTAACAACATCCGATTTATCAATATAATATGAACCCGTCTTGTTTTTTATACAATATTCTAGCTCCGTCTCCTTTAATAATCCCGATATAGTAGAATCGTCGCTTAATTCCAATGTTATATATTTAATCAATTCCCTAGTGGACTTTCTCGCTGATAACAACTCTTGTAAAATATTTGGCATAATACCCTTTTCGCCATTTGGAAATTGCGCGTATCTACAAATTTTAGTACCAATCTTAGTTTTTTCCTCCTTTGTTTTACCAGGTTTTACCAAATAATCATATGTATCATATTCAATATCAACATATTTAAACCCTTCGAGATTATCATAAATAAATTCACCACCATCATTTTTCATACCAGTTTCACCGATCGGAACACCTTCATTATTATACTCTTTAGACCATACCTTGGTGTCATGTGATATATTTTCACTAATCATGGAACTCGGATATAAAGAAGCATAATCTACTACAGCTACGGGTATATCAGAATAAAAGTCTCTTTGTGGTGGAAGACAGATAGCACCTTCATATCCACCGCTTGCCGCACGATCCAAAACGGGCATTAATGTATCTTGTTCATTACATTTTTTCGCAATAAAACTAAGAAGTTTAATACCTTGTCCCCGCATAATAATATAATCAATTGGGACGAAACAAATAGATGCGATCTGTGTCATACCAGTTAAAATGTCATTTTTCCTCATAAGATGGTGTACCAAGTTACAATCCTGGAAACAATATCGTGCGATGATCTGTCTGTCATCGGCTGTGCCGTTGGTCAATCTAAATAAATCCTGAACACTAACATCGTCCTTACCTAACCCCCATCTCATTTTGCTTCCTTTAGATAATATTATAATTCCGTCAACTATAAATTGTCCATTTTTCTCATCAATGTCAATTACCTTAAACTTTTTTCCATTTTCATAAGGATCGAGAGAATGACCGACAACCTCAAATATCACATAATTGTCCTTTTGTAGACCCATTAAATTTTTACTCTTAATAACAGATAATTCGGTTCCTGGTTCATTTTCTATAGACGAAACCATATCACCTATGAAATAAGACCCGACATCCTGTAGCTTATATGACGCCAGATTAACCTCACGTCTAAAATAATTATAAAGATCCAATTGGATTATCCCTTCCATGTAAATATATGTTAATTCGTGAGTTCCGCTTGCGATTCGAATTTCCTTTTCAATTCGTTTTTTCCTTCTAATGCCTTTAATATACCAATCTTCGTGTTTATTATCAAGGTCGGTTGTTTGGATGAGTCTACCAAGTTTATAAAATTCGATTTCACAATTAAGCTCCTGTGCTCTGTCGCACATAAACCTGTAATCAAAACCAAATATGTTATATCCAATAATAACATCTGGTTGTTGCTGTTTAATTATCTTTGTCCACTCTAATAATACCCTTGTTTCCGTTTCACATTCTATAATATCGACTTCCTTGCCACCGTAATCGGTGCACGTATCTAAACACGCTCCGTGATTTAGATACGGCGTTTCTTCCCCTGACATTATAAAGGTTGAACCAATATATGTAATTTTATCACCTTTAAGTGCTGGGAATAATTTGATGAGAGCGAAATCGACTAATTCCAATTTTTTGGCAGAATCTATGTCGTCTAATAGACAATCGATAATTGTATATTTTGAACCTGCTTTATTTTTGGTTTTTGTCGTTTTGGCGAATGAAAACGGTGAATGAATAACATCTTCATCGTCACCGATATAACTCTTATATACCGTTTTATTGTTTGCACCCGTTATAAGAGTATTCAGTTGTTCTTTAACAAGGGTAGAAAATAGTCCATCAATATACATACCCGCATCTTCGGATGATAATAATGGTTCCTTTGTAAACACCGGGCTAATACCATCACATGGTTCTTCTAATAAGCCAAACGCGGTTTTGATTTGTCTTAGTAATAGTCTTTGTTGCTGCGCTTTGGATAATTTTGAAACGTCTTTTTGGTTAGTGGTCCAGAAAGTTTGCAACTCGCCTGCCAATTTTTCATACGTTTTTTTTGGGAGAGGGAAATCTCCATGACTTGACGATGCCTCAATATCAAAACTACATATCTTAAGCGGAACAGCGGTTTCCTTGTTAGGGAGGGGGATAATATTAGATGATTCTATTGAGAACTCAAAATCGCAATATGTTGCCTTTTTTTTAATTATTTTATATTTTCCCTTGGGAAGGTGAATCCATCCCGATGGACTAATATTGTTGATATGAAAGAACCTCAATAGAGGTGGCAACTTTGCCTCATATAGCTCTGTATCGCAATTATTAAATGAATAAGACTTTAGGCTTTGGGTATAACCAAACCTACTTGTTGCATCTTTAGTGCGCACAAACCACTTGTTTTTCACCTTATTATAAGATGTATTTGTCCTAAATTTAAACTCAATAAAATTATGAACTGTATGGTTATCAAATCCGTATAATTTTTTCTTATGAACCAGTTTACAATAAACCATACCCTTTTCATATGAAGACTTATACTCGGCAGATACCCTTCTTACATAGGCGGATTCACCTTCTTGTGAGTTTTTTTTTGATATATTTGGTATAAGATTGGCAATACGCCCCTTTTGCCACGCTTTATAGTTTGATCTAAGTTCTTCTACAGCTAGACCCTGTTTTATTTCCCTTTCGAAAACCCTAACGGTTTCTTCATTCCAATCTAACCCAACCTTAACATAAAAGAACGGTTCAAACCCCTTTACGGTAATCGCAGCGCTTTTTCCTTCTTCATCTTTACCGAACATTTGTATTTGAAATACCTTTGTTTTAACATATTTACCTCCCAGTTTTGTCATATTGACCACATCCCCCCCAATGAAATCTAGCAGCTTGAATTCTCGTCCTTTTTTCATATATTGGATAATAATATAATATATTATCTAATACAATTTTCAATTTTAATGGAACAAACAAAAGGTGAATTGGTTAAAGATATGTGTAAAAATTGGGAGAATTTGGCGAATGATTTGAAAGGATAAGAAATATTAATCCGTAAGTGTAATAAAACAGGACCCAATCATTACAAAAAATATACCGATTAGCTTCCATTTTGTCATTTGTTCGTTATATATTAAATAACCAAGACAAATAGATAGAAAAATCTTAATAATCGTATTTATAAGCACCAAAGAACTTATATCATTGTTTAATAATATTTTCCTACCCGTTATAATACTGAATGCGATCAAAGAGCTAATAAATATTACAGAAATAAAATCCAAAATTGTTAATTTTATTAAACTATTTTTTAATTGCGACATAGGTGTAGTTATAAATATAAAACCAATTAATATAGTGCCGGTCATAATAACATCGAGTAATGTCACGGCCGATACTCCTATCTTTGATAAATGATACTTGCGTATAAGCATTATAAATGTCCCAACGATAGACAGCCCCACGCTCCACAATATAGTTTTAGTTTTCACTAACATTATATATTGATGATATTAAAGAATAAATTATTATAACTATAATATGAAAACCGGATATAATAATGAAAAAGACAGAGATGACGAGCTTGAACAAAATACAATATCTATCATCTTGTCATACGCGGAAGGCGCTATTATAACAGCTTCTAAATATGTATTGCATAGTAAGAGACATGGTATAACGCCAGAAGATCTAAAACGTGGTATGATGTTGGAAATGTTTTTATTTAATAAACAAGACGATTCGCTTGAACGTGTTCTTAAAATAAAGGAAGAGCTACACGAAGATGATTCGATGGACGACTATGTAGCACCATGTGATGTCGACGAAGAAGAATTTTGTGAAAGCAAGTGTGAATGTGCTCTTTGTAAATGTATTAATAATATATATACCAGGTGGGACAAATGGTCGGCTGGTCCCAAAACTCCATTTGAGATGGTTTTCGAAAAACATATCGAAAATATGACTTAAATTGAAATTGAATGTTATTCTAAATATTATGTAATATAACATGTTGAAAACATACCCAAAAGACGTTGATACCCGGGATTCTTATAAATGTATATGGAACGATATAGTATTTTGCGAAGTTCCGTTAGGAACAACAGAAGACAATAATGTTTATAATATTGAAATAGACGGGATTATAAGACAAATGTGGATATGCGAACAACAAGCCAATGCTAGCGAAGACATAGAAGAAATGGACATTGTTTATGCCAGATGTTATAAATCGATGCTCTTGTTAGACCCTATAATGCGAGAGTATGTTTTAAATATTGAATACGAAAATGAAATGGTTTATGCGATCAAGGCCGTGGCTGGTAGTGGAAAAACCACCATTTTATTAGATATAGCCAAATGCAATTCTGGGAAAAAAATACTTTATTTGGCTTTCAATCGAGCAATTGTTACTGATATTCGAAGGAGAAAGCATACAGTTGCTAAAAATATACAACCATATACGTTTGATGCTTTAATGAGAAGACTTTATATTAAAAATAACCCGGGAGTTGAATGCATTATTACTGATCTTCGTCCAGTAACTTTTGGAGATATTAGAGGTTATGAATGGTTCGCAAAGAAATCATTCAAGATGAAACAGGATTTAATAAATATATATAACGGGTTTTGTAAAAATACGTTATATAATGATATGGCGTTGTATATAAAAAAATTCTATCCAACAGTATCAGAATTCTCAGTTAAAACACTTATCAAAATGTGGAATGATACTAAATGTAATCGAATTATTACGTTTAATTCTATTAGAAAGATGGCATTAATTCACGGTTGGTTTAAAACGGTTGATGCAGAGTTTGACCTTATATTTATAGATGAAGCACAAGACTTTGACAAAATTATGTTAAAGATGTTGCTGGAGCAATGTGAATTGCCTAAAATATTCGTGGGTGATCCTAAACAGGCAATATATAAATGGCGTGGGGCAATTAACTCTTTTAACTTATTGCCTACAGACAGTCATATTGTGGAATTTTACAAAACTTGGAGAATTGGTAATCCGGCATGCGAAGATATTAGAAACAAATTCACAGACTGTTGGATGGTGGCTGGGACAAACAATGATACACGGTTGCACGAAGATGTATCACCCAAAGATGTTTCATATCATTATTTATTTAGAAGTTGGAAGGGTTTACTAACTACGGCTTCAAACATGTCTAATATTTGGATTAATGATTTCGAAAATAAAAGGCGGGCTATAAAAAGACTCCACCCCAAACTATTAAGATTCGGGAAAGATGCTACAACCGAATTTGAGGACGATTTACCCAATTTCCTGTTGAAATTATCACCAGATGAATTGGAGGACATTATTACTAATATAGAACGTAATTTGGTTGATAGAAGAGTGGCAAAGTGTTGTATGTTTACGATTCATGCTTATAAAGGTCTAGAGCAGGATAATATCCGGATATTTAGTGATATTAATAAGGATGATAAAGAGGAAGAGGAACTGTTTTATGTGGCATTAACACGCGGAAAGAAAAACATTTATTTGGATGAATAACCTTTATAAAATTTCGTTTACATACACCGGTAAGCTATGTTCCGTTGAAGGTCTCCTATATGAAGCCTTTACCCATTCGACAGTTAATGGCATCGTTTCGGACAAAGGTGCTTTACTCGTCCATCTCTCCTTATTCAACAATATATTCAGTTTTTTAATTCTATTTTTAATTCCGCCAGCATTTCTTGGAGGCACATGTTTAAGAGCCCATTCAAATTGCATAGATTCTATCTTTGTAGGGAATCCGTGAATAATACAAACATGAGTCCAACCTTTTCCCTTTCCTGTTGTATATTTTGCGCCCCCACTAATCTCTCCATTATGTGCCCTTAATCGTTTCTTGACGTCATTCGATACACCAACATATGTTGCTCCACATGCTAAGTTTTCGATAATATAACACGACCAGTCCATTATTTATAAAATTGAATATATTTTTTAATACAGTTATAATACACATTTACAACCGTGTCTATTCTATTGATAAGATTGAATAATGATTTCAATAGCGTTCAAGGGAAAGAGTTACATGATATGTGGGGTATTCCCAAATCCGATGATTATAAATTAACAATTAGAGTAAAGAATGAAAATGAACGCCGTATCAAATTAACTATAAAATATACCAAAAAACACATATACAATATTAAAAATATTCCACTTGAATTAAGTAATATAATTTGTAATTTCCTAAGTGAAACCATTTGTATTAATATTGCGATTGGGTATCCTCTAGATTATCCATTTGTGAACCCTGTCTGGGAACTAAGTAATGTTGAACATAACATACATAATCCACCCATTGATATTACTAATTATTATTCTTACATTATTAATACACACAACACCGTATTAAACCAACACTGGCATCATGCCCAGACTACTAAAAATGATATTTTAGATTTTATACAGAAAATCAATCATTTCGAATATATACTTAATTAAATGTGTGTACTATTTCATAAGGTTTAATGGGTGGATAAATAAAGAAGAACGCGTTTAATATAAGATGCTGCCACTTATATGGTGCAACAATAATACTTTTTGTTAAACTTTCTATTATCTCTCTATTATATTTTTTTAACATGGGGATAATAGATAATAATAGACGCCAGTCTAAAATATTAGCATTTATTATGTCAAATACAAAAATAATATCAGTATTGGTTTCAAATATCCTTTTTAATTCTATATCAACATCGTGTAAATTAAATGTATTATCTAATTTTATAATGTGGGTTGTCATATTATAATATAGGATTTATATATATATTATGGCCAAACCAAGAGATATGGTATTATATAACAAAATTAAAAAGAATATATATAAATCTATTCCTAAAAATAGCGCATATAGAAGCGGGATAATAGTCAAAAAATATAAAAAATCATTTAAAAAAAAACATGGAAAACGTAATCCGTATATTGGTAAGCGTACACGAAAAAAGGGTTTAACTAGGTGGTTTTCAGAGAAATGGGTAAATTCTAGAGGTAAAATCGGGTATAAATATAAGAATGATATATATAGACCATCTCGAAGAATAAATAAAAAAACACCAATTACATACAAGGAACTAAATAAGCGACAAATTAAAAGGGCGCGTGAAGAAAAATATAAAACTGGTAGGGTTAAAAGATTTTAAAGTCTATGCCTCAGTAACTGTGCCAGCTTTGGTCCCGATGGACACTCGGCGCAGTGCTCGTTCTCCCAGATAAGTTGGCGATTCATGGCGTGTTTGTTCGTGTTGTGGATTGTCTTATATGACCCAAATAACCGGTCCATTATATAGAATCCTGTTCCAAAATTATATTTTAATAGTTCATGGTGTATTCGGTGATTACCTGTGTCATATGGTGTTTTACTCATACTAGAGCTATGACTAATGCAGGTCGAAATGGTTGATAAAGCAATCCACAAATAAATTACATAAATATTTATTGAAATTCCAAAATATAATAGAATATAAAACCCGATAACAAATGACCCAATATTGCATATTAAGTGTTCCAACCTATCGGCATCCAATGCTTTGGCTATACATACTTCATCTGCATGATGAGATTTATGATATTTCCACATATATTTTGTATGCATTATTCGATGTGATGTGTAAAAATAAATATCACCTGTTATAACCAGGACAGGCAATGATACCAAAGACAGTAATAAATTATTATTATGTATTGGATAATAGTGTAAACCTATATATATAGCAGGTGCCGTCACAAGTAGTTGGTTTATTAAACTATTATAAACGGCTAACTTGAAATGTCGTGTATTTCTTTTATCATATATGTAAACCATTATCCAATACGGAACAACGTGTGCCATAAATCCATACATTTGATTAACTATCAGTATAGCTTTAAACCTATTGGATTATCTTCGCTTTTATTTTTATGCATTTATTTTCTAATGAAACATTTTTTCTTATTCTCTCTCTATCCGAGTGCTCTTTTAATGAGTATTTTCTATATCGTTTTTTCCCCCCATCTCTCTTTTTTGAATGCGTTTTCTTTTTACCAATCTTACCCTTTAGTTCTTCTGGGACAAATTTTAGACTTCCATATAATTTTGAATACGCATCTAACCCCCAACTATATTTACTTGGAAAATCCTTAAAATGCTCTTTCGATAAATAACACCTTTCTATTAAAAAATATACATTTTTCTCTCCAATTGCTACCGGATAAGGAACATCTGAGTTGCCAATCATAGAATAGTATTCTTTTATTTCATCCTTTGGTTCAAACTCATATATAAAAGAACCAATAAAAACATATTTTTTATTTGCTATCTTTAATAAGATTGAATTTCCCAAACCAAAAGAAGGGGGTGCCTTTGTCGCATCATCACCTTTAATGCTTTTTCCTATAAATTTTTTATGTATATTCTTATAACTTTTAATATGCACATAATAATCCTTAGGCATTAAAGTCCTTTCATGATTAAAACTGCTACTGTATGTATATATATCTACATTGTTACCATTAAAAACTACCATAAATGGACGGTCGCCATTATTATGAGTAAAATACTTTTTTCCCTTTATATGTGCTCTTTTTTCAGAAACGCTGTTATTTAATTGAGGTTGTTCTGGATCTGGTGCTCTTGGTCTACGGCGACTACGTCTGCGGCGCCGTGGCCGACGTTTATGTGTTTTATTATCTACCTTCCATCTCTGAATATTATTACTTGTTTTTATAATAATCCACGTTTTACCATCATTTCCACGCATTTTTGTACCAACTTTAAACTTTGTCGCTGAATCAGTTGGCGCTTTTCTAGACATGTTATATATATAATATATTTTATTAGTGTATTTGGAGAGATAATCCTTAGGAACTCTATGGGTTTTCAAAAAATTGAACCATATTTTAACCATGATAATGTTCTATAAAAGCAATACGAAAAATAAAATGAACCACCAACTCAACTCTGTAGGAAAGAAACTTGATATGGATGCCCTCCATTCAGCTAATACCGCTCCGTTGTCTGTGGCGATTGCTGCTATAAAACGTTTGACTATGCTCGACGCGAAGCGCCGAAAGAAACTGCTAGACTTGGGAATAGTGTCAACTTCCGACATGTATGCACTCGAGAACGGCGAACGCATCAAGAATGAAGAGGAATTGAACGCATTCGTTGTTAAGATGTCCGTTACAGACACACCTGTTGACATTCATACTCGCGTTGAGGACTATGGCGAACCCAGGTTCACACCGATGTTGAAATGTAAAGGGTTGGATTTGGATACCTCGATAAAAGAGACCAAAGATGACGCCGATTCCGTGCCCTTGGAGGAGCATACCACCGAATTCGCAGACGATGATGAACATGTAGCCATGCCTGTATTGGTGCGAGCCCTACGGAAGACTGATCCGAAGAGCATTCCTTATGGTGTTGGAAGACGCCCGCATTCCCCTGTTAGATAAAGTAGTTTAATATAAAATAAAAACAAAGGGGACATTTAAAATGTGAAAAGGGTTAAAGTGTTAAATTTACATCAAGATAAGTTTTTGCAACTTGTGTGTTCCGTGTCTATGTTTTCATTTTGCCTTATTTACCCAACACAAACAGAATTATTAGCAATCCCGCGTATATTCCACAGCTC
>TARA_R110002073_G_scaffold24012_8_pt1 | contig 19262 bp, 16 predicted proteins | sample TARA_R110002073 | Tara Oceans TARA_R110002073 (sample SAMEA4397174) | marine metagenome | biome: Polar Biome; feature: [DCM] deep chlorophyll maximum layer (ENVO:01000326); material: water (ENVO:00002006), including particulate matter (ENVO:01000060) such as... | depth 40 m
CTCTTCCGGAATTATTTTTTTCATATGAACGAATAATATTATATGACGGGGAGCCTTCTGTTTCTGGTTCTAGACTAATAATATTATTATTTTGTTTTGATAGTATCCTTTTTATATTAGAATTATACGGAGGTACACAGGGTTGTGGTGACATATTTTCACAGCATATTTTCAATTCTGCATTTTCTTTTCGCAATACTTTATTAAGTTCTTTATAATGGACAGAAAGCTCAAACCACATATCCGCATCACCTTTTTGTTTTGACATTATATATATATATATATACATATAATATTATTAGTTCCTTGCATCGGTTGGCCATAATCCTTTATCAGCAATAGGTGGTCCTCCCGCATTATTAAAATACCACTGTAAAGAAAGGTATGGTGGTGTTGCACTTTGTTCTTCACGATTAGTAAGATCGGGACCATCTTGTACAATTCCCATTAGTTCTGTACCACTTAAAGCATAATCGTGATACCGTAAATCAGACATGTTTCCAGAGAAACCACCGTTCATATTAACGTACACCTTACCATAATTTTGTTTAGGGACACTGTCAAATACGTGACGCAAAGCGACTTCACCGTTTATAAATACATCCATAATATTACCTCGCTGTCTTATAGAAACATTAATCCATTTATTAAGTGGGAAGTCGTTAACTTCAACTTCTTCAACAATATCTTGGAATGTGTTCATAGCAATAATGAAGGTATTTCTGTTCGGGTGTATATATAACCCAGGTCCATTATTTGGGTATGCCATAGGTGGGTCGTGACTTGAGTTCCAATCCGAGCCTTTATGGAATATGTGTCTGCGCATACCATTTTTATATTCTAAATCGTCTACATACAGCCATACCGTCCAAGTAAATTCAATTCCCCCTTTTTCGTTTGCAGAACGAACAATGGGGATGGAATGGGAATTTTTTGGATCTTGTGGAATAATTAATAGTTTTTTAGCATTTTTCATACCTTTGACTAAATATGGAGACGATGATGGTGTGAATAACCACGTCAATAAACTTGTTAAAGAACGAATAAGAATAATAAAAACAATAATAACTAAGATTAGGAAAACAAGTTTTGCCCAAACACTATCACTGCTAAATAATCCTTTCATACCCTTTCCTAAATCGCTGTCTCCTAAACCATTGAAATGACCCCGTAATTTATCTGTCCAACTTGGTTCACTCATTATCTATATATTATACAATATATTTTTGATTATATAATATATCTTAGATTTCAAAACTATTAACTTCTTTATTTTCTTTCATAAAGGCAATTTTAAGTCTATATTTGTCAAACATATTGGTAAACCAATTAGATCCGCCAGGACCCTCTCTATATATAGCATATGCTTCACGCGGATTTACGGGACGAGACAAATAATTTACATTTGAAATGTACCCATCGAACCCACCACTGCCGCCCTGAGGTGGTTCACATACCACAAGGCTTTGCCCCGTGCTTTGTTTTGGAACCCCAGGAAGTACACAGGTGCGAACCAATTTTCCATCTAAATATAGGTCTAGTGCCCTATTATTTAGTGTTACAATGATATTCGCCCAAGATTGAAGGGGTATATTATCCAGAGAACAATTATGTATTTGACTACCCCCCGATTTTTTTGCATAAGTTGCTAAAGAAACCTCAATATTATTGAGGTTTGCCCCTAAACTTATATATGGGGCAGGTAGATTGTCACTGTTTTTTCTTGAAAGAATGGCCTTCGATTCGCCAGCTCTATAATTCCAATTACTCACATTTATCCACATAGAATACGTATAATCTGCGGAACTACCTTTTGGGAAATGACTCCCATCAATTACCATTTTCTTTTTAGCATCATGCATACCTAAAAGATATGATCTGGAACTATCACCAAACATCCAAATGTAAATAAAATAAATCAGTAAAACGACAACAATTCCTATAATAATGTTTTTAAGATTCATAATATATATATTCAAAAGAAATTATCTATATTATGGGAGGACTTTTCCATTTCAAACTTTTGTATAATAATTTTATTTTTGGTAAACTCAGTGGTGCGGGATAGTAGGTAACATTACATATTCCCCCACTAATTCCATCGTCTTCACCAGAGGTAATTTTATCATAAGACATAAATGGAACAGGATTGGTTGTAGATGATACCAACTTACCATTTAAAAATATATCAATGCTTCCACCATTTACATTTGTAATTATATTATTCCATCTTTGTAGACGTATTTTATCTGTTTCATAAACAACATTCACTCTATCAATAGTATCTTTCATGGTTATTTGAAGAGTATTTGTTTTAATATTAAATAAAACATTTGGTCTTCCAGAATAATTTACAAGACTTGTAAATTTAGTATTTGCGATTCGTAAACTGGGTGGTTCATTATGTATAAAAAACCAAGACGAAATTGCGTAATTATAATTAAATGTTCCAAGGCTATCACCTATATCCTTATATGTTCCTATTGTTTTTTGTGTATCTGTGAATATAGGTTTTCCGAGAAGTATTTTTGTTTTACCAATATTATTTTCTTTTTTGCGCGCTTCCTTTGTTAGTAATTTAGTTGTTTTTTGATGTGCTATTTTATTTTTTAATTCTATTATTAAGGGTGCGTTTACCTGGACATATATTATTGCGGTTTCTAAATTTATAATTCTCCCAAGCATATTATTTATTAATTTATTTGATTGTTCCTCCTTTCTTTTAAACCCAAGACTCAAAAGATATTTTTCTAATTTTTCATTATTATTTTCTTTATAGAGTCCCTTTGACAAAATTTCATCCCAACTAACTGATAATCCGGTCCTTAATCCATTTAATTCCTTTTCATTTTCTATGATTGCCAAATCAATGCCTAAATCTGCTTGTGTATCTAATATTCCTCCCTTTTTACTAACATTATGGGTATATATATATTTAATTGCAATAGGAACTATAAAATAAAGAAGAATTCCAATAATTTCAATTAATAATAATAATTTTATATAGTAATTTGTTATAGTAAATGAGCTATATATATTTGTAAAGAAACCTCGTATATGATAAAATATTTTATAAAACACCATTAAAATTTTAAACCACACTGATTCTTTAGGCCCATCATCCTTTTTATCGGTTTTAGGGTCAGGTTTAGGGTCAGGTGTAGGTTCTTTTGTTTCATTACTTTTAGCATCTCCATCTGTACCCGTAGATGCGGCAGGGTCGCTTTTAAAATGTGGTAAGATATAACATTTGAATAGTTTTCCAAATAAAAAAACACTAGTAAGTGCAGAGATAACCATAAAAAGAATGGACGAATATTTGAATGAAAACCATAAAATTAACAAGGAACAAAATAAAGCGCCTTCTATCCTCCAAAAAGCAATAAGATAACCCCATAAATCTTTCAAAGACCAACTCATTTTTTCAAAAAAACTACCGTTTGTAGGATATCCTTTGGGTGCATTTTTTATTTTTAATTCACCCTTTTTGCCACTAAATAGCCCAAATACACCCAAAAATACACTTATTATCAATAGTACTAAAATCTCATACCTTATATATGCAAATATACTTCCAGATATAGATGAATCATTCGGTAAAGAAAATACAGATTTAAAAAAGGTTCTAAAATAATATAAAAATATAACAAATAAAGCCAATATAACTAACATTAACGTTCTGTATGGGTTTGAAATAAACCAACACAACAGAGACCACGTAGTACTAAAGAAAGATTTTATGGGTGCAATAATAGGGGACAACAATTCTGGTATCTTGGATAACCAAGAAGTTATATTTTCTTTCTCTTCTTGGAGAGATTTTTCTATAACATTTGGCTGACCTTCAGCAACTGAAGTTTTATTTGTTGGATAAATAAAATGATATATCTTAATCAAAACGTATATTAAAAAGAATGCAATAAAGAAATAATAGATGACGTCCATCCCCCGGCTTAATATTTTATGTTTATCCTTTTCTTGAGATAACAAATTGAATAAATTTTTAGCCATAGTATATTATATTAAAATCATATTATAAATTTGATTGCATTGTTTTGGTTTTATGACATTCAACACATAATGCTACCAGATTATCAATATGATTTGTCCCACCATACTGTAAATCAAGCTTGTGGTCAACTTCAAATGTAGCCTTTAATTGTTCCTTACAATTACCACAGCACCAATTTTGTTGAGATGCAACATATTTTTTTTTCGTTTCGCTAACAGATCGTTTAGTTGAAGTTCCGCCAGAATTAAGCATTCGTTTCATTTGCGGGGTTTCATTCGTTGGAGATCCGCCATATTGTAGGTCTGATATATTACTTGTAGCATTTGTAAAATTAAAAATAGGACTAATTAAATCACTAGTTTGTTTATCGATGGGCATATATTTTATAATATTGTTTGCGTGACTGAACATGTCCTTTGAGCTTTTGGGGTTTTTGCGTATAAAAATATAAAGCGAAAGTCCAACAAAAGCATAAAGTAGCATTTGCATATATTTTTTACTAATTTTAAGCATATTTGTATATTTACCGTCGTGATATGTATTTACAATAAGAAAAATCGTAATTATGATAACAATATAATCAGCCCTCATTATATTTTAATTATATTATTTAATGACGTTTTAACATATAAAAACATAACAAAACCAAAAAAATAACAGCTCCAATCATAATATACTGTTTCCTTTTTTTATATAATTCCTTGTTTAATAACTCTTTCGGCTTATATTTATTATAATAGTTTTCTAAACTATCATAAAAATTATGTTGTTCCCATCCCAATTTTAAATTAATTTTATTAATTATAAAATGAACCCATTTCATAAAGGATTCTCTTGAACCAAGATATGGGGACATTGGGAATTCATCAAGTAATTTGGAAAAATTATCACCAATGGGATCGTGGGGGAAAAACAGCGGTAAATTATGAACGGTGTCATAGTATTTTTTTTTTGTAACGTCATTGGGATGCAAAGGATACATTATAGAAATAGTTTGTAATACGAATTGTAAATGTGTAATCCAAACTTGTGAATCAATCTTTATGTCAGGTTTAAAGTTCATATATATGAAATTCACATAAAAAGCATGACATATAAACATATAATGAGTAAGGAACGAACATATTATTCAAATTTATTTTGCAATAACTGTGGAAAAAAAGGACATACATTTGGAAATTGTAAAATACCTATAACTAGTATGGGTGTGGTTTGTTTTCGTAAAAAAGATGATAATATCGAATATCTTTGTGTATGTAGAAAAGATAGTTTAGGATACATTGATTTTATAAGGGGGAAATATTCTTTATATAATAAAGAATATATACAAAATTTAATAGATGAAATGACAAATTCTGAAAAAAAAGATTTACTTACAGAAAGTTTTAATACTTTATGGAAATCTTTGTGGGGTTCCTTTGCAAGTTTACAATATAGAAGTGAAGAAAAACATGCCGAGGAAAAATTTAATCAACTCAAACGAGGTATTATAATAAATAAATTAAGTGATAATTCATATAATCTAGAATCGCTTATAAAAGAATGTTCATTTTCTTGGGATATGCCTGAGTGGGGGTTTCCAAAGGGAAAAAGAAATTATCAAGAAACAGATTTCAAATGTGCAACAAGAGAGTTTTATGAAGAAACCGGATATTCGAGTGATGATATCAATATTTTAATAAATGTAATGCCTTATGAAGAGGTTTTTATAGGGTCTAATTTCAAGACGTATAAACATAAATATTATATAGCAAATTTTAAAGGAGATAATAAAAAGATAAATTTTCAGATAAGTGAAATAAGCGATATGAAATGGTTTACTTTTGAAAAATGTAAAACAATATTTAGGCCTTATAACGAAGAAAAATTATCAATGTTGGAAAAAATTAATACAGCATTATCAAATAATAAATTAATATAATATTAGATTAATCTAATTATATATTAACTAATGCAACAAGAACGTATTAAAATAAAAAAGAAACGAAGAGTTAGAATAGTTGACTCACCTAAACGCTCTTCTTGTGAAGAATTAAAACATAAATACGAAACAGATGGTGTATCAAATTTAAATGCTGGGGAATATAATAATTTATTACGTTGTACATCTGATGAAAATTATGCCATTTCAACAAAAGAAACAGACGAATATAAATATTTATATCCCACAAAAGACGACGTTAATTTTAATTTAAAAATAGCATCAAAGAAGGAATTTAATGATAATAAATACGAAGAGAAAACGCGGGATGACTTTGAAAATATTAAGCAAATTGCCCAACAATTATGCGATAATACCGAGTTTGAATTATCTCCACACCAAATGTTTGTAAGAAATTTTATGTCTTTTGAAACGCCTTACAACAGTTTATTATTATATCATGGGTTAGGTACAGGAAAAACGTGTTCGGCGATTTCCGTGTGTGAAGATATGAGAACATATTTAAAACAAATGGGGGTTACGAAACGAATTATTATAGTAGCGTCTCCAGCTGTTCAAGATAATTTTAAGATACAATTATTCGATGAAAGGAAATTAAAATTAGTAAATGGTTTATGGAACATAAAAGCATGTACGGGAAATAAGTTTATTAAGGAAATAAACCCAATGAATATGAAAGGATTAGATAGAAATAGGGTGATTAGACAAATTAAACGTATTATAATGAATGCATATCATTTTCAAGGATATGTAGAATTTTCAAATTATATTCAGCGTATAATGGATCGTTCGAAGAAAAAAACTGATGATGAAGATACTATTAAACGAAAACAAATGCGCGCATTACGGAAAGAGTTTTCAAATAGAATGCTTGTAATCGATGAAGTACATAATTTGCGTATTACTGATATGGGAAAAGTCAAACCAAGTTCAACAAACATTTTAAAACTGGCAGAGTATAGTGATAATTTAAAATTATTAGTATTATCCGCGACACCAATGTTTAATTCATATTTAGAAATAGTATGGTTAATAAATTTGCTGAATTTAAATGATGGACGATTTACTATAAAGGAGGCAGAGATATTTGAAAAAAATGGTAATTTTTTACAAGATGCCCGAGGTGTAGAAATCGGAAAGGAATTATTTATACAAAAAGTAACAGGTTATATTTCTTATGTTAGAGGTAATAATCCATTTACCTTTCCATATAGTATTTATCCGAATGAGGCTCAAAACGAACGGTCCCTAATACATTTAACAAACGGTGGGTGGCAATATCCAGAAACACAATTAAATGGAGCAAATATTGTGTCCCCAATAAGTTCGCTTGATTTAACGATAATTGATATTGGGGATTATCAATATAAGGGATATCAATATATTTTAAAGTCTATTAAACAAAAATATCCTGTTTTGAATGATGCAAATAAGGGGATACCATATACGGCATTAGAAGCACCTAGACAAGGTTTAAATATTATATACCCTCACAAGGACCTAGAGTCTTCAAATGACCCAGGATTATATAATTATTTATATGGGAGTAAAGGACTTGCACGAATGATGTTATATGATGAAAGAACAACTAGCGATTTTAAATATAAAGATAACATCCTACAAGATTTTGGAAGAGTGTTTTCTTTAGAAAATATTGGAAAATACAGTTCAAAGATTGAATATATATGCAAATCAATAATGGAATCAAAGGGTATAGTGTTTGTATATTCAGAATATATATATGGTGGGGCAGTCCCAATGGCTCTTGCATTAGAAGAACTAGGAATTACACGTTATGGAAAAAATAAATCTTTATTTGAAACTCCACCCTCAAAACCAATCGATTCCACAACAATGTTACCAAAACAAGGTAAGGATAAGTTTCGAGCCGCTAAATATATTATGATAACGGGTGACAAAAATCTATCTCCGGATATAAAAAATGATATAAAGGCTGTAACAAGCACAGATAATGTAAATGGCGAAAAGATAAAGGTGATAATAGTATCAAGGGCTGGTTCAGAGGGTTTAGATTTTAAAAACATACGAGAAATGCATATATTAGATCCTTGGTACAATTTAAATCGCCAGGAACAAATTATTGGACGCGCCGTACGACATTTAAGTCACTGTGCTTTACCATTTGAGGAAAGGAATGTAAGTATATTTTTATATGGTACGAGATTACCTAACGAAATAGAAGCGGCTGATTTATTTATATATAGATTAGCAGAGGAGAAAGCAAGAAAGATGGCTATGGTTTCAAGGGTTTTAAAAGAAAATGCAATTGATTGTTTATTAAATAAAAATAATCAGAATTTTACTGTTGAAAATGTTGGAAAACAAGTACAACTAATCTTATCAAATGGAAAAAATATAGATTATAATATAGGTGATAGAGACGGTTCGATGATGTGTGATTTTACAAACTGCGTGTATTCATGTAATTCAAAAAAACAAATTATTGAAGAAATAGACGAAAGTACATATAACGAAAATTTTATAACAATGAACCTAGACAAAATTTTACAAAGAATAAGACTTTTATATAAAGAAAACTACATTTATGATAAATCAAATTTAATAGCAGCAATAACTCAAATTAAACGATACCCGTTAGATCAAATATATAGTGCGCTTGATTATCTAACTGGTGATAATAATGAATATATAACTGATATGTTCGATAGACTGGGAGTATTAGTAAATATTGGAAGATTTTATTTATATCAGCCAGTGGAGTTAACTGATAATAAATTCATCAGTATATATGAACGGGACCACCCTATTGCATTCAAAAGAAAGAATTTAACTTATAGGTTACCAGATAAAATAAAAGAATATGAGTTTGAAGAAGAAAAAAAAGGGGACGATTTTATCCCCGAAATTGATTCAACTATTTTTGATATAATAGAAAATAATTATAAAGAATTAGACACGCCACAAGAAATAGATCAATATGATAAAGAAAACTGGATAAAAAATGCTGCTTGGGCTATATACAACATTAATAAATGGCATAAAATAGATAAATTAGATTTAATATCCTTAGCATTAGAACATATTATCGAAACTATGACGTTTAAAAATAAAATGAAACTATTAAATTATATAACATTACAACCAAACCCAAAAAATAGTGTATACTTACTAATAAAAACCATATTTGATAAATATACTATATTACATAAAGAACAAACAATAATAATATTACCTAATTTTACGAATGATATTGGTAAGGCGCAGTACACGGTATTAATATTAAATGGTAAGATATGGTCAGAATATCCGAATCAAACAGTATTAAAAACGGTAGTAGAAAACAACTTTCAAATAAAAGATTTTAAAAATTTAAATGATACTATCGGTTTTATGACAGAAGAAAACCAAGGTTTAGTATTTAAAACAAAACATATGAAACTAAGTGCGTCTCATCGAACAAATAAAGGGAAAATGTGTCCTAGTGGACAAAGCAAGCCTGCAATTATACAACGAATAAATGAATTAGTTGCATCTGGTTTAGAGCCAATTAAATATAAACTAACAAGAACACAAATAACGTCTATATTTGGAAATACAGGTAAAAGCATTGTTCAAAAAACAGCAAAAAATAAAGAGGTGAAAATAAGTTCGTTTCAGTTATGTATTGAAACAGAACTGCTACTCAGACACAATGATACACATTTTAAGGATAATAAACGATGGTTTTTAAATGGTATGGAAGGACAAATAAATAAAATTACTAAGCGTGGAAAGCAATAAAATAAATAAATTGAAAATGATTAAAGATATAATAATATAAATATATATTAGTATGGAATCAAAAAAACAAGGTAAACGCAGGGGTCTCGGAATATATATGCAGAATATTTTACAGCGAAAAATACAAATACCATTTGTTAAAGTTGGTAGCAATATCTCTGAAATAATTGAATCTAAACTAATAGAAAATTATAGTGGTATATGTATTAAAGAAGGTTTTGTTAAACAGAATTCAATTCGTTTACTCAATAATTCGGCTGGAACATTAAATGGTGAGTTTGTTGATTTTAACACAAATTTTGAATGTCTATTATGCAAGCCTGTTGAAGGGATGAAATTGCGCGTTCAAGTTAAAAATATAACAAAGGCTGGGCTAAGATGTGAAGCAAAGGGCGACACATCCCCATTTATAGCATTTATAGCCCGCGATCATCATTTTCAAAGTAAGGATTTCGCCTTTATCAAAGTTGATGATGAGATCATGTTAAAAGTTATTGGTATTAGATATGAATTGAATGATATATATATATCTATTATTGGCGAATATATTCCAAATAAAAGACCTAGAATTACCATTGAAAAAAAACTTAAAGTTAAAAATCCATAAAACCATAATAAGACAATGAATACAGAATATTTACAAAACTTAAGAGATGAAATTGAAAAAATGGAACCAATACACCAGTTGCGGATATTTGAAATTATTAAAAATAAAAAACTAAGTTACACTGAAAATAATAATGGAATTTTTATTAATTTGACCACAGTTGATGAAGAAACCATAAAGGATATTAAGTCGTATTTATTATACGTTGATTTACAACAAGAACAATTAGATAAGGGCGAACAAGATAAGGAGAAATATATTAATCAATTCTATAAAGATAATAAAGATATTGTAGAAAGTGAAACCCAAGTATGACAAACAATATTTTAGGAAATATGGAACATTATATGTTTACGCAAAAAACATTAAATGGATTAAATAATAATAAATTAATATCTCTTCCGATTAGTGATCCACCGAAGAAAAAAGATACTTTATTGAAAGTTGAACCTGAACTTAACAAGTCAGCATTTTTTTCTATAAAAGATAATGACCAACTGTTTTGGTGTTATTATATTATGAAATATGGTATAATAAAATACCAATCATTATTAAATAATACCTTTACTGATGAACAAAGGGAGAAAATACAATTGGTTGAGATGCTTCGCAATAACAAGGAACTTTTAAAAAAAAATAAATGGAAAAAAAACATAATAGAAGGTGAATTGGTTGCAAAGGGTGCGATATCAATTAAAACATTTTTATGTATTTGTACAATGAATAATTTAAATATATGCATTATCAAAGAAAGATATGTGTTTTCGAAAATAGTCGATAATGATTCAGAAAATAATATTATAATAAAAAATGATGATGCGTATAAACTAAGTATTTTAGATAGAGTTGAAAAGGACAAGTTATTGGAAGAATATACAAAAAAATATTGGGTTATTGATAACATTGATAAGCCATTGCTTACACTTGGTGCATATAAATTATTAGCTTTGCAAAACATTGCTAGCAAATTAAAAATACCAATTTATGATACAAACAAAAAACGTTATCGTAAAATTGAGTTATACAACATGATAAAATCAAAAATTTAAATTGAATTAAACATTATTATATATACAAATAATATATAGTAATGGATCAAAGTGATACACCAAGCAAACAACTAGATAATTATATAAGTAGGTATATAGACGACAATAACAAGAATGACGAACTAGAGGTTGTATTTGGGAATAGATTGTCGCGGATTGATTTTGAAAATGTGATCAAAAAATTAAAGTCAATTGGGTTTCAAGTAGAAAATGCGAATGGTAAATATCATTTAAATATACAAAACCAGTTTATTGATAAGAAAACAGGGCGTACGAATATGAGTGCAATTCGCACGACTGTAGAAGGTATAAAAAATATTCAAGATTATTGTAAAAGTAATATTTTAGACCCAGAATTAACTTCTGTTATATTTATGCAAAAAGTAATTAAAAAACACTATGATGATAGATTACCAACAATCCACTTTAATGATTTTGGTTTTAGGGTTAATTATAAAGAAGAGAAAATATTGAAACCCAAGTTTGGTATAATTAAAGGTTTATTAGAAAGTTGGAATAATAATAAAAAGATATTTAGATTAATAAAGCGTTTCACATTAGTGCATCCCGAATTCCCAGTGAAGATTGATTGTTCTATTGTTCGTTCATCTGAACGACATGGAAATAGGTTAATCCCAGAGTATAGAATAGAAAATTCAAATATTTTCAATAACCCAGAAACATATGAGATTGAAATAGAACTTGATCATTTGTTATTACCACCCGCCGTTACATCGGATGAAAAACAAGCATTGAAAGAAACGACCTTATCTAAACTTAAACAAACTATTAAATTTGTTCTTTCTGGGTTACAAGAAACGAATTATCCAATATCGTATATTGAACAACGTGATACGATTGATGATTATATGCATATTTTATATAAAAATCCCCCAGAAAGAAGGGTAAGGAATAGAGATTTTGTTGGACCTTCTTCTATTTCATTAGAACGTCCAAATATTATACCACTAAATGAAGATACAATGGTTGCAAATATTAGGGGACCTTATACTATAACAGAAAAGGCTGATGGGGCTCGAAAATTATTGTTTATTAATAAAAAGGGTAAAATTTATCTAATTGATATAAATATGAAAATCCAATTTACAGGCTGTAAATGTAAAAATATCGAGGTTTTCAATACTATTATTGATGGAGAACATGTGCTTCATAATAAAGAGGGTGACTATATCAACCAGTATCTAGCATTTGATTTATACTATTTGAATAAAAAGGATGTTCGACATAATGCATTTATAATTACGGGAGAATCACAAACAGGTCGTTTAATTTTATTAAATAAGTGTATTAAGGGTATAGATATTGGTCCATTACCAAACCAAGCCCTTAAAATAAGAACAAAGGAATTCTTATATTCCGACCAAAACGATGGTGCAATATTTAAAAACTGTAAAACAATATTTGATAGAGTAAAAGATGGGTTGTTTGAATATGAAACGGATGGATTAATATTTACACCAGCAGATAAAGGTGTTGGGGGTGATAAGATTGGTGAAACATATGAACCAATTAAAAAAACGTGGATATATTCATTAAAATGGAAACCTCCAAGTCACAACACGATTGATTTTCTTGTAACAACTGTTAAAAATGAGACGGGAAATGATGTTATTCAAAATATATTTGAAAAGGGTAGTAATGTGTCCAGTACTACTAATTTAACTCAATATAAAACGCTTCAATTGAGGGTTGGTTTTGATGAAGGGCGTCACGGATATTTAAACCCCTGCGAAGATGTCATTCAAGATCGTTTACCACAAAAGACACAAAGAGAGGAACGGTCTAATTATAAACCTGTTCCGTTTTATCCAAGTAATCCTACACCACAATTTCCGGCATATCTTTGTAATATTGTTCTTGAATATAAGGGTGAATATAATGGAGAAACAAATGTAATGACAATTGAAGATAAAAGTGATGTTATTGAAGATGAAACTATAGTTGAGTTTAGATATGATCAAACTCGAGACAAATTTTGGCAATGGGTTCCAATAAGAGTAAGACAGGATAAAACCGCAGATTATAGAAGTGGTGGAAGAAACTATGGCAATGCATACCATGTTGCACAAAGTGTTTGGAATTCTATACATAATCCCGTTACTGAAGAAATGCTTACAACTGGAGAAAATATACCTGATCTCATTGCAGAAGATGATATTTATTATAATAAAAAGGAAACAGCAACAACTACAAGGTCACTTCGCGATTTCCATAACCTATATGTGAAAAGAGTACTAATTCTTGCTGCCTCCAAATTTAAGGGAACATTGATTGACATGTCAGTAGGAAAGGCTGGAGACTTTTCAAAATGGATTGCTGCAAAATTATCATTTGTGTTTGGATTGGATATTGCACGAGATAATATAGAAAATCGTTTAAACGGTGCTTGTGCGCGTTTCTTGAATTATAGAAAACAATATCGTTCTGTACCATATTCTTTATTTCTAAATGCAAATAGTGCACTAAACATTCGTTCAGGAGAAGCTTGTTTTACGGATAAGGGACGTGAAATTACACGCGCGATTTTTGGGGACGGTCCAAAGGATGAAAAGAAACTTGGTAGAGGAGTCTTTCGCCAATACGGAAAGGGGAAAGATGGGTTTGATGTAGTATCTAATCAGTTCTCTATACATTATTTTGCAGAAACTCCTGAAAAATTTCATAATTTTCTAAGAAATGTATCTGAGTGTTGTAAGGTTGGAGGATACTTTATTGGTACGAGTTATGATGGGAGAAAGGTTTTCCAAAAATTAGAAGATAAAAAATTAGGTGAATCTATTACAATTTCAACAAAAGAGGGAGAAAGAATATGGGAAATTACAAAACAATATAATTCCCAAACCTTTGAAAATAACGCGACATCACTAGGGTATCGCGTTGACGTGTATCAAGAATCAATAAATAAGGTGTTTTCAGAATATCTTGTAAATTATGATTATCTTATTTCAACGGTAGAAAATTATGGGTTTATGTTGGTTGAGCGCGATGAACTTGATGAAATAGGACTACCAAATTCGGTGGGAAATTTTGAACAATTATACTATCAAATGAAATCTGATTTACAAACTAACAAAATTAGACGAGGTGATATTGGGACTGCGTCTCAAATGAATCATTATGAAAAAGAAATATCATATCTTAATAAATACTTTATATTTAAAAAGGTTCGTGATGTTAATGCTGAAACAGTTAGTAAAGGACTTATTAACGCATCACCACAACACGGGGAAGATAGTAAACAAATGGTGTCCGTACCTGATACAGATGTGCCAAAAATAAAGAAAAAGAAAAAGAAAATTAAAATTCAACAACCAAAGGAAGAACAAGCTGTTAAAATTCCAATAGACGAAACTGATATTTCAAAAAAGGTACAGGCATCTCCCATAATACTTCCTCCTGGTAATATTATTAAAAGTAAGAAGACTAGGAGGAAAAAAAAAATTGTAATAGTAGATTAAACATAATAATAATAATAGCAAAAGACATAAAAGCGTTAAAACAGTATACTTAAGATAATGTCTTGTTATAAATTAGATACGAATAATGTTATATGTTCTCCAGATTCACTATTATTAGCAATTAATAAAAAGTCACAGAACCCGAACCCTTATTTTGGTTATAGTTTATTTAAAACATTAAACAAAATAAAGAAAAAAATAGGATTTTTTAAAGATTGGGACAATATTAAAAAATATACGAATACATATGAATATATTCATACGATTATACCTAACACTAAACATTCTGTTAGTAAAATTAAGCCTATTTCAAGGGCTTTTTTTAAGTTGGTTGAAATCTGTAATACTTTAAAAATATTAGATCCGTATGATGTTTCTTCAATAAATGGATTTTTTTTAGCAGAAGGTCCTGGTGGATTTATTGAAGCAATTACATATATGAGAGATAACAAAGATGATAAATACTATGGAATGACTTTGATTAGTGAAGATGATGGAAATATACCTGGGTGGGATAAAATGGAGGTTCTATTAAACAATGATAATATAATTATTGAAACTGGAGCAGATAATACGGGTAATATGTTATCTCCTGATAATTTTGAACATTGTTACAAAAATTATAAAAATAGCATGGATATTGTTACAGCTGATGGTGGTTTTGATTTTTCAATTGATTTTAACCAACAGGAACAAATGGCAAGTAAATTAATATTAACTGAAATATTATATGCTATAATTATGCAAAAAAAAGGAGGATCTTGTATTATAAAAATGTATGATACATTTACAAAACTGTCAGTAGATATAATATATTTTTTGAGTAGTTTTTATAATACAACATATATAACAAAACCGTGTACTAGTAGAAGTGCAAATTCTGAAAGATATATTGTTTGTAAAGATTTCAAACTAGAAGATACATCATCGTATTATTCCAAATTTAAAGAAATTATATCTTATTTATACGAAAATGAAGATGTTGATATATCCTCCATTTTAGAATTAGATTTTCCATATAAATTTATTAGTTCTTTTGGTGAAATAAATGCTATAATTGCAACACAACAGATAGAAAATATACAAACTACTTTAAAATTAATTAATAATAATGATAAATTTTATGACAAACAAAGTAAATTTAAAGAAAATAATATACAAAAATGTATAACTTGGTGTAATAAAAATAGAATACCCCATAATAAAATTATAAATACAACAAACCAATTTAGAAATGTATCGTCTAAAAATTCATTCATATAATTACTCCTTTTGTAATGAAACCCATGTTTCTTCTTTAATTGATATAGCAAGTAAACCTTTTATTCTTCTTTTAATGTCAGGAAAGGGTATATTTACTTCAATTCGTCGGTCTTCTTGAATATATTCTTTAAATAACAAATACAACTTTTTAACTGGTTCATATTTAATATTTAAATCAAATTCGGTTAATTTATTTAAAACCTCTTTTACTTGTTCTTGTCTTTGTTCCTTTGTTCTGTATTGTATTTCTTTCTTAACGCGTTTAACGCCTTTTTTGTTTTTTCCCATATAAATAAATTTAGTAATTAGTTATTAAATTTATTTTACATTAGTTATTAAATTGAATGTAATTATATGACTATAATTGGTAATAGTTTCATAATGCCTAATCTTTCGAATAAACGTGTTAGGGAAATCGTCGATTCGTCTCGTGCGGATGGTAAGGAACTTCTTGCATGGTTCAAAAAGAAACGAGGGCGGTCAATCAATACTTTATCTACGGAAAGAGCGGAGCAAATTTACGCAAAGTTTATTTTGATGGGATACCCGACTGTTGAATCTTTAAAAAATTTTGATTGGAATTGTTCAACCCGCGTCAATGGAGTTCGTGTTCATTTTACAGATAGTCCCGGGTTTAATTCTATCGATATTCGTTGGTTATCTATTTGGCTTCCTCGTGTCCTCGGTAGGTGTAGTTCTTGTGAATGTGAGGTTGGTATTAATAAACTTACTGGGGAATGGTACGAATGGTGCAAAGAATGTACTATGGAGTTAGAAGAAGCTGCTGTTGAAGAAGCGGCTGATGCGGCTGATTAACTGGTCCCTTCTTAAGAAAATAAGTTGTTTTCATATGCAAAAATTGGATTTAATATGACACCTTTGTGCTATACCACTTTGTGTTCTTTTACAATTTGCTGTTTTTACATTACTTATTATTTCTTTATGCACCGGAGTTCCGTTATAATATAGGGTTGCTGGATATGCACCATTTATTACATTATTATGTTTTTTATTTTCTATTATGTTCGGAGTTTTAATATATCGGGTCTGTGCTTTCATTTGAGTTTGATATTTAAGTCTATTAAGTCTAGCACCTCCACTAACAGCACCTTGTTGTGAAAAACCTCTATTATTGGGTTTATATACAGCAAATCCGTTATTTTTATTTTTATCTCTCCATCTGTTAAAAAGATCTTGATTATAAACAGGGTCTTTATAACATTTGGTTTTATAATCAATGGAAATAAACTGTCCTGATACCCCCGAAAGTATTACATTATCTCTAAAAAAATTTAAGGCGGGTGTAGTTATATTACCTGATGGTTCAATTATCCAATTTTGGTTATTTATTGTCCAAGGTAATATATTATAAGTATTAGAGGGGTCATTTAATGATATCTGAGATATAGGAGGATCATATGTATTATCTACTATTAAACCCCAAACCCAATTGTTTGGGGAGTAAGGTAGCCCACTATTATCGTAATTTAAATTACTAAGTATCCACTTTTTATTTAGTATATAAACGCCATTTAAACCTATATAATGCCATTTACCAATTGGGGGAAGAATATTTGCAAATTTATAGGGAACGGGATTATCTGAGGGGTCCCAAGAGTCTTTAATTGAGAATTTATTATCATTTACATTTTTATTGGAGAGAAAATTAAATGCTCTTTTTGTATAAGTATCGTTTCTTCTGGATAAATATTGTTTTGTGCTATAATTATATGCATCATTAATATATCCGTGTTTGTTTTGAACTGTAGGATTATACTGTTTATATTGGATACAACTAGATAAATCGTATACGCAACCTGACCCTTCTACAACTAAAGAACACCCCGTCCCATTCTGTCCTGGTTTATTTCTTGCATAATTATCAGTATAAACTGTGTTTGTTGGTATTTTAGAACAATCAGTGATTGAAGATAATATATTATCTTTCCGATACCCACTTAATGGATTGCGCTGAGTATTAGTTTTACAACCAATTGTTTTTTCTGGATTATTAATAGTTGTAATTGAACAATTACAAGGAACGGGATTATATGAACAATCAGTCTTAATCTCTCCATTTTGAACATTTAATTGTCGTTTATATTTTACATTTGTGTTTAGAGTAGAAAATATTTGTTTTCCCTTTGTATTATATTTACTTGCGCGCCTTCTTTTTGCACGTAGCATTTATAGTAAGAAGATATAGAAAATTGAATAGAAATACATAAAACAAAAGATTAGTATTTTGACCCCACAAATACAGCTAAACAATGGTTTTCCGCCTATTACTCCATCTGCTCGTTATGAGTTGCACCGCCTTCTCTGAAAAAAACGGAACCTGTGGTATTCGTAATCCTGAACATACTTCTTCTTGCGATTGGGGAACTATTGTGGAGAGATTTAATAATAAATTTCCATATCAAACATACAAAAACCATGAAATCATTTGTGTTAATCATGGGGAATGGCCTGAACACTCGAGAGCACCGTGTGATGTAGGTATTAACCCGAATGCAGATATAAAACAGGTTTATGCCTATAACTGTCATCGTTCGTTAAAAAAAAATAAACTTATTTGTTCAACTAAAGTTGAAGTATATCATTCATCAATAAAGGACGTTCTCGATTATGTAGAAAACAAACTTGTTTGTAGTTGTGATAATAAGGATCCAGGAAAATTATTATCAGAAACATGTAAGTGGAAAATCGGAGTAAAATTCAAGCCAGGTGGCGCAGACTACTCTTTGGCGGAATCAATGATTATTGCTATTTTCGTGATACTACTAATTATAATTGTATTGGTGGCGATGATGTTAGATGATTGTTCTTCGGGGTGGGGATGTTATTATTATGATGGGGTATATGATAATGCAGGTTCGTCCATTGTGGACTTATTTGTGGGTGAAAGTGATTAACAATTATGATAGTGAGATGCACCTTTACGTAGCGCACAAGTCTTGCACATATTCCTAACCAAACGTAAGCGTACTAAACGCAGAAAAACAAAACGTAAGCGTTCAAGACGAAAACGTACTATGAAACGTAGAGGTAAAACCAGGCGCAGACGTTAAATTTTTAATGTAAAAATATTAATATTTATTATTATCATTACAGCAAGAATAGTTACACGCTGGTGCTCTATTAGTAT
>TARA_R110002073_G_scaffold56222_1_pt1 | contig 19262 bp, 26 predicted proteins | sample TARA_R110002073 | Tara Oceans TARA_R110002073 (sample SAMEA4397174) | marine metagenome | biome: Polar Biome; feature: [DCM] deep chlorophyll maximum layer (ENVO:01000326); material: water (ENVO:00002006), including particulate matter (ENVO:01000060) such as... | depth 40 m
ATGGTAATTTAATAACCGTTTACTCTCGCACCACAAGTGAAGATATAATAGCCAAAATAGCCACCGAAGGTTGGAAAGTTGGCAGTTATGGAGATTACGGACCTGCTATCTACATGGTTTATGGTTTTGAACCAAGTGACTATGCTGACAGAACTTATGGCACTCATGTTATGAAGTTTGCTCTTCAAGCTAATAACAAGTTACTCATTCTTGGGGATAAAGAGGCAGCGAAAAAGGCGTTTGGAAAAGAGTTGTCAGCAGAGGAACAGTTAAAGTTGTTTGCACCTGAGTCCCTCAAGGATAAATCTATTGTTGAGTGGTTTGAGTTAACTCGGCGCTCTGAGAGTTCTTTTCGACCTATGCCCGTAGAAAACCTAAAAAAATATATCAATGGCATTTTATTATATAATAATAAGGACGGTCACGTCGCTATTATTTATAAGCCTGATGGCGTACTAACGATGCTTTCGTGGGCCAAAATACCAAAGGGCTACAAGTTTAAAACTGACGATGAGCAAAGGAAACAACAAGCATACGAGGGCGTTATGGAAGATATGCAGTCCGCTATAGAGTATGAATACGATGTTCCTTATAATGATCCTAAGTTAAAGACTATTGAGGGACTAATTGATATTATCAAAAGCGGTGAAATGGAAAAGTATGGTTCTCTGGGCCCCGAGGTTTCCAAATTATCTAATTTTGAGGATGTTGCGAGGTTTTTCGGAATGGAGGATCTTTTGACTACAGACCCAGATGAACCTGTATATCGGATGCACAGAACGACCAGCCATGAAAAAGATTATTCAGACGTTGAGTATGATAAAGGTAGCCTATCTTGGAAGAAAGAAATAAAGGGCATTACTCTTCCTAAAAAGGTTAAATTAGCATGAAACTCTTACTTGAAAATTGGCGAAAGTTTATAAATGAAGATCACGAACCTATAACGACTCTTCGTATCTTTGACTTCGATGAGACAATAGCCCATACGACGTCAGAAACCCGTGTTAAAGACCCCAGCGGCTCCGAGACGACCCTACGGGACCAGCAGGAGTTTGAAGAGTATATAAGCGCAGCTGCAGCCAAGGAAGGAGTAGAAGCTTTTGATGTAGTAGATGCTTTGATAGAGTTGGGTTATCAAATTGATATGAGTGATTTTTCAATTGTCAAGGAGCCTCATGAAATTTCAGTTATAACTAATATTATGCGGGAATTCCCGCCAGATTCGAAAACTTATGTTGTGACTGCCCGGCAGGGTGCCTCTCTTGGCCCTATCATGGATTACCTCGATGAACTGGGGATTGATTCGTCGCAAGTGCGACCAATTGCCACGCAGGGCGAGTCCAAGGGTGATGTTATGGTTGCTATGATGAGAAATAAAATAATGGATAACGGAAAATCTAATATCAATCGTATTGAATATTATGAAGACTCTCAGAAAAATATCGATGATGTATTAACGAAGGTTTGTGAAGACCAGAGTTTAGACGACATCAAACCATTAGATTTTGAGTTAATCATTAACAAAGTTATCAATAATGAAGGCCGCTACAACATTCAACGGATTGAATGTGGGCCCGGGAACTAATTAAAACCAGGAGAATACAAGATGCCTGATATTAACAACGGCTGGGAAACTTACACAAAGTTAGTTCTGCAGCAACTAGAAACTCTTTCACATGGGGTTGAGGGGCTTCGCGACGAACTCCACGACGTTAAGACCCAACTAACTGAATTGAAAGCCAAAGAAGATCGGATACAGGATCTAAAAGTCTGGAAGGATAAGATGGATGATACCGCCTCGTCCTCGCAGCTGAAATCGGCTTTAAAGGATATAGAAGATTTAAAAATTTATAAGACAAAGGCAATGACCACTTTCATGGTTATCCAGGGTATTATGGCCACAGTCCTAGCTTGGTCGAAGTTGGGTTGAGGCATAATGAATGGCTAAAAAAGAAAAGAAATCGAAATACGATACAGTAAGAATAAAACAAATAATAAGACAAATAAGTGGTAAGTTTGATGAAGAATCACAACAAAATGATTTAATCCCCAGCGCTATGATAAACGGTTCTGGAGATATCTGGTGTTGGTCTCCGGAGAAAAGAGAATTTATTAAAATTAATCGAGGGATAAAAATTTATATTGTTGATTTCGAAAAAGATAACAAAGATCGACTTATGGTGTATGATGGAAGTAACATCTTTATGATAGATGAAGAAGAGATAACAGAAATAGGATTTAACTGAAATGTTATATACATTTAATATTTTTTGGAGGCTACTATTAGGAAATTTAGTGGCCCTTACTTTATATAATTTTGCTGGATTTGAAATTACTGCAGTTTTAATATTGGCCTCTATGTTAATACTGATAGCTAATAAATAATAAATAACTATTTATTGCGATATTTAATATTGATTATAAAATGGAAGAAAAACGCAAGTTTGGTGAATTAAATGCTGTCAGCTTATCTGTCGGGGATATAGTATCTTGGTCGAAGTGGAACCCTGGCGAAGAAATTTGGGATCAGTTTGTTGGGGTTTTACTGGAAGTTAGAAACGAAATGAAGGGAAATCGGCTTGTGTCAATCTCCAGGGTGATGCCGTTAAGCAACGCTACTACCGCTGGTGAATTAGAATTTTTTACTTTGTCTCTCAAATTGGTTTCACCCTCTAATAATAAAAAGCAATAAAAGACTTTATAAACAACTATTTATTCCGTAAGGTTAGTAACAAAATATGATTAAAATAATTCAACCTCTGGTTTCTGAATTTTTGCCTTTTGCAAAGAAAAGAATGGGGTTTAAAAAGCCACCTAAGATTTTTTTAAAAAGTGATAACCAAAATGCTAAGGATCCTCTAGGAAAAACAGCTTATTACGATCCAGAAAACAGATCTGTTACTTTATATATTACAGATCGTCATCCCAAAGACATTATGAGGTCGCTATCTCACGAATTAGTACACCACACCCAGAATTGCAACGGCGAGTTTGATAAGGTACATTCGGTGGGTGATGGATATGCTCAAAACGATGAACATCTAAGAGAAATGGAAAGGGAAGCATACGAAATGGGAAATTTATGCTTTAGAGATTGGGAAGACGGGATAAAAAATACTACTTATTATGAATCTTTAAACAAAGGAGCACAAATTAACATGTCTACTAAAGATTGGAAAAACAAAGAACTTACTCAACTTCTTTCAGAAGCTTGGGGGTTTAAATTTAATTCTCTTCAAGAATTTGAAGAATTTGATGGCCCTGGAGAAGTCCAGGAAGAAGCCTCAGAAGTTGAGGGTGAAGTTCAAGAAGAGGCTGCAGAGCCAGAGGCGGAAGTTCAAGAAGAAGGCGAGGAAATTGAAGAATTAGCGCAAGCTAAGGCTACTGGTGATCGCCGAAAACCTCATAAAAGAACTGCAGTGCCAGAAAAAGATGAAGAAGAACTCGAAGAACGTCGTGGCCGCGGCAGAGATCGAGAAGGCATGGCGCCTGATGAACGACGTCGACCAATGGCAATGGAAGAGGTAGTTGATGACGCAGATGGTGAAGAAGTTGTAGAAGAATCTGATGAGGATATACAAGAAGAAGCCATTAAGTCTAAAACCACAATCAGCGAAGCAAAGATTCGCGAAATTCTTAAAAAAGCAATTAAATTAGCAAAAGCCAGAAAAACTACAAAGGAATAGAATGAATGTCCGATACACTTAATCGACAGTGGCAGGAGTTTATTTTAGAAGAGTCTTTAGCTGATAAGGACATCTTTAGTTATATCCAAGCTCTAGAAGAATATATTAAATATTCTAAGCCTAAAACTTTAACTGAAAAGCGCAGATTATCTGTTGCTAAACACAATCTTAAGGAAGTGAAAAGGTTTGCTAGAAAAATGGAATCTAATATTGGAATCCTTCAAGAGAAACTTAATATCTTGGAAGAATCGGTAGGAGATGAATAATGGGTGGTGTTGCTGGCCATATGGCACATTTGTCAGAAGATACTGACTTAACATTTAATGAAATTGTTAATATTCTCGGTAAAGTCTCTAACGCTGAAATTGAAAATGCTACCGAGAAGGTCGATGGACAAAACTTATTTTTAAGTTGGACGGTTGGCGCCGATGGTGAAGTGCGCACCGCACGGAATAAAGGGGATATTAGCAAAGGCGGAATGACTACCGATGAATATATTGGAAAATGGAAAGGTCATCCTGCCGAGAACGCATTCACAAACGGCTTCAAAGCTATATCTGCGGCTTTACGGAAGCTTACTCCGGAGGACTTGGAGCTAATCTTTGCAGACGGACAAAGGTACGTTAATATGGAAGTAATGTATCCCGGCAATCCTAATATCATTTTATATTCTGCTCCCAATGTTGTCCTACATGGGCTGCAATATTTCGGCGAAGAAGAAGAGACTCCTGAATCAAAACAATTAACAAAACAAAAGTTCTCTAAACTAGTTGAGTTAGTTGATGGAGGAATCGAGCAAGTAGGTAATGAAAATTGGAAAATTAATGGACCAAAAATTGTTGCACTCAAAAAACTAGCCGATGGATCTGCTTTAGAAGAAGTTAAATCAAAAATTGAAGCGTTTGCTGCTCCAGTAGGTATGGACGCGACTCTTGGAGATTATATAGAGAAATCAGTTAGAAGGTATGCTGAACAAGTGGATATGTCACCTGATATTGCCGACAAACTTATTACTCTAATGCTAGAGCCCGAAGAAGCAAAGTCTCAGGCGATCTCAGTGACAAGTCTTAAGAAAGGACAACCAAAAGAATTACAATCGGTTATATCAAGATTAGGAACCAAAACTAATTCAAGAAAATTTATAGCTTCAATTTTAAAGCCAATTGAAATTGCAATTAGTGATTTCGCAATAGAAGTGCTACGTGGAGTAAAGAGCTATTTTGTCGATAACAACGACAAAGAAGTTGGGCGTATGCGTGCAGAACTTGAAAAGTCAATTAACTATTTAAAGGCTCTCCAGTCTTCCGGAGACGAGAAAATGGGTGAGCTGATAGATAAACAGCTAGCTAAACTTGGAAAAATTGAAAACGTTGCCTCTTCAATGGAGGGGGTTGTCTTTGAATATCCACCGGGATCAGATAAAATATATAAGCTTACCGGTGCATTTGCAATGGCAAATCAAATCATAGGAAGAGCAAGAAGATCAGGTATGACTGAAAATGAGTCTAGCAATCTTACCATACGTATCTCTAAGGATAAAGAAATTACAAAGTCTCTAGAAGAGTGGCTTAAAGAGATTAAAGCGTCAAAACATTCATATACTAAATTGCCCCAGTCGGTTTATGAGGATATCTTAAACGGAACTGCTATTGTTGATATAGTTGAAGAAGATAATGCAATACCGACGGTATACAACGCTGTAATGGGCTATGTAAAAGGCTTTTTAGGTGAAGAGAACGAAGACGATGATCCAGTTATCGACAATGACTTTTCTAATAAGGGAATGACATATGCTGTTGTTCCGGGAGCATTCAAGCCACCCCATATGGGGCATTTAAAGATGGTCCAACAGTATGTAAAAAACCCAGAGGTTGACGAAGTTATTGTATTAATATCTTCACCGATGAGAAACCAAAGAACGCTGCCTGATGGTACGATTGTGAGTCCGGAGCATTCTATGAAAGCATGGCAACTACTATTAGATTCTGTAGGCTTAGGTGAACCAGAGGTCAAGGTTATGGTCTCTGGAGAGCCATCGCCGATTACTGCAACCTTTGATTTTATTGGCCACGATGGACCCTTGCAAAAAGGTGATGAAGTTATTTTAGGCGCTAGTGACAAAAAAGACGACAATGGTGTACCAGATTGGCACCGGTGGTTATCTGTAGATCCTCTTAAACATCTTAAGCCGGGCGTCGAATTATTAGATATTCAAAAAAATGCTGTTAAAGCGTTAGGTAGAGCTAATAATGAGCCATTCCGGGCCGGAGATATGCGCGAATTAATTGGCGCTGCCACAAAATCTGGTAAGGCAGTCTCAGAGCTTGAAGAATTTATTGGGGAAGACAATGTATTTGATTTGTTGGCAATTTTTGGAATGGGCCCACAAAAAAGTTTAGATGAAATGTCCTCGATGGCGGCAGGAGCAGTGCAAGGCGCCGTAGCTGCTAATGGTGGGCCGTGGCTTGACGTCGATATTAATAAAGAAAATGAAAAAGAAAAAAGAATTAGTAAACTAAAAAGAGAAAATATTGATTTGAGCATCGTAGACGGGGTAATGGAACTATTTATTGAAAGAGGCATAATAATAAAATGAATTCAAAACAAGAAAACATCCTTAGAGAGAGTATAAGACAAGCAATCAAACTTGTCAAGAGAAAAAAGCTTAAAAATGAAAGCAAATTGAGAAGTGTTATTCAAGAGTTTATTAATGTCGAGCTTCCGAAAGTAATAGAAGGGGCTGTACCTGATAATGATCCAGCACCTCATCGATCGACTGGCATTAATGTGTTGGAAGATCTTCTTAAGAAAATTGTGCCGGTATTAGAAGACGATTTTAAACTCCTGACTACCGACTCCGCCCAAAGAAGTTCTTTTAGATCACATGTTATTAATGCTGTTGTTGGTTCCCTTACTCCTGTGGAGGCAAATAACGACGCGCCAGGACTAAGTGAGGATGTAAATATTGACGTCGGAGAAGACTCTGATAAATTCATTGATATTAGAACAGATGCAGAAAAAGCATCGGAGAGTGATGAAGAAGAAGATCCTGTCAATACTTTTGGTATCGAAGGCGAAGACGAGACAGGCCGCAATTTAGCATATGCCAGTTACAAGAAAATTGAAAGCTCAATTATAGATGCCTATGATCTACTTTCAAATTCTGAAGACCAAGAAATATTTTATGAATATTTAATTGCTAATTTGAAATTATATTTTGATAAGTTTGAGAACGAGTTGGCAACCAATGTTGATGAGCCAACAAACCAAGCATATCAGTCTGCAAAAGATGATTCCTCTGGTGAAGAAGTAATTGACTTTGAAGTTTAATGAAAGAACGTTCTACTACTAAAAATAAAAGTATTACTAGTAAATTACTTGATAGTAAACTTGCTAGTGAAGAATTGTTAGTATTAGTTAATAGTTTATCATTAGAAGATATTATAGCACTTAAATTAGAGTTGTCAAGTAAAATTCTTAAGAATCGATTTTATGGATTTGACATATGGCGAAATAGCGGTTATATAGTTAAAGACGCTTTACTGAAATTTGCTATAGCTAACACTAGCTCTAAAAAAGATGCTGCTAGATTCTTAGGTTTAAACTATTCTAGCTTTGCAACGTTAGTGAAAAAATTTAAAGTTGACAAATATTATGATTGATGTTACAATACTTATATCCGGTTAATATTACAGGTAACGGCTGCTCCATATCTATCATGAGCACCCCTAACACGGAGTTAGAAAGGAAATAAAATGTAGGTCAGCTGTGGTGAGCAAGAGATCCACACCGGGTATTTGAAAAATAGCAACTATTTAGCTATAGAGACTAAAATTATGAGACTTTTATTAATAACACTAGCATTCTTAGCATGCCAACCTAGCAAAGTAGAAATTAAAGATAATTTTACAGAATCTATCACAGAGGACACAAGCTATAGTGATCAGACACCAACAGAGTTTGGTGTCATTGAAGAAGAAGATTGTGATCAGATAGAACTCGGATCCGGTGTATGCAATATTGTGCTGTACGACCAAAATAATAATATTTGGGAGTTACACAACCATCCAAATAAAATTATAATACTAGACTTTTCAACAGTGTGGTGTTATCCATGTCAAGTGGCTGGAATGAAAACTCAAGCAATCCAAGATGACTACGCTGACGATGTAATTTTCGTTACTCTTTTGATTGAAGGTGCCACAGGAGATCCAGCAACGCTATTGGATGCACAAACATGGGTTACTGAGCACAATGTAACAACAGCGCCTGTTTTACAGGCTTCCCGGGAATACGTTCTCGATCCAAACGGGATAACCGGCTATTTGGTGGGAGGCTTCCCAACCTATGTTTATTTAGATAAAAATTTAAAGATTGCAACGGCCCATACTGGGTTTAGTGAAGAATATATTAGACAAGTTCTAAACGGCATGTTATAATGTGGAAAGTTTATAAATGGAATGGTCACTACATACAAGGTGAATTCATTAGCCAACATTCAAGTGAATCGGCAGCAATAAAGAAAGCTAAAAAGGAAATTAAATTTACTTTTATGGAAAAATCTAAAATTAACAATGATAATCTAATTCGTATTTGGTTAGATGATAAAACTCACAATCCACTTGGAATAATTGTGAAAAAGAAGCGGGGGTGATATAGGTTTCGACGTGGTATCGAAGAAGTCGAATGCAAGCAGGTTAGATACGACCTTAACAGTTCAAACAATTAGTTGCAAATAACAACACACACTTCGAATCTGTCCGCTTAGCGGCTTAATCGGGTGGCCGCTCAAAGCCATCTATCCAATTTGAGCAAAACAACAGACAAGTTGTAAAAATCAAACCACCCATCGTAATATGGTAGTGAGCGATGTGGAACAAACTACCTCCACTTGGCTGTATGTGTAGTATAAACAGCCTAAGCTTGTGAATGATTTGACTGTGGACATATTGCGGACGCGGGTTCAATTCCCGCCACCTCCACCACTGAAACTTATTTTCTATAAAACAGGAGAAAACATGGAAAAACAAGAGATAAAAGCAGCTGCCGAAACTGGACAATTTGTAAAAGTTCATTATATCGGTACATTAGAAGACGGTACAGAATTTGATAATTCGTACAGTAGACAGGAAACTTTGGATTTTGAAGTAGGAAATCCTCAGTTGTTAAGTGCATTTAGTAGTGCTTTGGTAGGAATGACAGAGGGACAGAAAAAGGCCTTCGAAGTCGCTCCTGAAGATGCTTACGGAGTTCACGATCCCGAGGCGACGGTTACAGTCCCTAAAACCTCTTTTCCGGAAGGATTTGAATTCAATCCCGGAGATACGGTAGAAGGTCAAACAGCGGACGGTACCCCCGTCTTGGCTAAGATTCTTGCTGCTGTTGAAGAAGACGTTCAATTGGATTTAAACCATCCGTTAGCAGGGAAGAAGCTGAATTTTGAGGTTGAGTTGGTTGAGATCCAACAATAAAAACTAATATGTTTGACTGGCTTTTTAAAAAACAGAAATTAAATAAAAAATTGAGTGATAATGACTCAAATATTCTGTTTGAAAAGCCAATCGATGCCATTGAAAGCGCTTTGTGGGAAATTAAAGAAGAATATGACTTACCTACTGAAGAAGTCACTGATTTAGTCCATTCTAAGAGAAAAAACCTTAATTATTTATATGAGTGCGTAAAAAACAATAAATCATAGTTAAGCCCTTATAGTTATATGTGTCACATAATGAATCAAATATGTATGACCATAGCTATAAGGGCTTCTGTGTTGGTGATATCGTTCAGGAACACGAATTCTTTACTTATTTTGAAAACGAGAGGATGACCGGCATAATTGTAGAGATAGAAAAAAAATATTATAATTTTTTTCAAAGCCTATCTAAAGAACATCATATTATACAAGATAAAGTAAAAGTCTATTGGTTTTCTTATGGTTTTATGGAAGAGTTGTCGGGAGATATGTTGATGTTAATATCAAGAGTACAAAATGAGAACAAAAAAATATAAAGTTGATGAAACTGTTTTGTACTGTGCCTTCCCAGATTCAGAGTTCACATTCATAGCATCAGAAAGAGAGCCCGCCTTTGTTTTATCTATATATGAGGACCCCAGAGAACCTTATTATGATTATAGAATTTATATAATAAAAACACATAAAATAAAAAAAGTACGAGAAGTAAATCTTTTTCCTGCTTGATAATCTAAGTATTAATGGCGGGTATGTGTTAAATGTTGAAAAATTTCTGTTATATTTTTCTGTTTGTTCTTAGCTGTACGCAAGATTATGGCATTATTACTGGAAAAACAAAAACGATTGTAGTAACAGAAACTATAACAGAAACTATAACAGAGACTGAGACGGTCACAGAAGAAGTTGAAGTGCCCGTTTATATTGAAGTTGAAGTACCAGTCTATATTGGAGACACAGCTGTCGATGACCCCGGCCTTATCTGGGTTGATTCTTTTATTCAACCAAATACAGTTGATGGTATTGATATTCTTTGGGTAATCGACACTTCCGGCTCGATGTATAGATACGACGCTCAATTATTGTTAGGTATAGAAACCATGTTAATTGCGTTGCCTTCGACAAGCTGGCGTTTAGCAATGATGTCAAACGATCCGGCGCGCTCAGTTCTTGAAAATCAATTTCCTCTAGTTCCTGGCGACGATATCCTCGATGCCGAAGCCATGTATAGTTCGATGGGCCGCGGCGGAATGGAAAAAGGTTTTGACGCGGTGTACGAATACATTATTAACAATTCCTACTCAGGAACTTGGTTACGTCCAGATGCTGGTCTCTTAGTTGTTTATGTATCGGACGAAGAAGAGCAAAGTAATGACCATTTTTCAGATGTAGCTGACTTTATAAGTTGGTATAGGGGCCTCCGCGGCGGCTCTGTATTTATGGCCAGTATCGTCAACCATGATCCTATGGAAAGCTTATGTGCTTGGCCGCCTACTTCGATCGATGTTGGGACACGCTATATGGACGCAACAAACGCGTTTGGAGGCAATATAATTGATATATGTGCCGATGACTGGACCGCCGGCGTTGCAGACGCTGCAGCCTCCATAGAGCCTCACGAATCATGGCCATTAACTCACGAAGCAATTGTTGATTCAGTCCGAGTGTTTATGAATGGAATATTATCGACAAGCGGTTGGATTTATTCAGTAACCGATAATACAGTATACTTTACGTCGCTTCCCCCTGGCTCAACATTGGTAGAGATAGGATACCGGTATTACGAAGCTGACCCCGACACAGCAGATACTGGCACCACACCATAAAAAAGATTTGACATTATTCGTTAATATGGGTATAATACTTTAAACAGGAATAATTATGATTTATAGACTGAAATATAGAAATTTGCTGTCTACCCGAGAAGTAATTTAAAATGCAATTTGAAACATATTCGCGAAACCCAATAGTCTTATTTGACATTGATGGGACCGTTACAGAAGCACGTCGGTTAGTCACAAGAAAAATGATTGATGTTCTGAGACAACTTTCCTATATTACCGAAATAGCTTTTGTTACTGGCAGCAACTTAGAATATGCCAAAGAACAACTATGGCCACTTTTAGCCAATGAAGAAATCCGGATTAATTGTCATATCTTACCTTGCAACGGAACGGAGTACTATATTCCAGATCCAGATAAGCTGGGATCTTTCTTAACAATTTATGAAGCCTCTATGGAAAACACGATAGGGTTTGAAAAGTTTCAGAAATTAATGAAGATATTAATTAATTTACAAGCTAAGCTTGTTAATGGTGACTATGATATATCCTTTAGTGGCCACTTCATTCAAAATAGAAGTTCAATGATTAATTGGTGCCCAATCGGTAGAAATGCTAACACAGGCGAGCGAAGCCAATTTAAGGCAATGGATAAAATCTATGGCATAAGACAACAATTTATAGAAGACTTCAAACATTGTTTAAATAAAGAAGGGTTGTCTGACATCATAGTAAAGTTAGGTGGAGACACCTCATTCGATATTTACCCAGAAGGCTGGGACAAAACATTCGCATTAAAGCATTTTCCACATGATTTGTGGACACATTATTTCATAGGAGATCGATGCTATCCTGATGGAAATGATTTTGAGATATTCAATTTTTTGAACAAAGAGGGGCGAGCTTGGGAAACATCTGGTCCTGAAGAGACAATTGAAATAATAGAGATAAATTTGATGAAAACTTTAGAAATAGGAGAATAAAAAGTGACTGTACATAAAGAAATGTTTGATGAGAATGAAGAAGATAAAAAAACCACGGTAATGGTTTCTGGCGGGTTTGATCCGGTGCACGTAGGCCATATTAGAATGATTAGGGCCGCTGCCGCACATGGCGATGTAATCATCGTAGCAAATTCCGATGAATGGTTATATCGTAAAAAAGGCTTTGTATTCATGGAGTTTCCTAAAAGATCTGAAATTTTAAATTCTATTAAAGGTGTTATAATGGTCGATTCTGTGAACGACGATGATGGGACTGTTTGCGAGGCCATCCGGCGCCACAAGCCGACTTACTTTGCAAATGGTGGAGATCGCGGCAAATCAAATACTCCCGAGCAGTCGGTTTGCGAATTATTAGGTGTAAAACTACTATGGGGGGTTGGCGGAGATTATAAAGCTGATGCATCCTCGACATTGGTAGAACGCTTCAGAAAAAACAATGATTCTGAACCCGCCGCTCCAAGAAGAGCCGGTAATAAAACCTCCGGCAGATAAATATTATTTGACAAATTTATAAAAACTAGTTATTGTATATAAAGGAGAAATATGTCTATAATTAATAAAAAACTAAAAACGTTAAACGTTGACCCCGACACTATGGTGTCATTAACTTACTCGGAGGGCGCCGACTGCTTTATGCATACGGAGGACCAAGTTGAGACAGCTATAGCCGAGACAAATGTAATACCCCGCTTTGCTGAGCTTGTAACAACACCCGGCTTGGATATACAAACCCGGTGGGGAGATAATGTGATTGAAGAAATCCGAGCCCAGGGCTACCTATACGACTACCCGCGGGACCACACTTTCACCGAATTTATCGACGATGTAATAAGAGATAACTATTACGATCTAGATCTAATTGAACACTCAACAGAGGCCTACGACTATAAAAGAGGATTCTGTACCCTAACTGCAGCAGTTACAGTTCCTGCTCACTGCTTAATGGATAATAGCTTTGTGAATCTTTCTGGGTGGCAAATTTCGATAGCTACTCCGAATGGAACTCTGACATTTGATAATTAGTATCTCTTGTCTCACCAATAGTCACCTGATAAAACGGCTCTATATGCGGGAGTAGCTCAGTGGTAGAGCCCCACGTTGCCAACGTGGATGTCGCGAGTTCAAATCTCGTCTCCCGCTCCATTTTAAAGACAATATTTGGCATTGGAACTATTTATTAATAACAACAGAGGAAATATGAGCAAAATAAATTATGTATTAGACACAAGCGTTTACTTAACTGACGCAGATTCTATTTTCAATTTTGGTGATCACGATATCTACATACCTTTAAAGGTTTTGGAAGAGATCGATAAACAAAAGAAGCGCCAAGATTCAGCAGGGGTCAATGCAAGAAGAATAATTAGGGCTTTAGACGATCTCCGAGGCCAAGGTAGCCTCCAAGAAGGTGTAAAATTAGGCGAGCATAAGGGCACCCTGAGAGTAATTTCCTATGAAGTACTTAAAGATGTGATCTTTCCACCAGATCTGGATCTACGGGTCCCCGACCATATAATAATTGCAACCGCGCTAGCGGTTAGAAGCCAACACATTAATAAAAAAACATGTTTAGTTTCTCGCGATATAAATATGAGAGTCATTTGTGATTCGGTGGGCCTTGATTGCGAAGATTACGCGACAGAAAAAGTAATTTTATCGTCTGAGCAATTATACCCAGGGTTTGTCACTCATGCAGTTGATGACCAAGTAATCGATCGATTTTATAATGATGAAAATATTATAATTTCCAAAGACGACGTGAAGGAAATCTGGCATCCCAATCAATTTCTGCTTTTAGTTTCAAATTCAAATGATAAAAAAAGCGCACTGGCCAGGTTTAGGAACCATCACAAACCACTATCAAAGATTATCCATGATAAGGTAGTGGATTGGAAAATCAATGCGAGGAACAAAGAACAGGCCTTTGCTATAGATCTATTGTTAGATCCCACAGTAAAAATTGTGTCACTTGTTGGCCAAGCTGGCTCAGGCAAAACACTATGTGCAATTGCCGCCGGCCTGCAACAAACAATTGGCCTACGCGGCACCAATATTTATGACCGATTGATTGTGTCTAGACCAGTAGAACCTTTAGGTAAAGACATTGGTTATTTGCCGGGAACTATGGAAGAAAAAATGCTGCCATGGCTTAAGCCCATCCAAGATAACCTACAATTTTTGCTGGGCGGCGACAAGAGCGCTCTAGGAATATTCGTCGATAAAGGCAAGATAGAAATCGAGGCACTCACTTATATTCGCGGCCGCTCTATATCAAGCGCATTTGTCATAATTGATGAATCTCAAAATCTAACAGCCCATGAGATAAAAACTATAATCACCCGGGTCGGCGAAGATACAAAAATAGTCTTAACTGGTGACATCGAGCAGATTGACAACGTTTATATAAACGAAACAACTAATGGATTGTCCCACGCTGTAGAAAAATTTAAAGAATTTCCAATTGCTGGCCATGTAACCTTTAAGAAAGGTGAAAGGTCAGAAGTTGCAACTTTAGCGGCAAAAGTATTATAATTTGTCGATAAGTAAGGTATAATAAAAATAGGAGTTAATATGACCGAACAAGAAGCTATGGAAAATCCATTAACAAACAAGACAGTGGAGACTGATAATCTATTAAAACAGATGTTGGTTGATTATGTAGGGAATAAGCACGCTAGCGAAAAAGACGATGGAGTCTTTGACGTTACCGTCAAGATGATAACTGATACATTAGCAGATGAATTTCCAGAGTTTGTACTGCTGATGGCTGAAGAAAATTGGGTCAGAGGTTATAAACAGGGTCTAGATGATGCTAAAATATCTGAAGAACAGCCAGAACAAAATTAATGAACAGATAAAAAATTTCTATACACCATTGGGAATACAGGTCTATTTTAAAGATCCGCTAATGAATGATGACTTAGACATCGAAAAAGCTGTTTCTAGGTTAGAAGAATTAGTTCCGAAGCACTTGTTGTCAGAGATTGAAATGATCATTTTCGGGCAATTCGATGAGTTTGAAGAAAAAGAAATAAATGCTTTTTATCGCGACGGGACTTTGAATATCTCAAATTTTGTTGACAACGAAGAAGAAATTTTAGGACACATGATTCATGAAACCTCTCACTCAGTAGAAGAAGCTTATGGAAAAGAAATCTATTTTGATCAAAAAATCAAAAATGAATTTTTAAGTAAGAGAATGGTTTTATATGACATAATGTGGAAGATGGGATTTAAGATCCCAAAAAGTTTGTTCTCAAGCCCTGAATATAATTACGAACTTGACATGTATCTTCTTCAAGAAGTAGGCTACAGTAAGCTATCGGAAGCAATTAGGGGCCTATTCATTAATCCGTATGCAGTCACATCTCTAAGAGAATATTTTGCAACCGGTTTCACTGAATTTTTTACACATCCTAACGATCACAATTATTTAAAAAAGATCAGTCCTAAATTATTTAAAAAAATAGAATTAATTTATGATGAAGAAAAGCTTGACACGAACTAGAAATTAAGTTATAATATAATTTAAAGGAGGAAATATGCATATTTCTTATTCGGAGCTTAAAGACTGGAAGTTCTGCGCGCATTACCATAAATTAACCCGGGTCGATAAAATTGACGGGTTTAAAGGAAATGAGTATACGGCATTTGGAACCGCAATGCATTCTGTGTGCGAAAAGAAGCTGCTTAATGAAGACGTCGATAATGATTATTTTATTAAGGAGTTGAAAAACAATATTGCTGCTCTTGATGACGATATCGAGATAAATAAGAAGCTTGTTCTTGATATGATGGGGCAAGGAAAGCATATTATCCCAGAGATCCAAGACTCCCTCGATGAATATTTTGATGAGTATGAGGTCCTAGCAGTAGAAATGCCGTTAATGGAGCCAATTGATAATGAAGAGGGCTATAATTTTAAAGGGTTTATCGATGCAGTTGTATCAACACCAGACGGAAAAATTCATATCTTTGATTGGAAAACTTGTTCGTGGGGATGGAACGCCAAGAAGAAGTCAGATAAGATAGTCACATACCAACTTACACTATATAAGAAGTTCTTTTGTCAGAAAATGAATATAGATCCAAAAGACGTTGAAACCCACTTCGCACTACTTAAGAGAACAGCCAGCAAAAATCGAGTAGAATTTTTTAGAGTTACTAGCGGCCCAACAAAAACAGAAAATGCCCTTAAACTTTTGTCTACAGCACTGTATAATATAAAAAATCAGCGATATATTAAGAACCGCTTATCATGCACATCTGGCTATGGCTGCAAATTTTACAAGACAGAGCACTGTCCATAAGGAACAAATGAAGAAAAAGAAAATTTTGGTCATATCTGACCATCCACTTTCGCCATCCGGCGTAGGTACACAAACAAAGTATATGATTGAGGCCCTGCTAAAGACAAATAGATATAAATTTCTTTGTCTTGGCGGGGCAATTAAGCATCACGATTACACACCTCAGAAAGTAGACCCATGGGGCGAGGACTGGGTCATCTTTCCAATTGACGGCTACGGCTCTCATGAGGTAATTAGGTCCATATTACAGAATGAAAAGCCTGATGCCCTATGGTTTATGACGGATCCTAGATTTTATGGATGGTTATGGGAAATCGAAAACGAAATTCGCTCTAATCTCCCCATGGTTTATTACCACGTATGGGACAATTTCCCGGTACCTTATTTCAATTCTCTATTTTATGAATCAACCGATGAGGTTGTTTGTATCTCCAAAGTAACAAAGGAAATTTTAGATAAAGCTGCCCCAGATGTGAGTTCTTGCTATCTACCTCACGCCGTGAACAGCGCGGTATTCCACCCGGCAAAAACTCAAGAAGAAATGGCTGCGGCAAAAGAAAGCAGAAAGACCCTGTTGGGAGATCCAAGTGACAAATATTATAATCCAAATAAAAAGATATTTTTCTGGAACAACAGGAACGCACGTAGAAAACAGAGCGGCACTTTAATTTGGTGGTTCAAAGAATGGTTGGATAAAGTGGGCCATGATAAGGCCATGCTAGTCATGCATACTGATGCAAGAGATCAGCACGGACAAGACCTACCTCATATAATCGAGCATATCGGTGTGCACCATGGCCAAGTAAAACTTTCCACCACTAAGGTTGCTCCAGAAGAACTAGCCAATGTTTATAGATCAATCGACTACACAATAAATATATCAGATGCAGAAGGGTTTGGTCTGGCAACTTTAGAGTCACTAGCTTGTGGAAAACCGATTATTGTTAATATGACAGGCGGCTTACAAGAACAAGTAACTGACGGCCAAAATTGGTTTGGTTGGGGAATACAGCCTGCTAGCAAGACCGTTATTGGATCCCTACAAGTTCCATATATTTACGAAGATCGAATTAGCCAAAACGATTTCGAAACCATGTTAACAAAAGCAATTAAGCTTTCAAAGAAGAAATATGGTGAGATGTCAAGTGCTGGTATTGAGCACGTAGAAAAGAATTACAATTTTGAAAATTATGAAAATAAATGGATAGAAACTATGGACCGAGTTATTGAAGAACATGGTTCCTGGGAAAATAGGAAGTTATATAATAGATGGCACTTACTGGAGGTAGCATGAAATTAAAAGTCGTATTTAAAGCACCCATACTCACTCGTAGTGGATATGGAGAACAATCTCGGTTCGCAATGCGGGCCTTAAAGTCGCGACCCGACTTATTTGATCTTAATATCCTCCCGATTCAGTGGGGAACCACATCATGGATCAACGAAGAGACAGACGAAAGAAAATGGATTGACAAATCCATACAAAAGGCGGCAGCACATATTCAACAAGGCGGAAAGTTTGATGTGTCAATGCAAGTCACCATTCCAAATGAATTTGAGAAGATGGCGCCAATTAACCTTGGCTATACTGCCGGAATCGAAACAACCAAGGTCGCTCACGAATGGATCCAAAAAGTAAATGAAATGCAAGGCGTCGTTGTTGTCTCTAACCATGCCAAAAATGTATTTGAAAATACTGTGTATAATGGTGAAGACGAATCAACTGGCCAAAAAATAACCCTAAAAACAACAACACCCATTGGTGCCGCCAATTACCCGGTTAAGATTTATAAAACCGAAGAATTACCACAAGTAGAGTTGAAATTAGAACATGAGACCAATTTTTTAACGATAGCTCAACTTGGCCCAAGAAAGAATATGCCAAACACTATCAAGTGGTTCGTAGAAGAATTTGCGAATGATGAAATTGGCTTAATTGTAAAAACCAATCTTTCAAAAAACTGTGTTATGGATAGACAGAGAACATTCTACAGTATTAAAAACTTATTAGATCAGTATCCAGATAGGAAATGCAAAGTTTACTTATTACATGGAGATATGACTGATGAAGAAATTCATAGTTTGTATCTACATCCAAAGGTAAAGGCATATGTCGGCCTTCCTCATGGCGAGGGTTTTGGCCTTCCGTTTTTCGAAGCTGCGTATAGCGGCCTTCCAGTTATTGCTCCAGGCTGGTCCGGACAATTAGACTTTTTAGTCGATGAGCAAGGGAAAGAACATTTTTATAATGTTTCTTTTGACTTGTTGCCTGTTCAGGACGAAGTAGTTTGGGATGGTGTTCTAATTAAAGACTCTATGTGGGCGTATCCCCGCGAAACTTCCGCAAAAAACAAAATGAGGGAATGTTATAATGACATTACCTCTGGAGCTGACTCAACTACTGCTGAATATGCTATAAAACTTAAAGAGCGCTTTAGTGAAGAAAAAATGTACGCTCAATTTGTTGATTTTGTTGTTGGGTATGTTAGAAATACTGGATTGGTGGGTGATGATTGGGGCTTGGCCCCACAAGATATCGACGCCGACTATATCTTTGTAAGTGATATATTCAAACATCAGTATGTTGGTGGAGCAGAACTAAGTTTAGACGCTCTCATCACCTCTTGTCCTGGTACAAATTATTCAATAAATTCTCAAAGCTTAACAAAAGCTTTTATAGAACAGAAAAGAGACTCAACTTGGATTTTTGGAAATATTGCGAATATAGAGCCAGAGATTTTATCTCATATCCTAGATAATGATTTAAAATATTACTTCATTGAATTCGACTATAAATTCTGTGAGTATCGCAACCCTGCACTTTATGAAAAACTTGAAGAGAAGGAATGTGATTATAACTCAACTGAGCTAGCCACCCAAATAAAGAACTTTGTTAATTCGTCTAGCAAAACCTTCTTTATGTCAGAGGGGCAAATGAATACCTACAAAGAATGTCTATCTGATTTGGATGATTCTAAGATGGAGGTTCTGTCTTCGATCTTCGATGATCA
>TARA_R110002073_G_scaffold43170_3_pt1 | contig 19232 bp, 20 predicted proteins | sample TARA_R110002073 | Tara Oceans TARA_R110002073 (sample SAMEA4397174) | marine metagenome | biome: Polar Biome; feature: [DCM] deep chlorophyll maximum layer (ENVO:01000326); material: water (ENVO:00002006), including particulate matter (ENVO:01000060) such as... | depth 40 m
ATGAGTTTAACTATTCAAGGTGATGATTTTAATGCACCTACTAATCCTCAATTAACTTCTAGTTCTAGTGATTTTTCTGATGGAGATAGAGTATATACTGCTATTGTTTCTCATGGTGCTGTTTCTGTTGCTATTACAGGTTTTGGTGGAACTGTTACAGAAAATTCTAACTTAAGTACCACTAAAGGATTTAGAATTAAATGTTATGATTCTTTAACTACAACAGGAGTTAGATTTAATCCTGCCGATTGGAATGCTACAACAGGTAAATTTACTACAAATGACTACTTTGTTCTTTTGTATTCTGATAATCCACTTCAACACCATTTAGCAAAAATAACAGAAGTAAAAACAGAAGATTTACAAGGCGATGCTTTTGAATTTGAACCGAAATTAGGTAATGAAATACCAAAAGATACTAAGTTTATTATATTCCAAGTTACTCAAAATACTGACATTGTAGCAATTTCTTTGGGTATGAAGCAAGATAGCAGTTTAGGAGATTCCACTCACTTTCAGGGGCAATTAGCAAGAAGAATGGTGGTTGCTAGACCATTGTTTTACTTTTATGATGGATTAGATAAAGAAGGAGAGTTAGACCACAATACTAAATATTTTGCTATGAGAGAATGTGGAACTGCTAATAGTTATACATTAGCCAAAACCGACCCTTCAAGAGCGTTTGTTACAGTTCAAGACTTTGGTAAGACTGTTATTGATTATAGTAAATATTCTCATAGTATTAAATTAACTGATAAACTAAGAGATTTGGATGCAGTTACAAGCACCGCTACAAATGAAGGTGTAGGTTATAGTCAAAATACCGTTGATTATGATTTATGTTATAAAAACGCTAGAAGAATAGCAGATGATGAAATTAATTCACCTGTTTATACTGGAATAACAAGATATTTAAACTATGATTTTTCTCCTACAAAATCAAATGTTATGTATAATGTATATGACCATGTTAATACAGAATCCATAGAGGGTAAAGGTGGTTTTGCAGAAACATCTATACTTGATAATGGTAGGGTTGTTCCTAAGAAAATAAAAGAATTTAATTCTTATAGAGTAAGACATAATATACATAGGGCAGACTTCAATGCTTTTTTCCCAGTAAAGGCTACCTACTCATCTTCTACTTCTGCATTTGTATTTTCTTTTAATACTGAGTATGATTTAGAAACGGTTTTAAATGTAGGAGATGAAGTCAAATTAGGCGATAAAATTTTAATTGTCAATGCTTTCGGAACTCATTCAGGAACAACGCATACGATTACCTTTCAGAATGATACCTCAAACCCATATGCAAGGGGTGAAAATGACGGTGTTTTCACCGCACAGTCCATTACTCCATCGAGCAACGAAGTCCTTCACAGGCGAGCATATAACGCAACTGACGGCACACTTATGCTCGACACACATCTATTAAATGGCAGGTTTAGTAAGATGTATGTTGCATTTACATCATTAAACCATAAAGAAAGATTTGCTACTATTACTGCTTGTGATGCTATAAAAAATATCATTACTTTATCTTTTACTGGAGATTCCTATAATAGCAATCCTTTAAGTTTTACAAAGGGACAATATCAATTATTTATTGAAAGATTCAATGGGGAAATTGAGAATATTGAGACTAAAAAAGAAGAAGGACAATCTATTGTAGAAATAAAAGGAAGAGATAATTTCAGTAAATTATTGTCTCCTATTGTAAATACTAATACTTTATTTAGTGAAGATATTATTTATTCTAGCAACAGTCCATATAACAAATTAGGAAATATTCATACTGGTTCAACTTATTCTTTTGATTTAGCAACCACTACTTTACAAACAGGTCGGCCTTTTGCTGATGCTGCTTTTACTAATGCTCCAAATGTAGGAGACAAATTGTTTAGTATTAATGGTTATATTGGAGAAATTACTGCAATTGGTAGTTATATACAGGGTGGTGTCGCTATGAGAAGTTTAACATTTACTCCTTCTATGACAGAATTAAACTCTGAAGCCGTTTATGTTGATGTTGAGAAAAACTATGTTTTAATGAAGGCTTTAGGTAGCAATTCTTTAGCAACTAATAAACCAAGTTCATTGACTGGTTCAGCGAATAAGGGTTTAATATTTACATCAGGTAATAAAATTAAAAAAGTTACATTGTCAGCAACAACTAATAGCAATACTACTGTTAATATTAATGCTTCTGGAGAAGATACTTCTGATTTAGAAGTAGGTATGATAATTAGTGGACATACTGGCATACCTTCTTTAGCCACCATTGTTTCTATTGACAGTTCTTCTGCAATTACAATAAGTGCATCGGCAACTAATAGCGCAACAGAATCTAGTATTGTTTTCTTTGGTGGTGAAAGCACTACCTTAGTGTCTACAAGTGCAAATACTAATGAAGGAGCCATCGGCTATGCTATCAATTCTCCTTCTTCTATTTCTAATGATTTCGCTTTTCAGTCCAAACTAAAAGATGAACATGGAAGTGCGGGTGAATCATCCTTTGATACGGTAAATACATTAATTGACTTTGAAGTAGTTTCTACTAATAAAAAAGATAATAGTACAGAATTAGAATTAGCCCCTTATATTCCAATAACATTGGGGAGAAAATCAGACTATTATTTTGATACTACTGATTTTACATTTACTTCGGCAGGAAACGTAGTAGCCGTTTCTTCATTTAGTACCGATTCTGATGGGTTTGTTACTAGCGATTCTTCTTCTTATACTCTAAAAAGAGATAATATTATTTTTGTTGGGGATTCATCTTCCACAACAACAGAAGGAACAAAGACATTTGTAGGAAAAATAAAAGGTTTAGTTATTAGTAGTTTAGCCGCTTCTGATGGAAGCGTTACTCATCGTCAATTTATATACTTAGATAGGTCAGTTCATGCCTTTTCTATAAATGAAAAACTATATGTTGCTCAAAGAAAAACTAATGATTTGGTTTTAATAAATGGTCAGCATTTGTGGGGAGGAAAAATAAATACTTTACCTCATCCCACCATTAGTTCCGATTTAGGAGTAGTACCGTTAAATTTAGAAAGTATAAATGGAAGTACGGATTACAATGCAAAACACGGTCAGATGTACTATAAATCAAAAGATTTTGCTATTGGTTCTTTTAGTGCTGATAGTGGGCAGTTAAACGAAATAAACACTAATGCTTTAATGCCCAGATTTTATAATACTGCAACGAAGTTAAATTACTATACATCTAATTATCAATTTAAACCGAATGTAGGTAGTGATAATTTAATTGAATATGATAAAACTGATAGTTCTTATAGGACTATGCCTTTAGATATTAGAGGAAATACTACTCCTTTTGGTTCAAAGTCAAATCACACAAGAATACATACTAACCAAATAAGTAATTTACCAAAAAGCCAATTTGCTAGTGTAGTAGAAGAAACCTTTGGAAATCAAGACGAATCTGCCTCAAGATTGTTTTTATATGCAGTTAGTGATTTAATGCCTTATTCTTCATTAAGGCGAGATAGTATATTTAACAAAAATGCTAATTTTAATACATTAAAATATAATTTATTTTTACTTGAAAATAATAAACAAAAAGATAATTCTTTGACACAAACAAATCGTCTTTCTTTAACGGATAACAACTATCAAACTATTAACTTTCAAGCAGACATACAACTTAAAAATCTAAAAAGATTTGGTTTGATGAGATTAACTGAAGTCTGTTTTGATTTTATGTTTAATAAAGTTAATCCTGAAAAGAAGATAGATACAAAGGACACTAATAAACAACAAGCCCCTCCTTGTAACGTATATGATATTACTGAATTAGCAGGTAGTGATAAAGGAAGTATTGATACTATTACTTGGTCTGGTAGTTCTCCTATTATTACTTTTGATGATAACCAAACTTTAGCCGATGCTGACCAATTATGGGATGCTTCGACGGGTCATATTATAGGAACTGTTGCTACTGGTCAAGGAGGAACAAAAAAAGTATTTACTTTAAATTCAATTATTAAAAGTAACAATGGTGCTTTTGCTACAAACGCAATTAAAGTAAGTAAAGATTCTATTGCTTTTGCTGGCAGAAAAGGAAAGGATTCGTTTCTTGAACTTCAATCTCTGCATCCCCTTAAATGTTGTATTATACCACAATTAAGCATTTATGGTAGTGATTCAGGAGATGCTGCTTATGAGAGTAGTTCATCTAATAGAATACAATTAATAACAGATGCTGAAATATACTTACCTTTAGTTATTCAACAGGCTGGGAGTGAACAAACTTTACAGGCTGCGGCTGATGCTACTGATTTATTAGGAATTACTAATTCTTATTCACATATTAATGCAGGGGTTTATTATGGTATGTTAGGAGTTTCTTTAGATAGATTTTCAATAGAAGATGGAGGAAAAACCAGTATTGAAAAAGGTGCTACTACTGGTGCATTAAAAGAAACTAAAAGAAACACTTGGACAGGAGGAAATGAACAAAGGTTTTTACTGGTTGCTTCTGATTCACATTTTAAACAAAAAGTAAATTCTGAAGATAGTTCAGACAGTTATGTTAGTAGTCGGCCTTATAATGTAGATGGAAGTTATATGGTTTTTAAACCCCGATTGTGTATTGCTTCTCAAAGTGCAAGTGATATTAAATCTTCAAATGGGTTAGTTAAAAAATATACTATTACCCCTTCAGCAACAGATGGTAATGGATTTTTGAAAATGGTTGATTTAACTGGTTGTTATCTAGTTCCAGAAGAAGGAACTACTCTAAGCGGAACTACTTTTACAGATGGAACTAATATTTCATCCAAAAGAATGAATAATGTTAGACCGACTTTAGGTAAATTAATCTATGTTATTTCGCATGAAGTGTCATCTTCTGATGCAGATAATCATATTATAGTTACCGATATTGCTTTAGATGCAAATACTGAATATAGAATAATGGAACCTAATGAAACCTGTCTTTACGATTTCTTTCCTGATAAAATTCATCTAAATACATTAAGTTCTTCTTACACTAAAATACATGACGAGGATAAAGTTTATGATACTAAACATGATTATACTTCACAAGAAGGTAAGAGTTTAGAAGGGGGAGGAACTGAGGCTAATGAGGCAATTTTATCTATGTTTGTAATAGTTGATACTGATAAACAATCAACAAATACTGGTCTAGTAATAAAGGATTGCAGAAATTTTATGGCAACTAATTTTCCTAATGGGGATTATAATATGTTATTTTCAGATGGAGATAATAAAAAGAAAATACAATTTACTTCAGTTGATGCTAGTGATTTTTCGGCTTTAATTTTATCTGAAGGATTTAACGGTAAGGGAATAGTATCTGTTTCTGATACTTTTACTGTTTCATCAAAACAAGAATTAAAAATTAATCCTAATAGAGCCTGTATCGGAACAACAGTTAGTGTAGGTCTGGAAGGAGAAGATTTAATTAATGAACTTTTGGAAGAAGAAGGTATTGTGTTTCAAACCACTCCAACACAATCTCCTATGTATTTAGCACCTAATTATCAAGGGGTTGATTTATATTCTGCTATTCGATATATAACAGAAAAGAAAGGTATGAAATTGACAGAAGAAAATGGAGTTTTTAAGATTACACCAGAGGGGGATGATTCAAGAAATACTAACATAACAATAAATGATAGTGGAGATTATTTAATCTCAGAGTTTGATAAAGTTACTACTCTGTTTGATTTTTATAATGAAGTTATAGTTTACGGTGCATCGCATAAATCTAGTAGAAGAGACATTCGTTCAATACAAAAAAGAGGAAGAAAAACATTTGAAAAGGTTGATGCTTCTTTATTAACACAAGAGGAAACAGATAAAGAAGCACAGAAACTACTAAATAGGTATTCTAGAGTTAATGAAAAACTGTCTTTTACTATGCAAAATAAAGGAATAAATCAACTTCGTGTGGGTGATGTAGTTAATGTAGAAATCCCTAGAGAAAATATAGGGATGTCTACTTATGTTGTATTGGAATTAGAACATCAATTGTCTGGATTTATTAAATTACAATTAGGTAGATTCAGTAAGGATTTATCTGATATGTTTTCTGAACTAATCATTTCTAGTAAAACTACTAATGCAGCATTAAGAAGTAATATTAGTACAGGTAACGATGTTTCTTTTAGTTTAATAGATACTCTAAACACCAAAGAACTTAAATTACTGATACGCAAGAGAGATGCGTCGGGCGCAAGTAGGACACTAGGCTTCTCAACACAATTAGGTTTTAGTACAAATAGCCAATTAGGTTTTTCAGGCGGAGCAATCACTATTACTGATTTATTGGAGGAAGATTTAACATGATTACAGATGAACTTAAAACATTAGTAGCGACTTATATCAAAGACAATTTATTTGATAGTGCTAAAATAGGACTAGGTGGTAATAGTACGAATCCTATTGCTGATGATTTAGATGTACCTTTAAGTGCTATTAGTCTTACAGTAGCAAATGGAGGTTTAGTTTTGACTAAATCCGATTTAAATGTTTTAGAAATAAAAGTATCAGTAGCAGGAAATACAATTCAAGGCCAAGTTATTCGTGAAGTCGGTTTATTCGATGGAAGCACTATGGTATATAGAGCCAATTTTGATGGAGTTGGCCCATTTTCCACAACAGATACATTAGAACTGTTTATATTGTTGGAGGTTGAATAATATGGTAAGTAACCCGCATTTTTACGGACAAAGCACGACAGGAACACCTAATCAAATTGAAGATGGCGTAGATTTTCCACATACAGGTATAATTAAAGCCTTATCTGATGGTTTAGGTCAAAACTATGGTATTAGTGGTTTTGATATTACTATTGATAGTGCTACGCAAATTGATGTAGGTGCAGGTGTTATCTTTAGAGATGGTAAAAGAGAAGGTATTGATGCAGTAACTAATTTGGCTTTGGGTCGAACTACTGCAAGTCAAAACTCTTATCATTTAGTTGTTGTAGATAAAAATGATGCTATTGTAATAAGAAGCCCTTCTGCTCAAGATAAAGTCGCTTCTTATACAAAAAGAGTTAGTAGTGAAGCACAGGGAGATACAATTATCGCTATGGTTACTCATACTGGAACTAGCCCTATGCCTATTCAATATTTAACAGTAGATAAAGCAGAAAATTCTCTTTCTATTGGATATAGTAATAGTGGAACATATACGGAAGCGATGGATATTCAGGCTACTGCTGATAGAACTACTTTTAAAAATAAAGTAACGAATGCTGATATTAGATTTATTTTGGCCGATAATACGGCTGATGAAAAGTTTGAAATTTTATCAGATGATGATTCGGATGGAGATGAGGGAGATACTGAAATATTTTCAGTAGATGGGTTAGGTGTAACTAGCGTTAAATCTCTTAAGTTAGGAACTGCTGGTGAATTAACCATTACTGAATCTTCTGATGACATTACTATCAAAAATACTGTATCTAATAAAGATATTACATTTAAAGTAAATGATGGAGGGGTTGATACTGAGGTTCTTAGATTAGATGGTTCTACTGGTAATGTAGGTATAGGGTTATCTCAGAATGTTACTGCTGATGAAAAATTAGATGTAGAAGATGGTAATATTTCTTTAACTACTACTGCAAGACAAACTGAAAGAGTAATTAAACTGCGTAATAGCGGAAGCACTACTTCTTTATCTGAAATAGCGTTTGCAGGTGCTAATACTAATAATTTTGAAGGTTATATTGCATTTAAAACTAAGGGGCCAGCAGACACTTATACCCAATCATTAAATGAAATAATGAGAATAGATGGAGATGGTGATGTAGGGATAGGGACTACTGACCCTGATGCTAAATTTCATGTTGTTGGAGAGGCTATCATAACTGGAGGATTGACGATAGGTGCAGGGGCTAATGAATTTACAATAACTGAAAGTAGTGATGATATTACTTTAGCCAACACTATTAATGATAAAGATATAGATATAGCCGTTAAAAATGGAGATGGTGTTTCTAAGCGAGCCAAGTTTACTGCTGATACGCATTCAGGGGAAGTAATTATAGCAGGAGTAGAAGAAGTAATTATAGTTGCATTATCTGATGAAACTACTAATTTAGCGGCTGGAACTGCAAAGGCTTCTTTTCATATGCCTTATGCTATGCTTCTATCTAAAGTTAAAGCAAGCGTAAATACTGCACCAACTGGTTCTGTACTTACAGTTGATATTAATGAAGCAGGTTCTTCTATTCTAGGTACTAAATTAACAATTGATGCAGGTGAGTTTACTTCTGATACTGCTGCTACTTCATTTGCTTTTAGTGGAACTGACGGAGCAGATGCCGCTTTAGCGGATAATGCTCTAATTACTTTTGATATAGATGGAGTAGGGTCATCTGCAACAGGTAAAGGATTAAAAGTAACATTATATGGAAAAAGACCGTGATTACTATGGGAGTAATTATAATTAATTCTTATGTCTTTGGTGGAGTTGCGCCAATATCTGATATTTATAGTAAAGATGATGCAGGTAATGGTGCTAGTGGTGGTGGAAATAGCCGCTTTAGTAAAACAATAGGCGGAAGTCCTCAACATGACCAACCTCTTGCCAATCCAATGACAGTTGGCGCAGGACAAGCAATAACAGTTGGATTAAATGGTAATTGGACTTCTACTGAAACTTCTATCGCATGGAGCGTTATTACAGTAGATAATGGAATGGGAGTTGTTACAGGAGTAAGCCCTACTTCTGGTACTTCTGCTGGCTTTGACCCTGTTTTTACAATAAGCGGCGGTGTTAGTAATGGGCAACAGGCGATATTTACACTAAGATTAGCAGTAACTAACTCTAATGGAACCGTTACTAGGGATTATAATTTTGTAATTATTGTTCCGTGATTAAAATGAAATTATTTATATTAGTGTTTATAGCCTTTATATGTGGCTTTCTTGCTACATGGTTAGCCACAATAGATGAATTTTAACCAACTTTCGCAGTAGGAAAATTTTCATATGAAAATCCGCCTCATTGAGATGCAGTTCTTCCAATAGATGTAAATGTGCTCATTTACGTCTATTAAAAATTAACAGTCTGAAAAAATCCAAAAAAAAAGGAGGGAGGCCGAAGCCCCCCTCAATTAGTTTTATCCGACCAAATAGCATTACAGGCTCTACATTCCCACAATTTTACTTGCTCGGTAGAACCTACGTAAAAACCTAATAGTCGTCTTGCTACTGTTTTTTGTTTACAGTAGAAGCATTCCTGCTTTAATCCCATACAATCACTTTTGTTGTTTATCTTCGCCCATTAGACGCTTCATATATTCTTCAACGCTTTCATCGGTGATATTAGTTCCACCAAATGCAGCAAAGAAGAGAAGCATCAAAATGATTGCGAAGGCAAACAAACCAAACCATTCCCAGCCTGTCATTACCATTTCACCTCCAAATCTTTATGTTCTCCGCTATCAATAGAAAAGCCTTTAACAATCCCATTATCTTGACCATACTTCCAAAGGTCATAAACTAATTGAGTATCTTTCATACAATACTCAACTACTTCATCATATTGACCCATCTTCCATAATTTAGGAGCATCTGCACTATCCATGAGTTTGAAATCATTCATAGTACATTTGACTAAATTACTCAAAGGGAATCTTTCACCATGTTCCTTAAACAGAATTTTAGAAGTATCAATAAATTGTTCTTCTTTAATATATTTATTAATACAATAAATATCCATAGAGTCTCTAAGAATAGGTAAATCAAACGCTTTGATATTATGACCTAATAATAAGCCACCCTTTTGAAAATGATTATCTAAATCGTATTTGAGTTCAGATAATGATTTAACAATGTGTCCAGACTTAGCAAATGATTCTACTGGTTCATCAACATAAACGGTTCCATTGTTACCATCCCATGTAGCAACAGTAGAAACCTGAAACATATGAGTATTACCGAATCCGCCTATATCATAGGACATATTCTTTGTTTCAATGTCAATTGCTAGAACTGACATATTACTCATTCTCCAGTAGACCAAAGTTTACTAATCTTTTCTTCTTCTTTATTGACCTTTGGTTTCTCATCTATATCAGTTCGCCTCTTTAAGAAACAAACAATCTGAGAACCAGCGACAATCAATTGAGAACAACATTCCCAACCATCATCACCATAAGTATTTAATGTATCTATAATTACTTTTGGCCCTTTTGTTACTTCAAAAACTAAATATGTGTTTTCCCACTTCATTCTTCATCGCTCCTAATTAATTTAACATATGTTCGATTGTTTGCGCCTTTTAGTTCTTCAAACTTGTGTCTAACTATATCAAAGTGCCTGTATATCTGCGCTCTTGATTTTTTCGCTTTCTTTCGTACATCTGTTAATAGTGTTGTTTTATTGACAAAACCCTCATCATCTTTCTTCATCTTGTTATAAGTATCAATAAAGACTGATTCTAACGAATTTTCGGCAATACTCTTCCGCTTCTTCGTGAGGCTATCAGTTAGCCAGTCGAGCAGGGACGTATAACACTTACGGACAATCTGACCCGCTTGGCGCACATTGTACCCTGTAACTATGAATCTTTCCTCTTTATTCTTAATAGATGGTGCAGAAGCAACACTACAAAGAACAGACATTTTAATCAGGATTTTGAGTAAACGGGTAGTAAAATTACCTGCAATTTTAGCAACATGAGGGGGATAAGTTTGTATTTCCCTACGCATAGTTTCATATTCTAATCTAAGAATGTCGCTAAAATCTTTCCCATATTTCATAGTTTTGAGAGGGTCGCCATTAACTTCTATAAATCTTTCTTGTGTTGTTTGATATATTTTATACATAGCATTTGAATATTTATCAATAGGGGCAGTAACTTCTTCAACTGTTCCTGCCTTTTCAATTTGTTCAATTCTCATCTTGTGTTGTAGAAACTCAGGAACATCCCATACAAACAATAACATTCTTTGTAATACTCCCTTCTCGGCTATAATATCATTAAGATTACTAGGAGGATAAGTCATGGCTAATACAGAACGCTCACAAAAGCATTCCATAACCATTCCACCAAAAGAAGTTAATGCTTTTGATATAATCCAAGATTCACCCGCTAATGAATTCATTAGTGTATTTAAATATACAATAGAATTTTCTTTGTGTTGTGTTTGTTTGAAGATACCTGAGTATTCAAACTCATCCCAATGAGCAAGCCCATTTCCTTCTAAAACTCCTGGCCTTCTTTCATATTCAATTTCTCCGTCATCATCAACGTTTTTATCATAGCCACCAATTAGAACTGAATCAGTATAATCAGTTACACCAAAGGTATTAAAAATACGATTCATAGGTAGATTATCTCTAAGTAGGGGAGGATGTTTATTTGCTTCATTAATTAATTTAAATGTTCTATTAGCAATTGGCCCGATAAAGTTCCATAAAGTAGATTTACCTGTTCCTGAAGTTTGAATCCAACAAAAATGTATTCTGGTATCTTCATGGTTTCTTCCGTTTGGAATGGTAATAAAATCTTTTGTTACTTGTCCAAGTAAATTAAAGAAACAAATGCTGGCAGGAATACCATTTCTATGTGATACTTCTTCGGCTGATTTAGTAAATTCTTTAACTATTTTAGGTAGTGATTCGTCGTATGCTTTTGCACTATCTAATAGTTTTTGTTCATATTGTTCTTCTGTTAATTCATCTGTATTCATATTTTCACCTTCTCTTCTGAGTTTAATGTGGTAAGTATTCTTTTGGCTAGGGTTTCACCAATACCCTCAATTGCTTGTAATTGATAATCACTACATTCACCAATTTCCATAATGGAGCCAAACTCTTTTATTAGTTCTTTTGCCTTTTTAATAGATACTCCTTTAATGCTACTGAGTAAGTCTAATCTTAGGTCGTCTGTTGTTAGCCTTTTGAATACCTGTGGAGCGATAGTATCTCTAGTTATAGGTTTCATTTTACTAACTGCTGTTATTATTAGTGCTGCCTCTTCTTCTGTTTCAACCCATATTGGTTTAACATCAGTATCTAGAATCAATCTACCAATTGCTCCTAAAAACTTATTATTTAATCTTATGGCTCTCATAGCAATTGGCATTTTAGTGGGAGCATTTTCTATAATATTAGAAATTGCTTGGTCTAAACTACCATGAATAATAACTACATTAGTTTTATAGTGTCTATCCATATTATCTACTTGAGTCCATAATCTTTTAGATAAAACCGAACCTAAAAAATCAGTTGTTGATTTGGCTTCAAAACAAACGTCATCATAAACATAGTCTCCTATCTCAATCCAACGCTTCTCATGTTGTATATTTAAAGCCTTTGCTTTTTGCATAACCAGTTTTGCTAACTTAGACTTCTCTCTTGAATCAATTACTAACATTATGAATACCTCCAACATTTTCCTACACAATACCCATCACTAATTAATTTATCACAATGAGGGGTGTTGTAATTATTAAACACAGTAAATCTTGCGTGTTTTCTTGTCTCGTTTTTATCCCAATCTAACCAAATAGAATCGGATTCAGCAAAGACTCTTTCTAACTCTTCTACTATAAGTTCGAGAGTTTTTAATTTCTCTTGTCCTGAAGATAAATCACGATAGCCCGAAATCAAATCTCTATACCAAGATACTAAGTATGCTCTCGACATATGCGAGGGATTCTCCGTCATTACCGCATTATGTAAACAGGGTAACATTGGGAGTTTTCCTACTGTTTTAGGCACTCCAATTTCACCCTCCAATGCCTTCATAGGGGGGGCTTGTGGAAATTCGACCTCGATTTCACCGCCTTTTTTGAAAGGAATATAGCGTGGAGTTTCTGCTAATACTAATATTTCTTCAATATCGAGAGATAAGTCATCTACTGTTAAAGGAATGCAATAATAGGGTTTACCGTTACTATTGGAGGATGACATATTTACTGTATTAGGGATTCTTCTAAGCCTTGTAGTTTGACCAACTCTTTCATCAAGAGTATTGGATTTACCAACCTTAGAAATTAGATATTCTTTTATTTCCCTAAATAAAACTTGAACGCTTCTCATAGTTTCTGATGGCTTTCCAAATAAAAACAAATGGAATCCTCTTCCAGAGAAGAAGAGAGTATGTAAATAATTTCGATTAACTATCAATTCCATCACCTGTTTTACATCACGCCAAGCAGTATCTATATTATCTTCATGTGCATCGAAATCTAAAAATATTCTATCAATAATAACAGAAGATTCTACTTTTGCTTTTTCCGAAAAGTGTTCAAAATCGTAAACAGTAGTATATACATTCGTTCTGTTATTTTGAGCATTAATAAAGTCAGCATATTCATTCCTCGTTCTTACTATCTTTCTTTTCATTTGCGGAGCGTTTCTTATGTGGCTCCCCGCCCATACTTCTCTCGGATATTTCATTGTTATTCCCTCCAAAACTAATTGTTGCTCCTTGTAGTAATTGTTTAATTGTTTCTGCTACTTCGCCCGATAAAACAGTCATTACTGTTTCTTTTAGCAAATCTTCAAAGTGCATACCTACATAGGATTCTTTTATTCTTAAATCATGAACTAATTTATATTTCTCTACAAGAGTCATTTCACCATAAATATCTACTGATAATAGATGAACAGTTTCTTGTAAATTAGATATTTCTGCAAATGTCCAATTTTTGGACAATACTTTTTTTCTTATTAATTCTTTCATGCGTTATCCTCCTGAAATTTTTTATTGTGCATATAACCATTTAATCTTGCAGGAATAACCTTTGTTGAGTTACAAGTATCACAACATCTTCCTTCTGCTACTGGTAGCGCATTATGCCCGTGTCCAAAATAAGGGAATTCACAGATTACACACAACTTAAATTCAGTAAATTTATTATCAAAACCTAATCCCATTTAATCACATCCATGAATCATCTTGTGCGGCTGGACAAATACCATAGTAAGAACAGTATTCAGAACAGGTTTGTCTCCAAAACTTGGCTTTAAATTCTTTTTCTTCATAAGCAGAAATTAACTTCGCTATATTATCCATCAATGCTGTCATAGAACGCTTCTTTACAGGTTCAACTGTAACATGATTTGCGGCAGGATAATACCAACCCCAATGAGATACTTCCATATCACGATTTAATCCGTGTTGTTCTAATACTTCTGTTGGTGAGTTCTCAATCATTAATTGATAGAATGCCATTTCTTGACGCATAGAAGAGGCTTTGGTATCTTTCCAACCGCCTGTTTTGTATTCAAAAGGAATTAGTTTCCCATTCTCAATAAATACTCGGTCAATGATACCTTGAAGCCTAACTACATAATCTCGTTGTAGCGGATATTTTTTACTGCCGTTTTGAGGAATAATAACTTCACAATCAAATTTTTTCTCATTTATAACAGGAAGATATTCGTCTACTCTTTCTTCACTTCTCGCTTCAATAAATCGTTGTGCTTCAAATGCTGCTACTGTTAAAGAAATATCAAAGTAATCATCTACTGGCATTAGGGATGTACAATATTCAAGAACTTCTGAATTATTCATTTTCTCGGCTTTTTTAATATCAAACTCATTAAAGAAATCTTCACGGCTATTATGCAGTACAGTTCCCTTTCTCATAGCCTCTGATTGGTCTTGAGGTAGTCTTTGAATATATGAAAATTCATATTTCTTCGGACACCAACAAAAAGAACCTACTATTGAGGATTTACTAATCTTTAAAATTGGTTTAGATGGGTCATCGTAATTATCGGGTTCCCAATCATAAGTAAATTCTTTCATTGAATTTAATCTTGCTTCGTATTTTTCTTGTTTATTCATTGTATTTCACCACCATTCTTCAAGGCTTGATTGTATTCGACCCGTCCTAATGGACGATATATCCCACCCCATAGCCTTGAAAATAGGGTCGGCCTTCTTGATGACTTGCTGAGCATAGAACTGGGAATCAGGTCTATAAGCCTTAAAATCTTCAAGGGTTATGCCTGATATGTATTCAACTTCTCGCCTTTCTTGAGTTAAAGGATGAGTATAAAAATCATTAACTCCCTTTACTTTTAAGAAAAGATAAGAGTCATCAAAATTAGCATCTTTCTTTTCCCAAGCGTATAAAATACCTGCAATACCTGAACCAATTGTAGGTTTCTTTCCTTCAAGAGTTACAAACTTTTTAGTTTCTGTTGCACATTTTTTACACACAGAATGTTTTAATTCGATACATTCTCTCAAATGATATTTTGTATTACAATCGGGGCATTTTACTGAAAACCTAGCAGGTCTTAGTCTACTTCTTTTAATAAGAGGAAGAATATCTATTTCTCCTGATACTACTGTATCGTATTGATTATGTAAGTAATGCACTATTTCTTGTTGAGATTTCTTTTCTACCCACATTTTAAGGGCAGTTGTTTGGACTTCTTTTGCTAACTTAGTTTCACTAACTCGTTTTGCCGTAAAACCAGTCATACTGAACTTTGGTTCATTTAACCATTCTCCATCTTCCCAAGATACTAAACCTGCATTTCTGTTCTTAGTTGTACCAACTCCTAATGCCGAATAATACTTCTCAAATTCAAGAACTACTGGGTGATTATCTAATCCCATAACATTAGGGAAATGTTCCCTAACGCTCGCCTCTATCTCTTTGATAGCGGTTTCTGCTATTTCCACCGAATCAATCTGAACGTAGATTGAATCTGTATGCCCATAAACTACTTTCATTGTATCACCAAGCGTTTTCAAAGTATAATTTACCATCGGAGAACTTCATTAGTTCTTGTTTAATAATTTTTATATCCTTATCAAGAGAATGAATAGATAAATTAGAATTACATATCTCATCTATTTCTATTTCGAGTCTCTTGATTATTTGTTTTAGGTTTTTAATTTCTTCTTTCATTTCTTTAATTTCTTTACTCATGCTATCACCGCTACTATTGTTATAATGGTTGCTATGTTTACGATATTTACCATCATTAATATCTTATTTGATTTTGCTATCATAGCCAGCAATTCTTCTAATAACTCATTCGTCTTGTCCATCATCATTATTAACACCTTGTTCAACTTTTAAAATGATAGCATGACGCTTCAAGTTATTCATCATTAGGAATATTTCTTTTATTTCCTGCATGGTAATTTCCCATGTTTCTTCTGTATCGTATGTTACTTCAACTGTTACTATTTTCTTTTTCAAATAAATACCTCCATTTGTCTCTTATTCTCCAATGTCTAAATCGTTTTGTTCCATGCGCTGTGGCATAAGGAGTAAGTAATGCTCCTATTCTTCTATGATTATAGACTGTACCTAAGTTTTTCTCGTAAATAGTTACTACTTCACCAACTGTAAAATGATTAGGGTTTTCTACTTCTTGTAGAAATTCTGGTAGTTTTACTTTAATTCTTTTATTACCTGAACTTCTTCCCATTATTCCATCCTCCTTTGGATTTGTAATATCTTCATAGCCTTTCTGATGTGCATATGTGCTTCTTGTAATTCCAATGAAATTACTTTAGGGCAATTTTCCATTATTATAATATGATTCCATAATTCAAATTCTGCATTCTTTAATGCTTCTTCTATTGTCATTCTTTCATCTCCTTTGCTTTGAATGCGGCTAATCTAATTGCTTCTCTTGCACTTGCTGTAATACTTGCGGCTAAATCTACATCAGCCCAACCAAAGCCTTGAAAAGCAACAATGCCGTAAAATGAAGCCATTAATCTTTTAACCGCCATTTGATTATTATACCACTTAGCATACTCGCCATTGTCCGTTTCTCTTGCCTCTCGCATCAATCGTTTATATTCGTTGCGGAGTTCCTTCAACTCCAATACTGCTTTAGGTAAAAGACCCAGTTCATCTGTTTTATAATATAACATCTTAACATCCTTAGTTTCACTAAAATCTCTTGGTGTTAGAATATTAACACCGAACTCAGTAGGTTCTGTACTTTTAGTTTCAAAAGAAATATTTCTAGCAATCATCATACTAGGATATAGACCAGCGAAATCAAAAGCGGCTACATTAAGATGTAATCCGTTTGTTCCTTCACTAAGGGGGTCATAAATCATAGCCCCTTCATAAGTCTCTCTTTTATCTACTTTAGTTCCAGTTGGTGCTTTCCACCAAGCATTTCTCATAAAGTAAATAGAACCCATATGACTTGCATAAAAACAAGCATCAAATGGTGCTTTGAGTAATCTTTGTAAAGAAAGAATCGCTTCACTACAAAAGTTCTTTTCATCTATCTCAACAATCAATTCTACGTCTTTAATAGCATACTCAAGATATGTTTGTGTATCTTCTAACCAAGCCCTTCGGTAAAACTCATTGGTATCTGGAAACTTTTCAGATACTAATTTCTTTTTATTAAGAACCATTTCACCTATGTAATCTAAAGACATAGATGGTAATGTTCCTCTTTGAGAATCATTCCATTGTCTTTCAAAGGCTAAGTCGAGAGATAAACAAATACGACCACCAATAGGTTGTTCGATAGGAGTGAATCCTTTCTCTATATATTTGAATTCAAAGCCTTCTCCTGCCTTTTTAATTCCTTTAACAAAACCAATAGGCGACATAATACAGGGATTCAATCCTACTGCACAGGCTCTTTCTAATAACTTAGGTATATCGGCAAAATGCCCGAACCATGCAATTAGCATATCGGGGTCTTTTACAATCATAGTACGCATGAAAGACTCAATCATATCCTTTTCATTATTGAAAATAAATTCATCATCTTCCATTTGAATATAGTTAGGAAGCCATAGCCATTGATAGTATTCTTTATCATAATTATCATACACTACAATAGTAGTAATCTTATCATGATGTTCTCCACCTTGTTGCCATTCCATATCCCAATACCATTTACGCATATCATATTCAGGCATTTCATCCAATTCATCTACACAATATCGGAAATGAAAAGGAACATCTGCTTCGTATGTTTTACTAAACATATCTTTTGCTTTTCTTATATCAAAAGAAGAATCAACACAGACCTTTTTTAGTGGCTCGCTATCAATATTAACCCAATTACCACGAATATACTCAAAGTCTCTAGAAATATATTTACTAGGCTTATAGATAGAAGGTTCTGTCGCATCTTCTTTAACATAGAAGTAAGGCTTAAAGGGAACAATTTCATATTTTTTCTCTCCGTTTTCTCGCCAAGATTTGTATATGCTTTGGCCGTCATTTACTTTACTAATTATCATTATTATTCATCCTGAAATGTGGGGTGCTTTCAATAGTATTCTATCTTCTGCTACAACTAAAAGAGGAAATTCATCTTTCATGTATATATTGAGCATTTGATTTCTTTCAAAGAAAGAATAGATAGGACTACTAAATTCAACTGTTGCTGGTTCTCCCGAAGGAAAAGCAGGGGTAATCAATTCAACATATTTGTTAGTAACATTTAGCCTAGTCGATACCTCTAATACTCCTTTATTATAATCAAATTTATATACTCCACTCTTAACTAACTCACAAGCCTTTAAACAGTCTTGTAATTGGTTTTGTGTTAGAGTAAATGCACCTTCAAACTTAGATTTACCGAAGTTAAAAAGAGTTCTTGGTTGAACCTCATAACTAACTGGGTTCAACATATTCTGTAATCTTGATAAAGCATCTGCATTAGGGTGATTAACAATCAAAGGAATAGAAGCCTGTTTGTTTCCGCAAGTAATTAGAATAAAATCACTCACATCGAAATTAACATCTTCTCCTGAAAAGTTCTTTAGATAAGGAATGATAGCAGAACTATCAACACATACTCTTCCTTCTTCTGCTATTTCAGCATCAATAGAAATCTTTACACAAAAGGTTGGATTTGCATTCCAAACCTGAAGTGTATTATTTTCCGTTACTAAATAGGCATAAACGCCAAAGTTAGTGTTTCCGAATCCTCCACTTGTATTTCCTTTACCTTTTACTTGAACGCTTTCTAATGCTTTCTTTAATGTATCGCTATCAATTGTAAATTTCAAATCAATCCCTCACGCAATTCAGGAATACCAGTCCAAGAAACATTTCCGCTTCCAACGGTTAATGATTCCCAAGACCGACCTACCAGTTCTGTATTAGTTTTACTGCTTAACAGTTCTGCTTTATACACAACATCGTTCTTCTTGCGTGTTCTTCGAGTAGTTATAATCTGATGAAGATAATCTCCCCAGTTATGCCAGTTAGGTTTAGAACCAATTACTTCGCCTGTTGCTCC
>TARA_R110002073_G_scaffold324027_1_pt1 | contig 19212 bp, 25 predicted proteins | sample TARA_R110002073 | Tara Oceans TARA_R110002073 (sample SAMEA4397174) | marine metagenome | biome: Polar Biome; feature: [DCM] deep chlorophyll maximum layer (ENVO:01000326); material: water (ENVO:00002006), including particulate matter (ENVO:01000060) such as... | depth 40 m
CATTTGTAACCGTTCCACCATCAAAGCTAGATGAGGGGCTATTTACTACAAAACTTGCACTTGAGTTAACTGTGTAGTTTTCAGCATTATTAATAATACCACTTGCATTAACTGTGTAATCTTCAGAATTATTAACTATGCCAGTTGAATTAACTGTGTAGTTTTCAGAATTATTAACTATGCCAGTTGCATTAACTGTGTAGTTTTCAGCATTATTAACTATATTATTTGCATTAACTGTGTAGTTTTCACAATTACTTACTATATTGGTTGCATTTAAAGTTATTGTATCATTTTCTAATTTAATATAGCTTCCATTTTGATTATAAATAATAGTATTTCCATCTGTTACATCGATTATACTTGCTATATGTTCATTAGCTATTATTATTTTTTCATTTGATATTTCTGCAACTACTACTCTACTGCCGTTTGGCATTTTAGAATTAAAACCAAATTGTCCTATTTTCAAAGCATCTTCAATATTTCTTAATGTTGATAATTGTATTTTTTGTAATGCTCCATCTGCTCCAGTGATTCTATTTGTTTTACCATATTTTAAAAGATTTTCTAGTCTATCTTTTAAAGGTTGAATAAATGTATTAAATTCTTTAAACATCATATAAGCCTTTATCTACAAATGTAATATTTGAAACTGTACCGTTATTATCACTAATATAATTTATACTTTTAGCTAAAAAACTATTTGAAACTATCTCACTTTTTATATCTACAATTTCATTTATTGAATAATTCCAGTTATCTACTTGCACTGAAAGCTGTATAGAGTTTGCTTTATCATTGTTTTTTTTCCAATTCGATAAGTCTTCATTTGTTTTTTCTTCATTATTTACTGCAACGAATGGACGAAATCTTATAATTTCAGTATCTTCTACATTACTTGGAGTTATTTCGCTAGTTGAAGATTCTTTTTTATATATATAATTTTTAAATCTATTGGTAAAATCTTGCGAATATTGTATGTCTAATATATCTGCATCTATTAATATTTTTGATACTTTTTTGTTATTATTTTTAATTAATTTTAAGTTCCCTTTTTCATCAGAAACAGGAAGGATATTATATTGCTTACAAAGTCTATTTATAGCACTAAAATAAGTCTCTCCTACCTTTGTACTAAATAATACAATAGCTTCAAGTGTGAGGGTTATATTTACTGTTATAGCAAAAGGTTTAGTTAAATCATTTATTATTTGTGTAGGAGTTTGATTATTGTACTGTTGATTAGTTTCAATCATACAGTCAATTAAGTCAGAGGTTCGACTTCTACCCGCCAGTTTTAAAGGCTTTTTAGTATTGGAAATACCCAAATTATAACTATCTACATAACCAGTAAAAAACAAAACATTATCATTTAATATTTGTATTAAATCTCCACCATTTATATCAATTTCATCTCCATTAAACATATCAAGTGAAAATGTATCTCCGATCGAGCTCATGCTTTTAGATACAGATAATTTCTCATATCCTAAATATATTTTCCCGTTAGCTTTAATTTGTATCATTTATTAAGCACCTGCAAAGTTCCTTTTACAAAAAGCGGGTCGACGATATTATTGTTAATCATGACCTCGTTTAATCTTGATATATCATTGTATTTTAACATTGTAAAACTTAACAAGTCACTTGTAAAAATTACATCATCATTTTGTAAGGATTGTAATCCTGAATATTTTTCTGTATAAAATGATATAAATTGACTTCTTTGACTTTTTAAATTCTCTGAAAGATTTTGAAAGTTTATTATTTTATCAATAGAAAGTTCTGTGTTAATTTGTGACGATAATTGATTTTCAAAAGTTTCATATATTGATAGTGTATCATCTTTTACACTTCCGAAATCATCTCCAGTTGTAAAAGTAATCTGCTCTAACGAAACTATAGCTATTTGATTTAAAACGCTTACCATCGTTGAACCATAGATAAAAGCCTGTTTATTAATAATTGCTTGAACCTCATCATCTGTATCCAATATAAGTCCATCTTGAATAGTTTTAATACTGTTCACAAATTGTTTATGTTCATCTGCATTAAAAACTCCCGCATTAAAAACATTCGTAAATCCTAAAAGTGTTGCTTTCATATCAGTCACTAAACTATTAATTGATATTATACTGGCTCTTACATTTGATATGTTTTGTCCGATAGTTACTTTTAAATCTTTTACAACTTGTAAATTATTGTTCAAAAAAGATATTAGTTCATTTAGGTTTTCTAAAAAAATTTCAAGTGTAGAGGATAATTGAGAAACGGCTTCATCTCCAAAATTATTTTCAAAATTATCTTCAAAATAATTAAAAGAATCTTCTGTAATATCTTTAACGACTAAAAGCTCTATAACTTCCAAAGGTTTATTGTCTGCTCTTAAAAATACTATTTTAAAATCTGCTCGACCATATTTTTCTCTATCTTCTGTAATAGTAAATGTATCTACATTAACTTCTATTTCTCCATAAAATCTATCGATTAAAATTCCAGTACCGATTACATTTAAGGCACTTTTTAAGGCATTTTTTTCAGCTATATAATTATCTCCAGCGACAAAGCATTCAATAGTAAAAGAATCGTCTTGTAAGCCACTAGAAACTGTTTTAGTTCCACCATTGATAAAGCTATGCTTAGCTAGTCTTTGTCCGCCTGTATTGACATCTTTAGTAGTATAAAATTGAACATCTCTAAATGTAGATGGATTTAGTGAGTTTATATCAAACATTAATTTTGTTCTCCATTATTTGAGAATGTATTTTTCATAAAAGATTATTTCTCTCACATATAAAGAATATTTTACGAACTATGTCCCTAATCTCAAAATTATTATAATATTCTTTTTTCATAATTTGTATGACATTGAAGTTTGTGAGGCACTCCCTAAAATCTTTATCTTTTATATGCTTAATTTTATTAAATCTTTCATTTATAAATCCAGACTCGTTGGCTGGAAGTCCCTCATTTTCTACCTGATTTTTAATAACTGAAATTATTCTCTGAAGGCTCACCGTTTTCAATCTGTCTGCTAATAAATTATCTCTCTCTATTGTTCCACTTATTTTTTCTTTTTCAACAATTTCAGCTATTTTATCACTATATATCCTCTTCCTATCTTTCAGCCTATCTATTAATGAATTCATATTTCTATTATTTTCTTTTAGATTATTTTTATCTTCAAAATCTGTATTGTTGATTAAGATTATCATTTCCTTACTTATTTTATCAACTTCTATTATTAAATTTTCTTGAATTGTCATTAATTATCCTTTTAAAGTATTTTAGTATATCAAACAAATACTAAATTTATTAATATTTTAATTTTGTTCTCCATTATTTAAGAATGTATTTTTCATAAAAGATTATTTTTCCTACATATTCTGTATATCTGCAAAATAATATCTAGAGATTCATCATCTGTATAGCATTTTTTTTTCATCATATTTCTTAATTGGCTCTTATTTTTTAAATGTTTATAAAAATCTTCATCTTTTATTTCTTTCAGTGCTGTAAACATTTTATTTACAGAAACAGATTCACTACTTACTACTTGATTGTAAATAACTGACATTACTTTTTCAACACTCGCCTCTTTTACTTTTTCAATTAATACCTTATTTCTTTTAGTTATTTCATTTATTCTCTCTGTCTCAGTAATTTTAGATATTGTATCGCTATATATCTTCTTTTTATTTTTTAATCTGTCTATTAATAAATTTATATTTCTATTGTTTTCTTTTAGATTATTTTTATCTTCAAAATCTGTATTGTTGATCAAGATTATCATTTCTTTACTTATTTCATCAACTTCTATTATTAAATTTTCTTGAATTGTCATTAATTATTCCTTTAAATTATTTTAGTATATCAAACAAATACTAAATTTATTAATATTTTAATTTTGTTCTCCATTATTTAAGAATGTATTAAATTTTAAATTCCCTTGTTTTTCGATAGATTTAACTTTCCCATCTGCTATATTTACAGTAAGATTAGATATACCATTATTGCTGTTATTTATAGCTAAGGCTTGAGCTTGAATTTCGGGGCTTTGAGTTGATAAAAAGTTATTTCTTTCTTTGTTAATTTCTGTTTTATTTTCTAAGTATAACTTACTATCTCCTCCAAATCCAAATAATTCTTTTACTTTTGAAAGACCATTCATTATATGTTTAAAGCTAAAGTCCTTTATTGTTTTCCATAAATCGCTAAAAAGTTCTTTAATATCAGCCCAATATTTATATAAATATACTCCAGCAGTAATAAGTGCCGCTATGCCAACAACTACTAGCCCTATAGGGTTTGCGGTCATTGCGAAATTAAGTGCTAACATAGCTAATTTTGCAAAGCCTAGTGCTTTTGACACACCCATAATCGCCGGTGCTATTAACCATAAAGAGGCTGTATACAACAAAGCTACCGCTTTTACTGTAAGTAATGCTCCTGCGAAATACCCAATCACTCTAACAAGTGTTGAATTTTCGTCAATAAACTTACTTATAGGAGTGGATATTTCAGATAATCCTCTTGCCACCGACCCTAATGCTGGAGCTAATTTGCTTCCAAAGGTTAATAGAATTATATTCATAGAGTTATTTAAGAGCTTCATCGCATTTTCTGTTGTTTTAGAAACTACATCGAACTCTCTACCCATTGACCCTATTGCTTTTTTTTCATTACCAAGTCTTAATGCTAGTTTTAATTTATCAGTCTGAGAAATCATTTTTTCAAACATTCTCGAGCCTTCCCCCGTTCCGAAAAGTTTAGTGATTGCACTTGACCTAGCAAATCCATCCAGCTTTTTAAATTTTTCAGCCATTGTTACTAAAGCTCCAGCACCTTCTTTTTCAAATAATACAGCACCTTCTCTCGTGGCTCTCATTCTGTTTATAATCTGATTTAATCCACTTGCTCCAAGTTCTGAAGTAACTGCCATTTGGTCTGCAAATGCTGAAAGTCCTGTAACATCTCCTAGTCCTAAGTTTAAGGCACTAAATGCACCTGCTACCCTCTTTGTTATGTCAATAATACCTGATGAACTAGCTTCAATACTATCTGCTAAGTGATTTACTCTATCACCATAAAGTTCTAAATCACCCATTCCTAAACCAAGGACTGATGATATTTTACCTAATGAAGAGCCTGCTTCTTCAGCTGTTATTCCAAATGCTGTAGATGCTTTAGCTACAATCGTTGTAAACTCAATAAGACTATCTGTCTTGAATCCCATTTTAGCACCAGCTTCTGCGATAGATGCTAGTTCTACGGCTGTTTTTGGAATAACAGAAGTTAATTTTACTAATTCTTTACTTAGGCTTTGCATTTGTTTAGGAGTTCCTTCTGCTACCTTTGCTACTCCTGCGAAAGCACTCTCAAACTCAATTGCTGGCATTAGAGCCGCCTTAAAACTTAAGCCCAGAGCAACAACTCCTACTGCTTGGCTTCCGATTCCTCTAGTGTTATTTTGCATATTTTTAGAAACTCTATTGAGTTGATTTTGTGCCGCTCCAACTCCATTAATAGCTTTTTGTGTTTTAGATAAATTAGTATTAGTTTTTTTAGATGTAACACCTAAATTTTTAAAAGCATTGGCAATACTTCTTAAAGGCTGAGTTGCTTTGTCTAATATTGTAACTCGACCTTGTGCTGGTTTAATTGCCATAGTCTATACTTCTATTCTTTTATAATAAATAATTATATTAATTAAATATAATGTAAATATAATTATATAAAAAATATCTAAATTTTTATATATATTTGATAAATCTACTGCTATAATTATAAAGAATAAAAAAGCCACTATTTTATCAAATTTAATTTGATAAGCATTTATATTTAATTTATTTGTTTCTTTTAATATAAATTCTCTACCATAACAATACAAAAAACCAACGATAATAAAACAATACAAAAAATTATATTGCTCTAAAAATATCAAAGCACCTATGATTAGAATTTTATCTGCAAATTTATCTAATACATCGCCTAGAGAGCTTTCGCATTTAAATTTTCTTGCTAAATACCCATCAATTATATCGGTAAAACCTAATAACATAAAAATTACTACGCTCATTATGTTTGATATATGGCTATAAGAACAATATAATATCAAAGCACCTATTAATCTAAATATTGATATAGAATTTGGTATATTATATTTTATATAAGTGTCGTAATTAGTTTTTTCAATAGTCATAGTTATCCTTTTTAGCTTTGTTAATACTACTTTATAGTATTGAAAAAACCAAAATCTAAACTTTACTCTTTAGGAATAAAATTTAGAGCTTGTTTGTATAAGTTATCAATTATAGTCTTATTTTTCATTTCTGAAAGTTGTGTCTTGAACACTTTCATTATGATACCTATTTTATTTTGATAGTCGCTTATACTTCCAAAGACTTCCCCACAACACCTGTTAAATACATAAAATCAGATGGAGCTAATATACCAACTTGAGCAGTTGTTAATCCTGAAATACTTCCAATAGGTTCAACGAAACTTTTTAAATCGTTACTACCATCTGCACTTACAGAAATTCCATAAATATCAAAAGCATTTATTTCGTGTGATTCTTTAACTTTCAACTCGGTTATCACATCTTCACCATCTTCAATTGGTCTATTTAATTTATATGTTATCATAATTATCCTTTTTTTTATTTTAAGTTATGCTAAAGAGATTATTTCTCTTCAACATTTCCTGAAAATTCTATTTCAATAGTTCCATCAGCGATTACTTCTGCATTGTTAGATATTGCTGTCATATCTGAACCGATATAATTTCTACCATCTTTTAGCTCGATTATCATTTTTGCACCAGCTAGTTTCTTTAAAATCTTTGAATTATATTGGGCTAGCGTAGAGAATTTAGCTTTACACATTCCTGCCTTTAAGCTCTCCGAATAGCCCAAAACCATACCATCATCACCAATAATAGGAGTTTTTTCACTTCCACTCTCTGTAATTTCAACGCTATCTGTTACAGTTGGATAACTAATATTATCAAATGTAATTCTTTTAATTGCTACTATATTTGCCATTATTATACCTCGTAATTTATTCGCATTGCTTGTTGAATTAAAACATTTATAATGTTTATATTCATTGAGGAGTTGATTCTATTTCCAACTCGCTCCACTACTATACTTGCTTCAAACGCTGCCAAATCTTCACATACTGCATCTGTTACCAATTGCGAATATATAATAATAAGATTCTGTTTGTAGATGTTTGGAGTAATCACTAAAGTACCTGCTCCGAAAATGTCATCATCTCCACCAACTTTATAGTTTTGAAATTGCGACATTAAAGAAACAAAAGAATATCTAACATAAGAAATTGTTAAAAATACTCGCAAATCTCTATCATCGATAGGAACAGCTATAGCATTTTCATCTTTTTGTAGTGTTGTAACTGTTCTATCGAACCTTACTGAACTTCCTACTACTGTATAAGTAGAAACGCCACCACCTGCTAAAGAATTTCTTTCAGTTCTTATTCTTTGTGTTAAAGGTAAGAATCCAAAAAGTTCAAATCCTACATATCCACCACCCGGGTTAGATTGTGCATTATCTGCAATTTTAGCAATTACTCCTGCTGCATGTTCAAATCCTGTGGCAAATACTGTATTATTGTCTAATACTGTAATGAAAGCACTATTTATAGCATCTGTCTTAGTTGTTAAATTAGTTACTGTATCATCAACACCAACCAAACAAAAACCATCAAGCATTTCTGTAGCTTTAAAGTTATCTGTTAATGCTGTATCTATTAATATTAAACTTGCATTATCTGTATAAGGCTGTGCGATTAGATTAAATTGATTTTCTTCAAGTATTGTAAGAGTGTTAGTTAAACCAGGATTACCTGCTCCACCATTCATTGCTGTAATAACAGAAGTAATTCCCAAAGGAGTTGATTCGTCACTATTGTAATTTATTCTTAGTTTTAATTCGTTTCCATAAGTTCCCTTATGAATTGAAGTAAGTCCTACTTCTCCTGATGTAGCTATTGCTGTTACTTGTTCATCTGTATTTTCATTTACTGATGCTGTAATAAGAGTAGCAATTTCTGCTGCTGTATCACCAATTGCAACTGCTGCTGTATATACATTTCCATTAATATAAAATGATAATGTACCCGTGCTTGTAGCTGTTCCAGTAAGTGTAATATCTCCGGTCGAAACTGTACCTGCTGCATTATCATCTAATGCTATTACTTTTAACGATACTGATTTATTAATATCAAAATATCTACCTATCGCATGAGCTAACATACTATTTGCACCAAATAATACTTTGGCTTGACTTTCGCTAAATACATCTAATATTGTTTCCGTTACTGCTGTTCCTGTTGCTGTTTTTTGTCCAAAAATTAATGAAGTATACGGCTGTTTAACTGTACCTGTAACTTTATTAGATTTTACCAACTCAGCATAAACAAAAGGAATATTCAGATTTGAAATTTCGTTGAATTGAATTGCCATTATTTACCTTTCTCTTTTTTTGTTTTAATTGACATATCTATAATAGTTACATCACCATCTCTTTCTCTATTTTTCCAAAATGTACTTATATTTTTAAAGATTTTTCCATCTTTATCTAATCTTTTACCATTTTCGGGATTTATAGTTACAGAGTCTTTTTTCGTAGGTGTTATTTTAAACATTACTCGGTACTCCTTCATTTGTTATAATCATATTTGCAACGCTTCCCAATTCATCAAAATCATCCATTTCGGAATAATCGAATGCTACTGGTCTTTGATAATAATATGAAACTTTAAAGCTCATCATTGCTTTACTAATATTAGATTGCGAATCAGACTCATTAGTTGTTATAATAGCATCTAAATAAATATCTTCAATCAGGTCATAAGGGTCTGTGCCGACTGCACTTGCACCAAGTAACTTACTCATCGCTTTTTCAACATCAAATAGTACGGCTTCTATAATAGAGCTTAAATCTTCTATCGTGTTATCTTTTGCAATAACTCCTATTTGTATATCAAGCTCTCGAGAAGTGTGCATCGTGGTGTGTTCTACTATGCTTTCATCATCTGTAAATATTACAACATAAGGATAAATAATCTCACTTTCTATCATAGGAGCTACTCTTCCACCATATACACGCTCATTATTAAATAGTGTAGTATTGGCTTTTAAATAGCTAACTAGAAATTGTCTTATCAAAGTTCTTTTATACATTTTAATCTTTCAAGTAGATGTCTATTCCACCTATTCCATCATTTCTAATATCAAAGACACGAAAATTTACACTATCAATAGTTAAAATATCGTTTTGCTTAATATCTAAATTTACAAATAGATTATTTACAACTATTTTTTTACTTGTATTAAACATAGGCTTATCGCTTGTAATAGGTAAACCCTCTCCATCTATCTGTATATATGCTTCTGTTTTAATGATTGTAAATTCTTGACTATTTCTCGTATTTAAACAAAGTAAGCCGAACTCACTTTTGTTTAACATTGATTGATGGTCGTGTTCTATAGAATCATTAAAACTTAACATTATTTTTTAGGCTCTACTTTTTTAGAATTTGCAAGTTCTAAATTTAAAGATTTATTTTCTTCTATTAAAGATTTAATTTCTTCTTTTAAGTCTTGAATTTCAATAATAAGTTCTTTATCTTTTATAACTTCAATTACTTTTGCATTAGAATCAATAGCTATCTTATTGGCTATCATTATTTTTGCTATTTTTGCATCAACTTCAATAATTTCTCCAGCCGTAACGAATCTTTTTTGAGTACCAGTACCAACTTTCGTTGATACTAATAATTTTATTTTCATATTTGCCATTATTTGCCCTTACACTAGAACTGTTGCCACTAAAGTTGAATTACCATCTTTTAGTAAAGGAGCAGCTGTTAATGTAGATTCAATTTCAACACTTGAACGACTAGAGATAAGCTTTGTGATTACATTTCTTGGAGAAATCGCAACTGAAATAGCTAAATCTAACTCAAGCTGAATATCACCTGCATAACCAAAAGACATCTCATTATCATTAACTGCAGACAACATAACAATCTTTTTAGCTGGGACGGCTGCTACTGTTGCACCTGCATCATTTGTATATGTTGCATCGTATCCCCAAATTTCTACATTTAGGTAAGTACCATAATAAATAGCACCACTAACAAGCAAGAATGATTGGAATTTTAAAGAACCATTTTCAACTCTTCTAAAATCTGTTTCAGTTGCTACGAGTGCCGATAGTTTACCTGCTGTTACTTGGTCACCTATAATATGAGTTCCCGTTTTTCCTGATTGTGCCAAGAGTTTTAAAAATGAAACTATGTCGCCTTTTGCATCTTCTCCAGCTTCATCCCAATAGTTACCTGCACCTAAATCCACAGTATGCGACGCATTTCTTGGAAATGTAATAGTTGAATCATAATAACCTTCACCTGCAATAGTTAAAGAACCATTAAAAAGAACATCTGCTCTCATAGTTTCAAGTCTTACATCAATTCTATCTTCGTTATTCATTACTCCAACATTTGCTAAATCTCTAGCTCTTGCATTTTTAGCAATAGTATTATCTTCTGATTGTCCAAATACTTTTTTATTCAAATCTGCACTTGTTAAAACTTTAGATGGTTTCATAGTAGGAAGTTTTACAATATGAGTTGCAAATCCTTCCATTTTAATAGCTTTCCCATCAAGTGTAGGTTCTACGAATGGAGCTATCCCATTTGTGTAGTCTTTTGCATCAAATTCTACAATATTTTCTCCGTGTACATCTGAAGTTGCAAAAAATGATGAAAATAAAGATGCTTTTGGCTGTCTGTTTTCAACTGCTTTCCCGATATGTTTTGTTAGTCCGTCATAAGCACCCATTATAAACTCCAATCTTCAAGAATAATTTCTTTATTTTGTAAAATACCATTAACATCAGCTTCTACTTGTGTTGTTGGAATTGTTATACTTGCTCTGTTAAACTTACCTTGTTTAGCGGCAATACCTGTGTCGCCTGCACCTGCTACAATAGCTTCTAATACTACGGCTACGACTTGAGTGTTATATCCTGCTACTGTTGATAGTAGAATAGGAGTATCTGCAAAATTTGCACCTGCATCACTGCATACGATTTGACCTGCTGTGTATGTACCAGCCGCTAGTGTAATTCCTACTTTATCATCTATTGTTCTAAATAAATTATTATATGCAGTTTGTGTTGTTTCAAATAATTCTATTGACATTATTTACCTTCCTTGTAATATTTAGCATCATCAGCTTCAAGTGCTGCTGCTTCTGCACTGAGTGCATCTGTTACTGCTGTAGCATTAACATTTCCATTTAATTCATTTGCTGCTTTTTCAAAATCTGTTTTTTCTTTTGCTACAACTGTTGCAAATGCTGCATTTAAAGCTATTGCTGTTGTCCCAATTTCTGAACCATCTTCTATAGCTTTCATTTTAACATCGCTGCTCCCTTGAAGTGCCATAATTCCACTTACTCTTTTTCTTTCAAGTGCTGTTGCACCACTGATACCGTCTTCTAAAGCCTTAGCATTCGCTTGTTCTAAAGCTTCAAAATTTTGCTTAGTATATTCTGTCATACTATTTTCCTTTTTTGATTTTGCTATTTTATCGCTTTGTGCTGTCGGTATAGTTACCTTTTCTCCATCTGTCTCAAATTGTTTAAGAATTGCTGCAACTTGTGCCGTATCTTCTTTTTCAAAGTGGTCTTTGTATGAAGACATACAAGCTTTTACACTTTCACTCGCAAGTGCTGTTGCTGAAGATGAATCTATTTCTTTTTCACTTGATATAATTTCATCTACAAATCCATTATCTAAAATTTCACTTCCAAATAAATAAGTTTCATCATCCATCATTTTTGCTATTTCTTCTACTGATTTTCCAGTTTTTAAAATATATTCTTTTGCTAGTAAATTAGATAAGCTTTCAACTATCATTGCACTTTTTCTTAATGCTCTTGCATCGCCCATAGAGAATACACTCGCATTATGTATCATATAAACTGCATTATCGTAAGCTTTGACATTATCCCCTGCTAATGCTATGTATGAACCCATTGAAGCAGCTATAGAAGTTATAACTGTTGTTACTTTACCTTTATCATAAGATTTTATCGCATTAAATATCTCAACGCCTTGGTAAACACTGCCACCTGGAGAACTAATCTCAATAGTTACATCCCCGTTTCCTAAATTAAGCTCTGTCTTGAAATCTCTAGCGTTAATATCCCAGCCGATTTCACCATCTATTTTAATTATTCTCATGATAAAGTTTCCTCTTTTTCTATTAAGTCGCCTAATAAGGCTTTTTGTTTTTTTAGATTATTTACATTTACTGTAAAATCTCCATTTCCTAAATCTAATGTAGCTTTTTCATAATCTAATAAAAAGTTGTCAAGCATTAAGATTTTAGCTTTTGCATCTTTGACTGGGTCAACGCTCATTACTGGGTCGCCTATCCATCTGCATTTTAAAATTTCTGTTCTATTTTCCCAAAATTCAGGGATATTCAACTCGCCTTGCAACATGCCCCAAGTTAATATTTGATTTCTAATAGGATTACATATTGAATTTGTAAATAATGCTCGTTCTGGATTAACGAACTTCTGCATACTTATCATTGCTGCCCTACTTGCTGAATAGCTAGATACAAATTGTCCTAAAATTATCTCAAGAGGAATTCTTTTTGCACTTGAGAACTTTTTTAAACAAGTCATTACGAATTGTTCAATGTTTGGATTATCTCTACCTGCTGGATGGATGTTTAATTCATCCCCTGGATTAAGTTCAGTTATTGCATTTTCTTTAACAGTATTTTTAGTAGTTTGTTTTTGTTCTCCCGTTAAAACATCAATTGTACCTGCTCCAAAAATTCCATCTTTTGCGGCAGACTTAATGCTTCCAAAAAATATAGCAGATAATTTTGCGGCAGCTAATTCGTGAGTCATATAGCTATTGATATAAACTGCATCTTTCATTATTGAAGTTGCAAATGGTATACCTCTAACTGTTTTGATTCGTTTTCTTTTGAACAAGTGTAATACATTTCTTTTCCCACCCTTAAAAGCCTTAAAAGTCTTATATGTACCATCACTTTGTATAATTGAGTATTCCAGTGGCATTTTTTCTTTTGATACCTTAATCCCCTCTATAAATTGAGGTTTCATCGAATCAACATCTTCACTACCTATTAAATCTAGCTGAATAACTTTGTTAAATTGATTAATATTTCTTAATGGTAGGGTTGCAAAACAATCTCCATCGACTAAATATGTTTCATAAATTAATCGTTGCATTAAATAAAAATTATCTTTTGCTGTTGTATCTGCGATAGTAGATTCTGCCCAACCTTTGAAATATCTATCTAATATATTTTCAATCTCAACAGCTCTTTCATCAGTAACACCTAAAGCGATTCTATCAATAGTTGATTTTGCTTCAAGTCCATCGCCAATTACATGGTCTGTCGCACTGTTAATAAGCCCCTCTATAAATCCATTATTTTTATATAGATTTCGTGAGTTATCTCTTAGCGTTTCCAGTTCATCTGTGTCTTCATCTGGAGTTGTACCATTAAAGTTATTGTAGTGATTTCCTTGAGTTGCACCTTCATATATTCCAGTATCTCCAAATATTTTAGATGCACTTCTGAATATTGAAGCCTGATAAGCATATTTTGGATTGAAATATCCTATTGCTTTATCTATAATGTTTGTTTTCATAATAAAGGTATTCCAACTGTGAAAAGTTGATTTATTTTAGGAGCTGTTAAAGAAACACCTTGAATTTTTGAAATTTCATTTTCGTAAAAATCCATCATTCTTTTAACTTCAACAGCGTCTGCTCGAGTTAATCGTCTCTTTGAGGATTGTCCATTTTGGATTTCATATTCTTTATTTAATGATAGTGCGATACTAGCGTTGTAGTATGCTTGATAGCCATCAGTTGCAAGTTCTAGGGCTGTTTTACCCTCACGCTCTGCAATTAATTCTAATGCTGATTTTATAGCCATATTTACAAACCCTTTGATAACATAATTTCAGTTATCTTTGATTGATGCGTTTCGTTTTTTAAACTTAACGACTTACTACTTTTTTAAGTGATACTATTATATCATAACTTTACCTTAATTGCAAGTTAAACGATATTAGCTTGTTTTTATTTCAAAACCATCTGCTTCTCTTTGTTTTTTAATTAAAATAGGCTTTTTAGCGTTTCACTTTCATCAATTATTTGTTTTTTTAGATAAATGTAAGGCTTAAAATTCTCATTTTTTATTATTCCTTTTTTCTCATATTTGCTATCTTCTAAATAATGTTTTGGTGGTTTCTGCTCTTTTAATAAACAATTTAAAAGTTCCCTAGATTTTATAAAATATATATATCTAAACTGTCTTAATTTTTCGCCTCGACACAGATGCTTGTTTTCTTGTAGATATTTAGCTTTTGGTGTTTGGTCTGGGTTCCTAGTCATCATTGAATTGTGATACCAAATATCTTTAAGAACCCAAAAGGTAGATACATGCTCACCAAAATATTTAAAGTTACTTGCCTGATAAACTATACCAAAACCGCCGCATCTTTCATCTGCAAAACTTTGAACCCATTTTATTTTTTTATGTTTATTTTTTATATATTTTATTGAATAACTTATTGCTTTAGATTCGCTATTTTTACCTAATTTATCATCTAACCACATTCTATTTAATTCTAAATATTCATCCTTTAAAGTTCCCATTACTACGCTCTTGCCACTTGCTGGATTCATTGCATAACCATATTGCATAATTCCCAATAATTCATCATCCTTGAAAACACCTAAATTTATATATGTTCCATTGTAGAAAGTTCCTGAATAATGATTTTTAATAATTATTCTATTTGCTTCTTGTCTATCTATTTCTTTTATATAGTAGTTGTTATTTCCATACCCTATTATTTCCTTTTCTCCGAATAATAAATATTGGTTACTGTATAATAATCTTTTTTTATCTTCCACTAATCTCCTTTTAAATCTTTATTCAACATCAGGAATTGCTAAATCTATTAATTCCATATCTTGAAGTAGTCTCACTGCTGCTAATTGATATGCTTCTAAATCTATTGCTTCATTTCTATTTCTTCTTTTGATGTAAGTTCTTTCCATATAGCCTTTTGCATTAAGTTTAAAAACTACTTTTTCAGCTGTAAGTTGTGCGAACCACTCTAAATCAAAATTCATATTGTAATACATATATCCATAGTCACCTTTTTTGAGAGTAAGCCTTTCATATATTGTATCTTTTGCTTTTGTAGTTGCGACCCACATAATAGGCAAGTCACCTTTTTTAGGCATAGTTAAAGTTGCCATTGGTCGTGCATCGTTGTCTTTTGGTTCATTAGATGAACCTTTTAACATAACAAATCTATCTTGATTACCTCTAACAAAATTTTTGACATGGTCTGTTTTGTGACCTGCTAAATCTATAAAAATTTTAAAAACTTTTACGATTCTTCCATCCTCTGTTTGAAAGTCTTGCTCTGATATTTTTTTAAGTTCCTCCCATACAGATTTATTCATAGGGTCACCAATTATATTCCCATAAACCAAGCCCCTTGAAATTTCTCCAACTTTCCATTCTTTAATCTCATAGGCCAACCAAGTATCTTGAGTATCTACGGTCATTAATAGAACTACTGCATCGTTAGAAACTAAAGTATAATCCTCTCTTTGATTATATAAATCATCCCCATCTAGCTTAATTGTCTTATCTTCATAACTTTCACCTAGCCATACATTTTTAAAAACTTTCATTTTATTTCTGCTAGTTGCATCTTTCGCTTCTACAAATACCTCAGCGATATTACTCCAGTCTGCATCTGGGCTTAGTGAGTAGCCAGCCCAAATATGAAATCCTCTTTTTTTTCTACCATTACGATTATATTCAGCTGTTTTATTACATATTTTACAAAGTGATTCTGCTATGTATTTCTCATCTGTTATTTTGTCCCAATTGTTATTTTCTTTAGGGTCTTGCCACTCATCACAACAAAAGAATTTTTGTGTTTGTCTCCACTCCCCTTGGCTAGTGATGTTTTTTTTACTTTTATGTAATATTTTTTCTTCACAGTGGATACATTTAAGATATGCTGTTTGAAATAAATGAGTTAATACACCTTGTCTAAATTCCTTATCCCAAATTATATTATTAAAGTTTATTATTTGAAATTGTCCACAGTGGGGGCAAGGTACATAAAAATAGCACATATCTGTTTTTTTAAATCCTTCTTCTATTTTTGATATACCTGTTATGGTAGGAGTACTTCCAAAAATAGCTTGACTATCCCAAAATGTAGCAGTTCTCTTAATTGCCAATTCTATTGGCGAACCCTCTCCATCTACATCATCTGGAAATCTATCTACTTCGTCGAGATTCACTCTTTTTGCAGTTGCTGCTGCATAGTTTGCTGCTGCATTTCCTCCACGACTTTCAAAAACGCCTCCTGGGTAAACTTTAAAATTTACAGTGTCATCTTGTCTTGATCTAACTATCTTCTCGCCAACTATTGGCATATCTCTTAGTAATGGTTTTAGTTCTTTCTTACTCCATTCATTAGCTTTTTTATCGTTTGGATTAAACATTAACTGAGGGCAAGGGGATTCTGCAATATGATAACCTACTAACATATTTAATATTTTCGTATACCCAACTCTTGCACTCTTAGGATGCCATATCTCAGCTACATCTTCATCCGTGCCACTTAATAGAAGTGCCTCTTGATATTTATATGGTTTAAATCTTCCAGTAATAGCCGAATTTTCAGCACTTAAATAGCCATACTTTTTAGCCCATTCCAAGCCGTTCATTTTGGGTTTTGGTTTTAGGCTTCCAAATATTTGAAAAAGTAATTTATCGTTTTTTATCATTGTTTAAACTTTTCTTTTATTTTTTCAAAATCTTCCAATATAGAGTTTATATCTTCCATCACAAAATCTTTAATTTGTTTTTTATTCATACCTTCAAGATTTACAGCATAATTATTTGATAGATTTAAAAGTGAGTTTCTGAATATAGATACAGTTTGATTTATCACTATTACGACATCATCATATGTATATGTACTTTCTTGTAATTCTTTGTTTTTTATACCTTGATGGATAGCTAATTCAAATTCTTTTAGAATCATTGCTTTAATTTTTAATCCATCTAACATAGCCCTGTCATAAGTTGCTTCTGTGTCTGAAACGGCTACAAGTATATCACTTTGAAGTCTTTTTATTTGAGTTTCTACATCTTCGATAGAATCAATTCCTTTTATTTGATCGATTGAAGAAATTTTATCCTGAAGTTTTTTATTTTCTATTTGTAATTTATTTACCGTTTCTATATATTCAGATTGTTTTTTTAAAATATCGTCATTATCTATAGTTTTTATTTCGATAATTTCTTCCACTGTTTCAGGGATAATATTTTCTTTTATTATTGGCTTGACTTTAACAGCAGCCTCCCTTTGTTCCCTTTGCTGCCTTGTTTCGGAAGGATTATCAGGATTTTTACCAAGTGCAAGTGACGATTTTCTGAAATAAAACTTTTTACCATATATGCATTTAGCAGAGGCAAGGAATTTTTTCTTACTAGATATATAAGCAGCAGATACTTTTAATCTTTTTGCTAGTTCAACGGCTGGTATTAGTTCATCATCTTTGTAATTCATTAAGTAATAGTACCATAAAAAAGTTAAGTTTCAAAATTTGTTAATAAACTTGTTAATTTTTAGATTAATAAAAGCTTGTTTTAGATAGATAGCTAGGGGCTTGTGTAACTTTCATTATTTGTTAAAAGTTTTAAAATTCTTTTACTAATATAGCAAATATACTTGACATAAGCAAATATATTTGCTATAATTAGGGTATAAAAAGAAAAGGATTTAAAGATGGCAACAGAAAAGCAAATAGAAGCAATAGCGAAACAATATGAGAATTACTTAAATAGAGAGTTAAGAGAAATTTACGGTCTGGAAGATATATGCTTAGATAGTAAATTGGAAGAGGATGCTGAAACAATTATTAGAGGGCTTGATGATTGTAAATCTTTTTTTAGTAAATCAACAATAAAGCATCTATACCTAAGCACTTACCAATTATGTATAAATAATGATGTTTTTATAGATATTACTTTACATAAAGAATCTTATGGAAATATTGAACAAATAGAAAAATATGGAAGAATCGAAAGTTTAAAACGAGTTGGAATGATTAAAGAATATAAAAAAGAATTTAAAAACAATATTATTAATGATTTAGAATTAAATACTTTTTATGTATTTGTAAGTTAAAATTATATGATTAAAAATATTAATATTGACCACAAAATAATATCATCGCACTTTAAAACAACAAATGAAAATATGAGAATACATAAAAAAAAGTTTGAGAAAGAAACTGGTGGACTTTGGCTAGTCTATGTAAAAGCTTATAATTTTGATAATTATATAATTAAAGGAGAGATAAATGACTGAAGCAACAAAGGCGGCTAGCAGGGCTACAAAAAAGAAAAATAGAGAAATAAGACACGCTATGTATAGTACGAATGTAAAATCGGTAATTGGTAAAATAACTAAAGGTTGTGAGATTTTTGGACTATCTAAAGGACAGTTTAGTATTGTTAATATTATAGAGGAAGTACTAAATCAAGTAGGCTCATCAGATGTAATACTTTCCACTTGGACTGCTGCAAATTATGATATAACCAAGGTAAAATGCTTATCTGACAATGGATTAATTAATAATATTTCTTTAATATTAGACAGAAGCGCAAAAACTAAAGTTGGTGGAGATAATTTTGAATTATTAGAATCTTATTTCCCACGTAGAATCCATATTACAAATACTCACGCAAAATTTGTAATGATAAAAAATGATAATTGGAATATTGTTATAAGAACTTCTATGAATCTTAACGAAAACAAAAGATTAGAAAACTTTGAAATTAGTGACTGCTCGATATTGTACAACTACCTATCAGATATTTGTAATGATATAACAGAAAATAAAATATATAATCCTACTAAATTTGAGATGCTAGGCAGAAAAGAAAAATATAACAAGTATAAGTGAATACTTGTTATATTTGTGAATAAGTCTTAAAAGATAACCTTAAAAAATAACCTTAAATTTCATTTTTTCAGTTAGTGTGTGCAAAAACGATTTGAACG
>TARA_R110002073_G_scaffold131804_6_pt1 | contig 19203 bp, 10 predicted proteins | sample TARA_R110002073 | Tara Oceans TARA_R110002073 (sample SAMEA4397174) | marine metagenome | biome: Polar Biome; feature: [DCM] deep chlorophyll maximum layer (ENVO:01000326); material: water (ENVO:00002006), including particulate matter (ENVO:01000060) such as... | depth 40 m
TTGATCGGTCCATCATCGACAACCGAGGTCGTCCATTTTTCGATCAGCCCTGATCGTTTCACGTCCGAAAGCCGCATCGCACACGTACCCGCCCATGGATTGGCATTGATTGCCGTCGCTGCAATCGCACCCGAATTCCAGATGCCGCGTAGCAGCGAACCGGTGTCGATGCCCCCCGCATCCGTGCTTTCAGGAGCGTACCACTGGTTTCCTGTCACGACGCCTACCAGGGGATTCACGAGCGGTCGTACTGCATCACGCAGCCAGTTCGGGTGGGGAACGACGTCGGCGTCGACCAGCACCACCACTTCACCATCACTGCGAATTTGCTGTGCCGCCTGAACCAAGGAACTGCATTTAAGACTGCAAGTCGACGAGGGCTCCTGCAACTCAAAAATCCTCAAACGGTCGGCAGCGTCGTCGATCGATTTGACCTCCATCGCCACTTGCCAAGCTGGATCTTGGCGGCTGTCGATCACCACGATGATCTCAAAATCATCGTAGGCTTGGCCGAGCAAACCTCGCAAATTCAACTTTAGCCGTGGATCACATCCACGCAGCGACATCAGCACCGACGCTTTGGGAGCAAATTTGCAATCTGATGCAGCATCGAATGTCGCCAACCGTTTGCGAACGATTTGTGCGTCAAAGAACCAAGCCACGGCAAAGTGCACCAGCGACCAGACGACAAGCGTCGATCCGAGCAGTGTCGCGAATTGGGTAAAGGAGATCATGCGTTTAATAAAAAGGCCAACGGGGTTTGTTCAATGCCATCGATTGGGTAGCGGCACGACGCGAGCCGTCCGGTTGCAGCGAGTAAGACGTTCAAATTCGACCGGCCATGTTGCCCAGAAGTCGCGCGAAACGGAATAAGTCCTTACCAAACTGCAACGCCCCAAACCGGATCTTGTGGACTGCCGCTTCATCCATTCGCCAATCGGGCGTGCTGCCGGCGATCAGGTTTCGGCCACCTGCGAGTCGTTGGTTTTCGCGAGCTTCGGGGCCGCTGACATAGACCGACATACGGCCACCGGCGACGTGCGAGTAGCCATGTTTTTGGTGGATCACTGGTGCGGCTTTGCTGATATCCACCACGGGAATTTGCGACGTTTTGCTGTGCCAGACCATCCAGTTGTCCCAGTTGCCTCGGCCGATCGCAAATGCGGGAATGTTTCGGTACAGATCGGCGGGGAACACGAAATAGTCTTTGCAGACGATCGAAGCACAGGTCCCATCGGACTCAATTTTTTTGAAACACTCGACGATCCAATCGTCGTTGGCGTGATCGACGTCGGCGGGCATTTCCAATTCAGTTCGCTGCCCGATCGCAAGCCAGGACTTCCACTCGGATTGGATCAACCGCTCGGTGGCTTGAACAAATCGATGGTCCAGAATGATGTCGGCGTTGACGAACGCTCGGGCGGCCCCTCGCCCCTGTGACGCGGCAATGCGGAAAACATCATCCAGCAGCGGAGTGCCATGCTCGTTCGTTTTGCTGGTGTGATGACATTGAAATTTCACATGAATATCGGCTGGAATGTCCGAATCCGAAAACAGAATAATCTCAACCTGCGGTTGCAACGCTTGCCAGCTGGCGATCGCGTTGCGTTGATGCGTGTCCGCTTCACCTTCGAAGGGTTTCAATACCGTGAACAACGTCAGCAGCGGCGCAGCGACGGTGGTCTTGTTTGTTCGCGGTTCGGCAAGCACAGGATTGATCATTTAAGCCCACACCGATGTGAATTTTCGAGACGTGATGGTGGTTCGTTTGATCATGTTGACCATTCGCCGATTGAACCAATGTTGAAAACTTGGGTTGGGTTTGGGAGGACGCCAATCCTGCCATGCGGTATCGGCGAGTCCTTCGAAAAACACTTCACTGCGAGGATGATTCGATCCCGCTTGCCAAGGTTTGAACTCGGTCGTGAAGTGTACAATCGCGGGGTTAGTTTTCATTTCGATCCACTGTTGGCGATCGATCGGGGCATGGTCCGGCGACGGGTATTCGAACACATGGGCGCCTTGATTCCAGCGAGGTTCAAAACGTCCCCACTGGCCGTGACACAGCACGTTCAGTGCATATTGGTCCCAGCACCACACGTAACTGCGATTGTCACGCAGGATTTTTAGTAACCGCTCGGCCACATTCTCGTCTCGCCAACGCTCGACGTTCAATACCATCACGCCACTGTTGAAATACTCCGCTGCACCATCCAAACCCAATTGGCGGTAGTTTGGAATCGGCCGCCGCGTCGCCATGTAGGGATTGGCAAGTCGGTAATTTGCACAGCCTTTCTTTGCATCGATAAAGGGACACGCGGCATCGGCCGTGGCAAGGCAATAGTGCTGATCGATCGGCAGATCCCAAAGACTCGTAATGTCCTCTTTGATGAATAGATCACAATCCAAATAGATCGCTTTGGTGACGTCGCTTGGCACCAATTCCGCAGTGAGTAACCGATAGTAGGCGGTGTGCGAAATGTGATGCGAAATCGAAAGATCGGAAACGGTATCGAGGTCGGGCTTGATAGGATGAATTTCGATCGGTTCGCCATCAAGCGTTTGCTCAAGCAGCGACCAGTTTTCCTCAGTGATTTCGCCGGTCAGCAAGAATAAACGGATTTGGACTCCAGCGGCGAGATGACGACAGGCACTTTTTAAGGTTACCGCCAGCGGCATCACGTAGGCATCGTCCGCCGCGCATACCACATCAATCCGTTTCACCTTTGGTGATTCGGGCAATCGATCTTCGGTAAGCGATCCAGAGGACTGTTTCATCGTTCGCTAAGTTGCATCCGTGCCACTGGCTTTTGATTTGGAAACCCATTGCAGGATTTTTTCTCGCGTGCGAACCACTGGCCCCGCAATCGGATGGTTGCGAATGGTGTCAAAGATTTCGTGAGCTTCCCTGAGTTCCGATTGAAGTTGTTGGAGGGTCGCACGGAGCAATTTGATTTCGCGTTGTGCATCCGCCAATTCGACCGGCAACATGCCGGCTTCGTTCAGCGTCGCAGCGGCACGCTCGGGGAATATCGATTCGGCACATAGCAGCGGCATTGGGTTGGCCAGCGGTGGCAATAACGCCGACGGGAACAGCAGCGGTTGCGGTTGCGTTGCCATGGCGTTTGCGTGTTCGCTCATGGCTTCAATCAATATCATCATGCGGTCGGTGGCATCGGTGTCGTGTTGCAGCGAGTCGGCCAGCACTGTGTTCTGATAATGCATTCGCTCGGCGGGCGGATCGAACAATTGCGTGATCGTGAGGTCGAGTTGCCCCTTGCACGTGATTCGCCATGCCGCGTCGACATAGAGCGGACTGTTGGTGTAATCCAAGATCGCGGTGGGTTTGCCGACCAACATCGATTCAAGCTGAGCGGTCGACGGCGTGGTGATCACCGCATCGCAACGTCGTAGCGCGGTGATCAGATCTTCGCCCGTGGTATCCCGAAGCTCGTTCTCGACCCCTACGATGCGGTCCATTCCTCCGGTCAATCGCCAAATCAATTCGATTGGTCGGTTACCCACCGCAGCGGTGGTGTCGGCCCAAGCTTTGACATCGATTAGTGATTGAGCGATCTGGTGGCGTTGCGATTCGGTGAATCCTGGCCATTTGGCCGTCATGACCAACAGCCGCAGCGGTTGGTCCGATCGAGATTCCCGCGGGGTCGTATCCGTTGGCGTGGCTTCGAGGCGAAGATGATCCAGCCGCGGAATGCCGACGACTTCCACTTTGTCGGCGTTGCCCCATGCGGACAGCGTTCGCGCTTGCGAGGCTCCGATACAAGCCACTTTGTGACACAGAACGGGCCGCATTGTCCATGGGCAAGCCGGTTCGGTTTCGCGGTTCTGCCAGGCGTTTCGCCACTCCAAGATGCCGTCGATCGCATACAACGTGGCCACGTTTCGGCGTTTCAGATCATGGATGGCACTGCGGAATCGGTCAAAGTGTTCCGAAAAGAAAATGGCTAAGTCACCGGGCCGGGCCTCTTGGGTCACCACATCAGGCGGTGCGATGCGAATCGGCATTCGTTGCTGCAGCGGCCGCGCGTGATGCGCTACTTCCGATTCGGTTCCCACATAAAAGATTGTTCCCGTTGCCACCGCAGGGCCCGTCCGTGAGGTATAGCGTCGCGTCTTGATCGAGATTCACTGCCAATCAAGTCGTTTTGATCCTGCAACTATCGCCTATCAAGCAAAACCGATCAAGTAGGACGCGCATGACTCGATCATCGCCGCAGCCAGGCCAGCAGGTCTGCATAGACCGAATCCTCGCTGAGTTCGCTCTCGCGGACTTGGCGAACTCGCTCCGTCATCTCGCCTCGTAAATCGTGATCGTGGATCAAGCGAAGCACTGCCTCGGTAAAGCCGTTCGCATCGTCCGCAACGATCATGCTATCGATGGCGGCAGCGGACAAACCGTGCGTGTTGTGCGAATGGGTCACCAGCGGTTTGCCAAAACTAAGCGATTCGATCGACTTGATTTTGATCCCGCTGCCAAAGCGAACCGGATTGATCGCGAAATCAATTTGGGCATAGAAATCTTCAAGATTGGGTAGAAAACCACGAAGCCGTACCCCGGGGTGATCGTCAAACCGTTGGCGACGCAGACCTTGGTGCACCGATCCTGCGATCACCAATTCGGCGCCGGTGTGGTGGTGGATCTCGGGCCAACAATGTTGCAAGAACCAAGCGATTCCGTCCACGTTGGCAGCGTTGTCGGATCCGATGAACCCAATTCGAGGGAGCATGGATTCGACTTGTTGGTGCGAGTCGATCTGCGGTGCGTCGGCCGATAGCTCGGTTTGATGTCCCACGATAACGACGTCGCTGTGGGGGGCCATTGAGCGAATGGTTTCGGCTTCCTTGGTTTGAGCTGCGATGATCAAGTCAAACTTGGCCATCGCTGCCGATTCCTCTTCCTTCGAGATCGTGATCCAGTGGGCCTCGTCGTAAGTGGCAAATTGTTGTTGGCGAACATGAAGCAGGTCATGTGTATCGACCAGGGCTTGAAAACGTCGTCGTCCGACGGGAAAGTCATCGAGCAGATTGGCCCAGATCACATAGTTGCACAAGACAAGATCAGGACGCAACGATTTCACCAACGACTTGAATTGGGTGGGGGCCATTGGCCAACGATAGGTTTCCAGCGTTGCAGGGTTTCGTGCCGCTGGATCCTGGTTCTCGACCGACGGATCTGGTTTGGAAAACGTTGCAAAGGCACGCCGCAGCGAGCGTGAGAATCGATCTCGAAGGCGTGTTCCCTGGGAATTAAATTTTACGATTGGCAGCTCAAGATGGCGGCAGATCGCTTCGTCGGAATGAGTCATTTCGACCAAATAGAAAACCGTCAATTGGAAGCCGTTTCGCCGCAGACATTGCACCAGCGACCAGCTTCGCTGATGCGCCCCGTTCTCGCGCCGCCAAAACGGTTGGTCGGTAACAAAGAGGATTGTTTTCATCCGAGAATAAAGGGGATTGCCCGAGACCAGCGACGCCAACGGGCCGTCGCATCAGGGCCGCATGGTTGCTGTAAAAAATGGAAGACGATACGCTGCTACGCAGGTAGGTTAGAGTCTTTCGATAGGTTAGACGTTTTGACGCTAGCCACGGTTCCCACGGTCAACCGGGACAATCGCGTCAAAGGGTAAGTGCATCTTCAACGTAGCGGAAGTCGTCAAGACTTTCGTTCCATGGCGTGTGCCCCCCGCCGAAACTCTTGACGAGTTCCGTTACGAAATGCTTCACAGAGTCGGCCCCAACAATCAATGCGTTTGATCAATGATCCTTGTCTACCTGCTTACGCATCGGTCAAGGTATCGATCGGTGGCGATCGACGGTAGGTGAATCACATTCTATGAGAAAACTTTTTCGCTCGCGGCAATCGGATGTTTTCTTTATTCGGGGCTACGCCAAATCGGGGACCAATTGGCTTTGCAATCTGATGAATCTGCATCCCCAGATCGCATGCACGGGTGAATTTCACTTGCGTCCTCTGTTCGAAAGTGTGCGTGCCATCCAGTCTGCTCCCTGGGGAATTCTGAGCCGCGAGAAGCAATCTGTATTCCTCGAAGATGCTTTCTACCGAATGGTAAAGCAGTTGATCCGCGATGTTTGTGGCAACAAGCGATGGTGCGGCGACCGGACGCCGTGTTCGCTACGCTCGACGTTTGTCCCAGGTGTCCGGCAACTCTACATCACCCGGGACGGTCGCGATGCCGTGGTCAGTTGGGCATACCATACGCTGAACTACAACTTCAACGCAGGGCCGCGAATGCAGGAAAACTTGCAACGGTTCAAGGCCGATCCAAACTATTTTGAGCAGCACAAACAAGAGTTGTTGGCGTGTGAGACCGTCGTGCGTGAGTTCGCGTCGCAGTGGAACGCAGCGATCGTCGACGATTTCCAAATGATGCAGTCGGCAGATCGAGCAGAGATCGATCTGCCGTATTACTGGATTCGCTATGAGGATCTGCAGACGGATACGCTGAAATATCGAAACGAGATTTACCAGTTTCTCGGTCTGGCTGCGGCAAAGGCGAGTCCGCTGAATGCATTGACGGAACCGGGGTTTGGCTCGGCTGATACCAACCGTCCGAACGATTTTTATCGCCGCGGTCGTGCTGGAACTTGGCAAGAGTATTTCACCGCCGAGCAACTCGCTTGGTTTAACGACGAGGCGAGCGAAGCGTTGCGGTTAATTTCGAAGAATGCATCTTGAATTCGCCCCACGAAATGCTTGACCGAATCAGATGAGACACCCATTCATCGGGCTGCGTCCTGTGTCGCTTTGACCGATACAGCAGCGAATGAAAGGCGGCGTCAACGAACGCGGCCATCCGCTGCCGACTTGGTTTGCCAAACATCGCATTGGCTTGCCCCTGCCCCACAAAATAGGATTGCACGTACCGCTCGCTGGCTCGGTCGGCGGGAATGATATGTTGGACCTTGGCGTCAGGAACCCAGCGGCCTTTACCTCCGCCGCGAGCGATCCGTTTCAAGACCTGCGTCTCGTCTTCTCCGATCATTCCCGAGCGGACACGGCCGAGTGTGGGATCGAAGCGATATTGCCGCTGGACGTCGGCACGTATTGCAAAGTTAGCACCATATGGCAGACGGTTTTCGTTCAGCTCGATCGGTTGTTCGCCCAAATCGCGTGCGGCATAGACCGATTTGCATTTGTCCCAAGTCGCTTCGATCCAATCGGGGCAACCAGGCGGTTCGAACCAGGGTTCGATGGCACCGCCAAAAAATGCCACGTCAGGTTCGGCAATAAACGCGTCACAATACGAAGTCAGCCAGTCGCTATCGACCAACACATCATTGTCAGTCCAGACGATGTAGTCGCCGCTTGCAGCTTCGATCGCCCGATTTCGGCTTGCCGAGTGCCCCTGGACCGTCTCGATGAGCGACACGATTGGAAGCGTTTCCAAAAATGCGTTGATGACCTGCTGAGTATCGTCGGACGAGTTGTTGTCGACGAGGATCAATTCCCATTCAAAGCGGTCGTCTACGTTGATATTGCAAAACCGCTCAAGCGTGCGACGCAGCAAACGCGAACGGTTCCAGGTGCAAATCGCAACGCTGATCTTGATACGCCGCGACGACTCGGGGGAATCGGAATGGGACAAAGATTCACCTGTGCATCGAGGCTAGATCGGTAATCTTGTCGTAGAAATCGGCGACTGGATCCTCGCTGTAACGCTCGCGAATCCGTGTGCCTGCGAGTTCCCCCATCGCTTGCCAGTCGCCGCGTCTCTGCCATGCGGTTTCCAGTGTGGTGTCGAGCAGATCGGCAGTTGCTGCGGGGGCGATAAACCCAGTTTCGCCATCTTCAATCAGCTCGCGATTGCGTCCGACATCGGTGGTAATGCAGATCCGATTACAGAGCATCGTTTCCACGACGGCCAATGCGGCCCCTTCGAAACGCGACGGAAGGATCAATCCATGATGATTCGCCCAAACGTCTTCGATGTTTTCCGAGTAACCCGCCAATTGAATTTGAGATTGCAGACCATAACGCTCAATCAACCGCTCCATCTGTGTGCGATTGCCTTGCGAATCGCCGAACAATCGAATCGATAGATTTCGGTCACGCCATTTGTCTTGTTTCAACACGTCGATCAACAAGTCTTGGCCTTTCGATGTGAAATGAATTCGGCCAACACAAGCGAGTTGGAAGCTGTCATCGGCAGCGGGCCAAGCTGGGTTCGCATGCCAGTCGACATTGAAAGGATTGTCGATGATTTCGGCATGATCCAGCTCGATGGCCAGAGTCGTTTCGGCACGATCAAGGTTTTCTTGCGAAACGAAAAACACTTTTTCGGCATTCGTGTACGCGGTCTGAAATTCGTCGAGATAGATGTCGTCCAACGACTCGGTGCTGGCGGCTTGGACGTTGATCGCGTAGGGAATTTGGCGGCGGATTAATTCCGCCGCAGGAGTGACCGCGTTGAGATGGTAGCCGAGGATGACCAGCACAAAATCCGGCTTTTCGCGAGCGAGCCAACGTCGTAGATGGTCGGTTTCTTTTTCAAGGTTCAGCGGCGACTTCAGCCGATACGGCCACGATCGCCATGTGGGGTCTCGGCGCGGCCAAACGGTAGCCCCTGCGGACCGCAATCGATCGAGTTCGCGGGGTGTGTCTTCCCACCAGCGGTAGTTCACCGTGACTTGGATGTCATTTTCGAGCAGTTGGTGAGCCACGCGGGACCAAAGCACTTCGCTGCCGCCCCACGGCATTCCCGTCATCGTCGAATAGAAGCCGATTTTCACCTTGCACAGTCCAAATAACCAAAGTCGTTGATCGCTCGGGACGTGCGATTCAATCAAATGACGGGTTTGGTCGTAGCGGAAGTCGTCAAGACTTTCGTTTTCCAGGATGGTCGAAACTCTTGACGAGTTCCGCTACCTCGGTAATAGAATCGCACGTCCCCCGCGATCACACGCCAAGATCGCGGAGCGATCCGCGACACCGACGATTGCCCTATCGTGGCGTGATCGATGACTCTGGCAAAGGGGTGGTTGCGGTTCGTAGCTCGGAGTTATCGTTTTTGAAGTCCTCGGGACGGGCAAACACCGAGGGTGAATTTAACGCAAACCGACATTCGTTGATGGTCGGTTCCCCGAACCCAACTCCCATTACGCTCAGCAGCGTGCCGCGTGCGTGGTGGACTTTAATAAACGCCAAGTTGTAGTCGACCAAACTGCGTTGGAATTGCGTTTCGGCTTGCGTCGCACGGACTTGGGCTTCCAGCACCTCTTCCACATGCACGTCGCCTGCGGCATGACGCTCTGATTGGGCATTCAACCGAATCTGTGACGCATCGCGACTTTGCGCCATCGAATTCATTGCACCATAGGCCCGGTCGAGCTCGATGAAGGCAGCACGCAGTTCCGATGTGATATGCCGGCGTTGTTCCTCTGCAATCGCTCGAGCCCGAGACAGTTGCAGGTGTGCACTGTGTACCGCTGCATTCTCGCGTCGGTTCAAGACTGGACGACTGTATTCGATTCCCACTTGCCATCCCTGCAACGCTTCACTGAACAGTGCAGTGTCGGTGGAAGGATCGTCAGCTAAGCGGCGATACTTTCCGATCAAGTCGACCTGAGGGCGTTGCAAGTTTCGAGCGGCCTTCAGTTCCAGGACGCGTTTATTGATCTCGGACTGCTGCTTGCGAAGTTCGATTCGGTTGGTTTGGGCGAGGGCGTCACTCTCTTGCCAATCGAAACGAAGCGACGCTTCCAGCGGTGGACCGACGGGATGGATCAAGCGATCGTCGGTGGTGGGAAGTGCTAACAGAGTTCGCAACTTTAGCTCGACGTTGTACACGCCCGTTTGGCCTGGAGTAGTGCCGCAGATTGCGTTGCGGACACCGGCTTCGGCAGAATAGTACTGCTGGCGAGCCAACGCCTCGACGTCCGCCGGGCTGACGTTTTGAGCGACTCGTTGCTGTTCCCGTTCCCACGCTTGCCGGGCGTTGTCCAAGGCTGTTTGTTTGGCCTCGAGGTTTTGATAGGCAAAGAACAACTCCCAGTAAACGATCGCAACATCGCGAACCAATTCGGATACCGATTGTTCGACTTCAAGCCGTGTTTGATTGTGTTCAAGCTGCGAGATCAGCACCCCGCGGTACATGCCGGGCTTCGCCATCGGGCCCGCGATTTGGTTGAATTGCGTTCCCGCACCGCGCATCAACGGGTGACGTGCTTCGGCACCGTAGGCAGCATAAAAGCCGCCGGCGAGGTCTTCGTCGTAGCCGCCGACGCCACCCACCGACACCTTCGTGCCCGACCGCAAGATGCGTCCGACTCCCATCTTCGCCAGCGTTTCGGGTTGGGCGAAAACACCAAATTGGCCGCTCGAGAATGCGGAATTAACCGAGCTGCCGCCGCCGTTGTAAACCAAGCCAGTCTCGAATTGAGTGTCGAATGCTGACAAGCTTGCATCGATACCGAGATTCGGATCGCTTCGTAAGACCGCCGGATCCAGCGTAGTCCGTACGGCATCAGGAAACGTCAAAACGCGACCGCCGCGATCCCGGATCACCTGACTGTTGTCCAGTGCCAACATCACCGCTTCGTCGAGCGTCAGATGCCATGGCGTCAACTGGTCAAACTCATCCGCACTCGGGGGGATTCGCTCGACCACCGATCCCGCGAAGAAATCAGCCTGAGAGGGCAGCACTGACTCTGCAAACGAAACCGTTTGCAGTAGCGATTCACTTGCCGCTTTTGTTGGCGAATCTGCGTCGGCGACAGCCTTTTTATCAAGGCCAGCATTCGCGAAGGGACGAACCGGGGGCGAGCGACAACCCGATACCCATGCGATCGCCAGCGTGATCAGCGTCAATGCCGCTGCGCAACGAGTCAATTGGGGCGGCGGCTGGGCATGCATCGGCGGTGAAGTGGACGGAAAGAAGGTCGTGCGTGGTAGTCAAGCTTTAACTTTCATCGGAATGGTAGTGGCCACATATCACGATCATCGTCGCCACCGGACCGAGTCGCCTAACCGGAAAATTTTACCGAGCCGAAGCAGGGCGTTCATTTTGTGAGCCGTGACGCGTGAGCGGCCGGGTCCCACGCATCCCCCGGTTCCTCACGCCCCACCACTGCCATTTACACATCGCTTAAAGCGACTGGGTTTCCGTAGCGGACTCGCGGTATGGCGAGTAGGTTTCACGCTGAATTTGACGGCCTCGGATTCGATACTCGATTCCTCGCCATGAGATCGTCTTGGTAAAGAAACACTTGATAAAGGTTAGCGGCGAGATGAGTTGAGCGAACACGATCCAAACGGGCAGCATTATCCACGAGGTTAGCCCGAGCGATGCTGGCATCACTCGGCTGCTCGCGATTTGGCGACTTGCAGCCCACTGGCACAATCCAACGAGCAGTAGATTCGAGAGTTCAAATCCAACAAAGACGATGACCGCCGTGCGGATTGCACCCGCGTCGGATTGGACCACACCGATCGCGGCCAATGCCACCGCAAGAAAGGGGACAATCACCGAGATGATCCCGTAGCCCACCGTCGCTGGCCAGGAAGGATGGTAAAGTTTGGCGGTCAATAATTGACGCGGGATCCACTGCATCAAATCGCCGAACGTGCATGATTCGCGGTTGACCATCATCACGCTTGGCACAAACACTTGCCGGTAACCGTGCCGACGCAGCACGCTAAAGAGCATCGTGTCTTCGCAAAGTGCCGTGGACCATTTTTCCAGAAGTCCTGTTTCGTCAATCACACGACGCCGGATCGCCAAACTGCCTCCCCAAGCGATCCGCAGCAGAATCATGTTGATCGCCGTCGGCACGTTCCACAGATAACGGACGATCGATCCACCCGTGGCGGTCGGTGGATCGTACCATCGATTGCCGGTCGTTGCCCCGACGTTCTCGCGTGCCAGCGGAGCGACAAGTTCGGCTAACCAAGTGCGATGCGGGGTGGAATCGGCATCGCACAACGCAATCACCTCGAACGACGGATCAAGCTCTCGCACTGCCTGGATAATGCTGCTGCACTTTAAGCTGCAACTCTCGGCCGGATCTTTCAAAATGTGGACGTGTAATCGCGAGTTGAACTCGAACGCTTGCAAAATCGCCTGCGCTGGATCGGTAAGACTATCGACGACGACGTGCAATTCATAATCCGGATAATCTTGGTCCAAAAGCCGGGCGATACATTGCTCGAGAAATGGATCGGCCCCGCGAAGACACAGCAGGATCGCAGCTTTGGGAGTGTACGCAGGATTCGCCGGCGTCCGTTTGCGGAACATGATCGCGGCAAACGCCAACGTAAAACCTGTCTGGATCGCCACGATCAGAACAACGGTCCAGCAGATGGCCTCCGTAATCGTCACAGAAAAAGCACACTTGGTTGTCGAGGAGGATGCGGCGAGAAAACGAGATCGAGGACCGTCGTCGGTAACGTGGCTGCTGAGTATACTGCCGGTTTTCGTAGACGTGCAGGTCACCCTTCATCGATGTCAAAGACGTTGCCTTTAACGCCGTTCGAACGATGTATGTTGCTTCAGGATTCTGCGGCCTATCCCTGCCACTGCTTCATTCGGCTGCATTTCCAAGGCCGACTCGATCGTGAGGCCTTTACTGCGGCATTGCAGAAAACATTGCCGGGGCATCCGCTGCTGCGGGCGACCGTGACATCCGGTTGGCGTGACCGTTGGTCCTTTGCCGACGGTGTTCAGCCTGAATTGTTATGGTGCGAAGGCGAAACAGGAGGTCCGCTGCCACAAGCAAAACCGATCGATCTAGGCCGCGAGAGTGGTTTGAAAGTCTATGTCGTCCAAGGGGCGGTGAACGTCGAGGTCACGTTCCAGTTCCATCACGCCTGCTGTGATGGAGCGGGAATGGAACGATTTATTGACGATCTTTTCGTACGCTATGCCCATCTTCGAACCAATGGTGAAATCGCCAGCGATGCGACGACCGTGGATCCCGATCGGGTTGCATCTCGCGGCACCTACGGACTGCGACTTGCCAAGCTGCTTAAACTGTTGCCCGGCCAAATGGTGGGGCTGTTAGGGGCGGCCCAATTTTTGGGACGCCATCCCAAGCCGCTGCTTGATCATCCTGCCCGTGATCGCCAAGCCGAATCGACGGCGGCATTCCCTTCGCTGAAAAGTTTTCGGTTTGAAAAATCGCAAACCCTGGCCTTGCGAAATACGGCAAACGAACGAAACGTCACGCTTCATGAGTTGTTAGTTCGTGACTTCTTTTTGGCGTTATGGGATTGGCAGAAAGAACTTGATCAATACCACGACCGACATTGGGTGCGGATGATGATCCCCATGAACATGCGAGACGCATCGTATCGTTCACTGCCCGCGATGAATTATGTCAGTTCCGTTTTCCTGGATCGTCGTGGCAAGGACAGTGTGGATCGCGATCAACTGCTAAACGGAATTCATGATGAGATGCAAGTCATCAAGCGGTTTCAATTGGAGTTCACGTTTCTGTGGTTCTTGAAACTGCTGCACTGGATTCCGGGTGGATTAAAACGCTCGGTTCAGCAGGACACGTGCCAATTGTCGGTGATCTTTTCAAACACGGGGAAAATGACACGGCGGTGCCCCTTGCCCCGCACCGACGGATGTTTGCAGGTGGCGGATTTAGTGCTTCACGATATGGATGGCCTGGCGCCGCTACGACCCTATAACTGCGTGACGATGCTGACGCTGGAATATGCTCATCGGCTGAAACTAAACCTTCACTACGATGCTCAGTTCGTGACCGCACGGCAGTCGGAAAAGCTAATGGACCTTTTCGTTGCCCGCTTGCATGACAGTATTCAATCGCGGGTTGCGTGATTTCGCATCCGAGCCGCTGTCAATTCGCGGAGCGTCGATCTGTGGAGGATTACCCATTTTTTGCAAGTAATCATGGCATCGAGAGATCAAACGGGCATCCGCCGGCGCACATCGGATGCCGCTTTCTCGCAAGGCGTCGAGAGTCTGTTGACAGTCAAAACGACCATGGATTCCGCGATCATCGGGCGTGGCAAAGCGTGGCATCATGATGTCGGCGAGTATTTTCAAACCCTCGGCCGATGCATCGGCATGCTCGGCTAAGTCAGCCAATCGCTGTCGCCATGTCTCGATGTCGATCCAATCGACGTTGGCACCGCCGTCAAGCATCCACTGCGTCAACGCGTCCGCCGTCATCGGATGCGGGTTGGTCAGATGAAAGGTTTTGCCTTGATTTTGTTTTTGCTGCGCCAGGTACACCATCGCCTTGGAAACAAAGTCCACCGGTGTCGCATCGAGTTCGAAATCGCGAAACGGAGCGGCGCCGACCCACAAACAAGCTTGGACAATTTGATGTAGCAGATCGTCGACGTTGGCAATACCGGTTTCGCTGTGTCCCGTCACATGACCCGGGCGATAGATCGTTACGGGAAACCCACGGCGCCGCGCCTCTTCGATCATCTGTTCGGCGACCCATTTGGTTTGTGAATACCCATACAACACATCCTGGCACGGTGGCAACGCGTCGGATTCAGCGATCACGCGGCCGCGGTTAGCGTCGGTCGCATGCACCGTGAACGTCGAAACGTAGTGCATCGGTATCGTCTGCCGATGGCACGCCAGACGCAATAATTCACGCGTACCGTCCACGTTGTCCGATTTGAGCGACGGGTAAGGCAGAAGCAAATTCACGTTGGCGCCGTTGTGATAAATCACATCGATGGATTCGGCCAGTTCATCAAAATTCGCTGCGGAAAGACCAAGTTGCGGCTGAGAAAAGTCGCCGACCAGGACTCGAACCCGATTCTTGAGATCGCTGTGCTGCAGGCAGTATTTCGCAAGATTCTCAGCGATTCGCTGCTTCCCTGCGATTTCGTTTTCAGCACGGACCAAGCACACCACTTGTGACGACGTGGTTCCTAATAATTCGTACAGCAGATGAGCCCCAAGGAATCCCGTGGCTCCGGTTAGTAGCACGCGTCCCGGCGTTTCTGCGTTCACCTCGGTTCCGCAGGGAACGATCGAAGGATCGAGTTGGGCTTCACGTTCGAAGTCGATCGGATCATCGGTCGACGCACTTTGCTCACTTGCGGTTTCGATTGTTGTGTTTGCTTCGGACGCATCGAGGTCCGACATCAATGCTAGGATCGAGTGACTCAGTTCTCGGACGCTCGGTCCGCTGAGAATGCGGTTCATTGGGATTCGTGTTCCCACCGCCGTTTCGATGCGATTGATCAGTTCAACCGCCATCAGCGAATCGATTCCGACTTGCGCCAGCGATGCATCGCGATCGACCTTTGCGGGTTCGATACCGAAGACTCCGGCCACTTGACTTGCCACAAAGTCGCCTAGGATATCGAGTCGCTCATTTGGCGAAACGCTGTGAAGTTGCGACTGCAGGCCTGAGTTCGATGGAGTCGATCGCACGTCATGCCGGACGCATTCATACATCGGAAGCGTCGCGACGGCATCACTTATCTTGCTAAATTGTTTCCAGTCGACTCGTCCGGCACCGACCACGGCGGTGTCACGAAGAATCATTTCAGCGAACACATCAAGGGCTTCACTAATCCGAAACGCTTTCAGCCCAACGCCATCCAAATACTCGGCGGTCTTGTGGTTGCGGGCGACGAATCCCGCATCAAGCAGGGCGCCCCAGTTCAACGTCAGGGCCGGCAACCCGCTCGCTCGGCGATGGTGGGCCATCGCGTCAAGGAAGCTATTTCCCGCGTTGTAGTTGGCCTGCTTGGTTGCCCCTACTAAGTTTGAAAACGACGAGAAACAGATGAAATGATCCAGCGGAACATCACGTGTGGCAACATGCAGGTTCCATGCCCCGAGCATTTTGGGATTCAGTACTTTTGCAAAACGTGCTTCGTCCAAATCGGCAATGAAGGCATCGTCCAACACCATGGCTGCATGCACCACGCCTTTGAGTACCGGCGCATCCGTTTGGATTTGCTCGATCACACGCTGGACATCTTCTGCCTTGGTCACATCACCACGAGCATCGTTGATCGTGATTCCCTCGGCACGCAACGATTCAATTTCACTTGCGACATCTTCCTTGGGGCCACTGCGGCTGAGCAACACCAAGTGGCGTGCGCCTTGGCGGACCATCCATTTGGCAATCTCCCATCCGAATCCACCCGCGCCACCGGTGATCAGGTAGCTGGCATCCGAGCGAAGCAGGTGCCCATCCTCGGTACAAGGCCCGATCGATAAAGCCGATGCCGTTGTTGGATTCGAGGGAAACGACAACACATTTTTGCCGATGTGTTGTCCTTGAGCCATGTAGCGAAACGCGTCGACCGCTTCGTCGATCGGGAACACTTTGTGAGGAAGCGGGGTGTAGACGCCCGATTCAAACAGCGACGATAACTCTGTAACGATCGATGCAATACGGCTTGGCCGTTGGGCGATGATCTGAGCCAGGTCGATCATGTGATACGAGATATTGTTCTTGAACGCAGCCAAGCCCACTTTGGAATTCTCGTAGACGTCGATCTTGCCGATCTCTAAGAAACGTCCGAATGGCGCCAGCACCGATAGACTTTTGGGAACAAATTCCCCGGCCAGTGAATTCAGGACCGCATCGACGCCCTCGCCTGCGGTCAGATCCATGATTTGATCCGCAAACTGGACCGTTCGCGAATTCATCACATGACGCACTCCCATCGCGGCGAGCATGTCTCGTTTTTTATCGCTGCCCGCGGTGGCAAAAATCTCGAGTCCCAGGTGCTGAGCCACTTGAATCGCCGCTTGGCCAATCCCACCGGCGGCCGCATGAATCAATATCTTTTCACCCCGCTGCATGCGAGCAACGTGCTTGATCGCAAAGTGCGTTGTCATGAACACGGTGGGCAGCGTGGCGGCTTGTTCAAACGACAGGTGCGTGGGGTGCTTGAACGCCAATCGGTGATCGACGGTGATGTGGCTGCGAAATGCATACGGAGCAATGCCTGAAACGCTGTCGCCGCACTGGATGTCGTTCACATTCGCACCGGTCGCCACGACGATTCCTGAGAAATCGTCACCAAACCAAAGCAAATCGTCGGTCGTGCCGGGGTACATCCCAATCGCCTTCATGACGTCTCGGAAATTGATGCCTCCGGCCCTCACGCGAACTTCGATCTCATCGGGACCGGGCGGACGTCGGTGGGTTTCGTTCAGCGTCAAATGCTCTAAAACACCCGCCTTGGACATCTGCAGTTTGAAGGCAGCGGTATCACCGTTTTCAAACACCGCTTTGCTTTGCCGTTGTGGAAATTGGTCCAGCATCACTCGCTGCAGTCGGTTGACAAACCGCTGGTTGTCACGCAGGGCGATTTCACATTCGCGGTTGTCGCCTGTTATCTCGTCATCCAATTCGTCAATTTCGGAAACACTTGGCTTTGATTCGAGATCAACCAGAGTCCACTGAAATTGGTTTGATTCGTTATTCGCGACGCGGCAAAATCCGGTCAAGGGCGACGCCGCCAGCCCCGTCAGCGGGTCGGTTTCATGAACACTTGTCGCCGAGCGGGTGACGAAATAAACGCGAGGATTAGTGGCAAGATCTGTTCCGTCTAATGCATGATAAAGCTGCAGTGCACTGAACACCCCCGATTGCTGTTCGGCAAGCAGTTGGCCGAGGTGAGCGAGTTTTGCGTTGTGATCGAGTGTCCAGCAGTGAACGATCCTTGTTAGTTTCGAGTCGCCGAGTCCCGCCTCTGCAAATACGCGTTTTATTTCGCTAGCGGTTCCGTCAGTCAAACTGAACTCGTTTTCGCAGGTCCGCTCAAAGACGGACCCCCGCCGCAACGAGATAACACGATCACCTCGCTGCTTGAATTTGGCGGCAACCGATTCACCGATTCCACTCTCGTCGACGAACACCAAAACTATCGAAGGGGCCGGTGACGATCTGTCATCCACCGCTACGTCGCTAGCCAGAGTTCGCGAAAGTTCCTGGGGCTGCCATTCGAATTGGTAAAGATGATCTTTGAAATGGACGCCATTGTGCACCGAGTCGACCCGGGCGACACGAAATCGAGAGATCGACGCGACAGGTTTCCCGCAATCATCGACGACACGGATCGAGTATTCGACCGACGTTCCATCGACACGCGAGCGAATGGCGTGAGCCCATAGCTCCGTGGGGATTTCTTGTGTGTATTGCTGAACCCGCCCGATCGACTCGGGCAGATACATGCAATTGTCATGTTCGTTCTGCCCACGATCATTTTGCCCCTCTGCATAGCGCGTCCCATGTGTTGCCTGGAAACAGGCATCCAGCACCGCGGGGTGAATGCAGTACCTCGACGCGCCATCGGCAACTTGATCGGTGACGGTAATCCGTGCGAGAGATTCCTGGTGGATGGGCCAAGATTCGGCTGCCTCCGCATGGTTCCATGCTTCTGCGATCAGCGAAAAGTTCGCTCCAAATCCATAGCCCAAACCATGCAGGTCGCGATACAAGTCATCGTGCATGATTCTGCTAGGCAAACGCTTGCAGATTTCCTGCAGATCCATCGTTTGTGATTCGTTAGCCGGCGGCATCGCGACCAAACGGCCTCTCGCATGCAGTTCCCACGCTGCGGTGCCCGTTGTACTGTGAATCCAGAATGATTTGGCTTTTTCGTCAAACACCACCTGGATTTTGGGGATGGCGGTGTCGGATACGAACAACGCACTGATGCACTCGAGGTCTTCGACCACGTAGGAATCGTCGGGGAACCATTCGGCGGCGATCGCCATGCCGATCTCAGCAAACCCAGCCGCCGGAAAGACAATGCGGTTCCAGATTTGATGGTCCGTCAGATAGGGAAACAGGTGTGGATCAAGATGGAATTGCCACGTCGGTTGGGCAACGTTCAGTCGCTCACCGAGAAACGGATGCAGCGGCGGATCGATCCGGTTGGCGGTGTCCCCCTGGTCCAGCCAATACTCTTGGTAGTTCCAAGGGTAAGCGGGCTGAGAAACGAACTCACCGGAACTTTGGTTCACCTCGCACCAATCCACGTCGACGCCATCTAACGACAGCTTGGTAAGGTTGGTGGCCAATTCCAGTGCTGCATCGGTGTTGCGAGTCAGCGAGTGAACGATCGTGGCTTGAACCTTTTGATCCGTCAAACAGGCATCGATGGAACTACGTAGCGACGGATGCGGTCCTATTTCGAGGAAGCGGGTTGCCTCGTTGGTCGCCAATGTCGCAATTGCCGATTCAAATCGCACCGGC
>TARA_R110002073_G_scaffold56222_4_pt1 | contig 19195 bp, 13 predicted proteins | sample TARA_R110002073 | Tara Oceans TARA_R110002073 (sample SAMEA4397174) | marine metagenome | biome: Polar Biome; feature: [DCM] deep chlorophyll maximum layer (ENVO:01000326); material: water (ENVO:00002006), including particulate matter (ENVO:01000060) such as... | depth 40 m
GACCACATGGCCGGCCTGAAAATGACAGATATGTTTGTTAATGATGCAGCCGCCCTAATATCCACCGGCAAAGAAGTCCGATATAACACTGGTATTCTATCCGGTGTCATGCCGGCCGCCACCTTGAATGAACCAAATGATGCAATTTATACATTGATGGCTGACAATTTCATCGGCGCCGTCCCCGATTTTTTCCTTGAAGATGGCGAACTAGCAACCATCACTTCTAAGAAAGAAAGTGAATTAGATCTCTATCTCAAGTCCGGAGAAATTTATGCCACCAGATTACGCATGCGCCGAAGTATGAACCAGGCAAGAAGCTATAAGTGGGATTTACAAGAAATATTCCACAATACCGCATCTATAGAATACTCCGTCGGTTCCTTTTCCGCCGGCCTCACACAGCGCATCAACGTGTCTGCCGGTGACGCAACTGAAAACTATATTTTAGAAGAAGGTCAGACAAGACAAATCAAAGATTATGATATTTTCCAAGATCCGATTAGGCAAAGAGGATTATTTGAAACCTTGACGATGTACAACCGCCCGGGCGCCTTTGGGCCACCGGTAACCGGTCGCGACACTTACAATGACAAGTCATGGGCTAAAACATTCAAGGGCCATGGCGAGATGTCAGCCTCGGCATTCCACTCGTGGACTTCGTCATATGGAACAAATGCTGTTCTTGACTCTAGCAATGGGTTTAATCCTGCATTTACTCCTCCCTATTACGATGGGCATGCTGTGGTCGATATTATCTTTAGGGCCACCTCAACCAGAGAGCATACAATAGCTGAGATTATGGAGAGAAGTGAGACCCAGGCCTGGCGATTTGATCCTGGATGGCTTGTTAGGAGGATGGGTCCCGCCTCCACCGTCGGCCCACTGACACAGAAAAGCCTCGCCACAACTGCGTCGTTTACTTTGATCCCAGGCGAAATATATTATGACCGCGATCCAGACGGTAACTTAGGCGCCGGCGTCACTGGCACTCTCGGCCCGGGCAATCCAGTCCGCTCCGGATCATGGGATCCGTGGTCGAGCGGATTCAATGCCAACTACTCCGGCAGCTTGACGTATGGCGGGGCCCCCTACGCTGGCCAGCATATCAATTTCACTTCAATGCAGCTTGATAACTGCATAAATATCAAATTACTTGGAAAAGTTCCAGCAACAACGACAGACAATGAAGGAAATTTGACGGTAAGAAGTGTCCCCGGTGAAGAGGATAAAGTTTGGGTTATACAACCTAAATGGGAAACGCCAATCCTTAATTTTAAAGATTCAATTCCCTACCCCCAGCACTCGATTTCTGGCTCGACAACCGGAATTGACAACTTAAATAATAGAAGCGCTTTAGTGGGCGCCACTGGGATGTGGCACCAGTTTGGTAGAATACCCCAGGATAACGAAGGGGTTTATCTCGAAATGCTTGACATCCCCAAGAACTGGCTCGATGGCCACTGGTCTCTACATAAAAATATGAATCGCGGATCCGGCTTCCCGGGCGTGGACCACAGCGCCGAGAACGAATCCACAGAAGTCTTCGGATCTTACGGATATAATACACCTTATACGGCATCTGCCTATGATCGAATTACCGATAGCTCTGAGGTAAAATCTTTGAAAACTCTGCTTGGATTCAAGAGTTCGGCCGACGGTGCTATGACGCTACAGGGCCCCGCCTCAGCAATCAGCAACCCCAAAGTTAAAATCGGCCAATTGGCGAATTCTAAGATTGTCTCGGAGGCAGTCATAGCTATTCCGTTTATAGAAAAAGGTAAGCGTAAATACTTCTTTGAAATAGACAAGTATTTTATTGATATAGCCAGAGCTGAACGAACTCCACCCGCCGGCGTACCGGATGCTGGCGATTCTATTAAAGATATGGTTGAAAAAATGGAAAGATACGTTCTCCCTCCTTCAATGGATTTCGTAACTTATCCTGAAATTACACCATTTTCGATGTATATCTTTGAATTTACTCACGAGTTTAGTAAACAAGATTTGGCAAATATGTGGCAAAATATTGCACCAAATTCTGCTAGAACTTTTGAAATGGCTAACGCTAAAATCAGGCATGATCTTAACCAAGATGAATTAATGGGTTTTGCTTTGGCAAAATCTGACGAGACTTTCATGAAAGAAGTTCAATGGATGGTTTTCAAAGTTAAGCAAAAAAACATGGTGAGTTATGACGACAAGATCGCCGGTAAGAAACCCCCAAAACTAAGTTTCAAACTAGCCAGCCCAATGCAGCTAATGCCAAATTTCTCTAAATTTAAGATAAGAAGAGTTAAACTACAAAACAACGCACTGAAAATGAAAACAGTCCAGATCACTCCGACGTTTAGATTTGGTAGAAGCTTGACAGAAGATAAAGCCGATATGGATCTATCCTTCAACTGGCCTTACGACTATTTCTCAATAATCGAATGCGCAAAAATTAGAGCTTCAATAGCCCTGAAGAAGCCGCACGACGTTGAGCCCCCGGCTCTGACACCAATAGGGCCCGCAGCCCCCGGCGCCATATCCAATAATATTACGAATATTGCAAATATACGCAATGTGACTCAGGCTCAAGCAGTCAAAGCTAGTACCGCAACGAGAGTCCCCAAAGCAGGAAACACAGTATTGGGTACTCCGCTACGGAAAGTATCAGTTATTAAAAAGTCGAATCTTTCGATGAGAAAAATAAAAGGACTAACATTCTTAAAGAAATGAGTAGTTAGTAAGAGGTAATAAAATGTCATTTTTTAATTCAAAAGAAGAGGTACTCGATCTCCAGTTGACTCAGTACGGCAAATATTTGTTATCTAGAGGTAAATTTAAGCCACAATACTATGCGTTCTTTGACGATAACGTTGTTTATGACTCGCTTTACGCTAATTTCTCTGAATCTCATACGGTTGTTAAGGATCGTATTATAGAGAATACTCTTTACAATAAGACTCAATATGTTTTTTCTGGCATCGAGAGCAATATAAAGAAAATCAAGAAACAGTTTATGAAGCTGGGATCGACTGAACTGATTCCTGTCCAATCGCAAGTCGAGAAATATTATACTTTGACGTCGCCTCTTGGTAACTCATCGATGGAAGTAGATAAAAAGCCTTACCTTGAGCTATATTTCCTAGAGGGAGACCTTCATCAATACACCACTCACTATACTGGCTCACACGCTACTCTGCCGATCCCACAGCTATCATCTTCAATAACATTTAAAAGCGAAGTTAAAAAGGCAAATGACGTCGCCCTCTCAATGGCTGGAGCGGAAGCTCCAGCCGATATAAGAAACAACGAAAGAGTGTATCAAAATCTAACATTAAACTCCGAAAACACCATTATTGTCAGAGGGCAAGAAATCTTGATTGATATAACTGAGTTTAACTCTGATTACACAAAAGAAAATTTTGAAATAGAAATGTTTATCGTCAAGGAAGAGGATCTGTCAGGATCCATTGTGACCCCAGGTCTACCAGGCAAGAAAAAATATGCTAGGGAAGTTTTAGAGCCGCTGAGGTTCGGAGAAAAGTTTTCTAATATTGAAAATAATCTTTTGCTTGGCGACGAAGAAGTATTGAAAAAAAGAGCCACTTATCGCTTGGATCCGACCGAAGACCCAGAGTACACAGAATATTACTTTGAAGTTCTGGTTGATGAAGAAATTGATTTGTGCCGTTCTATTGATAAAATAAAACAAAGAATGCCTAATTATGATATTAAGTTGAAATGTCCGGACGCCGGCGTACTAAAAGTTGATATTGGCGGGATATATGGTTCGGATGTTACCGAGGAAGATTGTGAAACATGTCAAGTTTAGATATAAGTTTATTAAATAAATCTATTTTACCTTCAGTCGAATTCAAAGAAATCGATTTGGATTTATCTCCTATTCCTTTTTTGGAGGATAATCCTCATATTGACCACGATAGAGAGAAGGGAATTATAACTGAAAAAGATCGGAACGGTCGCCGCAGAGCTAAAAAGGCGCTGCCTCGCATGAAAGCTGCTTTTAATGAGTTTGATAACGATGGCTCAAAAAGCGATAGGATAGGTCACCTTCTGCATCTGAGAAAACTAAAAGTAAATTTCCGTTTATCGCTAAAAGATAAACTTGTAAGGAATAAAGGCACTTGGTCATCAGTTGACGATTTTGTTGGTTCCCTTAAGATTAAAGTTATAATGTGTACTGACGAGAAACTGTTTAATAGGATTTCCCGCAACGAAAACCTTGTAAACAACGAAAGTACTAATTCTCAAAAACTAAAAGACTCGGGGGTTCTACAACTGAAGATTATTGATGGACGATCGTTCATTAACAAAAAGAATTATAATGTTATAAGTGCCGGCGGCCCCACTGCGGCCGGCAAGCCCGGCGCAACAAAACTGATCGATTATACATTTGATTCGTTTTTTGTGGCACCTTCTTCTACTCCGTCATTTCTGGGGCTAATAACATATTGCTATTTTGATAAAAAGGATTTTCAGCAAAGACTCGGTCTAGACCTAAAGACTAGCTTTATTAAAGAACAATATTTTGGTCCCATGGCTAAAGAAGTTATTATTGATTCAAATGGAATCAAAAACTCTGGTGTCGCCTTTTTAGATAAAAATAACAAGGCCTTCGCCGGCGCCGTATATAGAAATAGCAAAGGTGAATATACCACTGGCCAAGCAATAAACAATAAAAAAATCGCTTCTCAAGCGCAAGGCCTGTTAGATACTTGGACACAAAAAGATCCAGCAACACCCGGCGGCAAATATTATAACGATTTAAAAAAGTCGATAAGCGATTCTAAATCTGAAAATCTTTTGAATACAATGATGAAGGTTTCTTCTATGTGGTCAGGCCAAGAAACAGATCCAATTGCCACCGGCTATAAAAAAGATTTGAATAAAACGATAAGGATGTTAAGAAACATAGAGAAAGGAGAGAAGAAAATAACTGCCGTGACAGTACCTAATTCAAAATTAGTAGATAATAGGGCTTCTGGTTTTTTACAATCTAAAAAGACAATAAAAAAACCGCGTTCCCTTCAAGAACAAATGCTGAAGAAATTGAAAATTAAATCGAAGGGTTCGGACGGCCTAGTACTCCCCTACCCGAAACATACAAATTATAGCTCTTTTACTCCTCTGTTCGATGATATTGATCAGTACTCAAATGTTAACTTAATGTTCGGTATAAATTTTGATGACTTATGCAAAGACAACTCAAGATATTGGAGCCTTTTCGAAGGCAAGAATAAAGAATTGGTAAGTGAATTCCTGGATAACTTTAAGATTATTAGCATGCAAATAAAAAGAAGAAACATTATAACGCCCAAAGAACCAGATAGCTTGATTGCCAATTTAAGGGAAAGATACCCCAAACAAAAAATGTCTTTTATAAATGATTCACCTAACTCATACAAAACCCGGGTGCTATATAAAAATCCAGCTATAGCCCAAGAATTAGATATCAGAGTTCCAGATACGGCCGGCACCGAACAATTGAGGTTCTTCCACATAAAAGACTTTCTCTCGCCAGAAGCCAAATCCAGCAACACACCCGGTTTATACGAATATGAAATGGATATAACCATGCAAGATAACTCAAGAAAATATTTGGATAAGAAACTTAAAAGATTGTTATCCGCCATTAAAATGCTAGAACAATATTTAAACCAAGCAGAGCAGAAATGTAATTTTGATAGTGCATCTAACTCCTTCACCGATTTATTCTTGAGCAATATTTATGGCGCTTATAAGGAACCCTCACCAAATAATATTTTAAATACCGCAAACTATAATGACGCTTTGACTACAACAAAAACGCTTATTGACGCTCCGTGGATTGTTGCGCCGGCGATATACGCATCCACGAACTACCAGTTTACTGACAACAACATGTTGGACATTTTTAAACAATCTAGAAGGTTGTATCGACTTTTAGAGCCATCATTGTCCACCCCCAGAAAAATTAGAAAAACTATAGAACAATTTGAAAAACTAGCATTTCAGATTAGAGAAGACTTAGGCCCACTGCCAGGAAATTCTACAAATAATTCAGGCCCTGGAATCACCAAATCTAGAAAATCATTGCAAAGGATTCAAATAACTCATAAATTCCGGAATAAAGTCTATAAAGGCAAGACCAACAACTTTAAAAGCTTTCTTGATTTCTCATCTCCCACCTCTCCACCTATTATAACTTATGAAGGTTATCTGAGCAGAGTAAACAACGAAACAGAAACGTTGATTGAGTCAGACTCAGTTAATCTTTCTAGCTTTGGGACAGACGAATTCAGCTCCGCTTTCACCAGTCTAAGCGAAACGAAGTTTAGCTTTTTAAGCCCTTCTTCCTATAGCACTCCCAACATAAAAGTAAATACCAACATTGGGTCCGCTGCTAAAAAGCAAGACAAAGAAATTTACAGCGCATTATTTAACGAGATTTCCAATATTAATTTAAGTGTTGATAAAGACATTCGACAAGTCGTGGCACCCACTAACAAAAAAGGGCTTACCTATCAGAATAGTTTGATTAAAAATCAGGCGCTGAATTCCCAAAATATGCTATCTAAGTTTAATGTTACTCTCATCGACGATCCCAATGATGACATCGCGCTGGACATAATACCTAGACTTCTAAATTTACTTCCCGAAGAAGAAGATGGATTGGTGCCGGCAAGAAGATACTTCAAGAAGAATAAGACTTTTGATCAAACATCTCGATTTAAATCTATCTCAACAATACAACAAGATTCTAAGATAGAAGATATTAAAAAAACAAATATGGTACATATAACGAATTCCATAGTGGGGAAGATTGCTATGGGAGGCTTCAATAGACAAAACAAAATGTCCGTTGGGGCCGGAGGTTTAAAAAATGCTTTTAATCCATCGTCCGCCGATTCTGCAGAAGCCAACATCAAGGTGCTTTCTTTACAGTCTTACGACCTTTCTAACTCTGATAATATCTTTAACAACTTAAATCTGTCTCCACAAAAAATAAGAAAATTACCAAATCACATCAAAGCATTAGCATTGAAAAATAAATCGGTGGCTGGAACCGATGAGCCCGGATTGGACATCGATGTTTTAGCTAGCCCTGAATTGCAACCGTATTATATAATGAAGCATTTTGATGTTGCCGAAGTTAAGGTATTGTCGGGGTTTCACAGAGATAAAGATTCGGGCCGCTTATTCTTAAATGCTCCTATTTATAAAACTCTCGATGCCGCGGCATTCCAAAATACCAACGGGAGCCTGCTGTGCAAGTTGCAACAATATACTTTGCCATTTATCGGAAGTTCGCCGGCCGCCCCAGTAGAGATGAATGTTGCAAATAGTAATTTTATTATAGGTTCTAAGCCGAAAATATCTAAAGAAAATGAAAAGATAAAAGTCGGCCACTCATCTGGCGGAGAACTATTTTATAAAAATGGCGTTGAGTATGTTGGGTTCTTCCATCGTCGGAAAAACGGCACTATTTTTTCCAAGAGATCTCCGACTAAACAAACAAAAGAGCAAGAAGGCAGCCAAGAGTTGTTTGCAATCGAAAAGGGACTTGCCAGAAGGCAGGCTTATATGATGAAAATGAATGATAAAGCCAAATACGGCTCTTCAAGCCACATTGAGCGTCAAATAAAAGCAGAACTACTTAATGCTGCAAACAAACAAAAGATTGTTCCCAAAGAATACGTACGCACCACCGATATTAATATGTCAAGTAAACTAATTTCCACGACCACCGGCAGAAGAAGTAAGAAGCCTACAATCTCGCCTCAATCCGCTATAGGCGCCCGCGGCCCAATATCGAATAAGAAAGCGAGTACTCGTTCAACATGGAGGCCTAAAGGCCGCGGCCCAGGGGGCTCTGGATACTAATGCCAAATAAGAAGATATTTTTTGCTAATAATGTTAAAAGACGTTCCGCGGACCAGTTTCGTCTTTTAAACGGAAGAGTATGGGATCCGGCAAGAAACGGATCGTCGTACGTTAAAGATACGGACTCCGAACAAAAATACCATCCAAAAATACAAAATGTAATAATTTCCAAAAAAACAGTTAATGACAATCCTATAATGCCTTCTGTCACAAACCATGTACGAGTGGTCGGCAATGCAAAAGATTTTGAAAATGATGAAGAATGGCACACGTTCATAAATGGGGGTATATATAGCATCCCAGAAAGTAGCAAGACTAAATCTTTTAAATCTTTCATCGGTATAGGCTCACAGTACCAAGAGTTTGCTTTTGATTACACTGTTCCATTAGAGAAAACAGTTGCCGATAGGATGCCGGACAGCACAAAAATTGACTCTTTCCATGTTAATTTTGAATATAATTTCTATGATAGGGATTACGAGATTGCTTCTTTGAAGATTCCAGACCAAGGTAGCCAAGACAATGCACTACCAAATTTAAATTTGCTGTCGTTTCTAAGGTCTTCGGATGAAGAAGAGATGGAAGATAATCCAATTGCGGATACCGTGTTTAATAACAGCCCAATAATGAAAAACCAACTCAAGAAGGTTTTGAAGAATTTTGATAAAGGCAAGAAAAACCCAGAGCGCTCAAAGAAAAATTTTGACAAGTTCCTAAAACAAAACGTCGCGAGCTTTAAAAGAAAAAGTTTACCTGAACTTAAAAAAATTGCTAATTCCGAACGAGATGTTTTATTTGATAAGTCGTCAGTTCTTAAGATAATAAAATCAAACGATGCTAAATTTTATATGCCAATGTACACTAACTTAAAAATGACAACGGACGATAGTTCAGTATTAAGTGAGATTTTAAGCGAAACGGACTTAATGATCGATTTCCTTGATTACGCGAAAGACCTCACTCAATATGAAACGCAGTTTTCTGGCCGCGGCACGGTAGTCGATTATAAGGTAGACAATCTTTTCTTGGAAGATGAAAAGATGACTCGGACAGTCGGAAGGACAAATACCGGATACCCCTCCTTTGATTTGTTAGACTGGTGGAACACAGTATATGAGTCCGAGCCTAATTCTCCCGATCCTTCAACAACTTATCTGACTAAATTTCGAGGTATGCCCTATCGGACTGCCTTTGATAAAAACTATTCTCTGGTTAGAAACCTAAATTCGATTAAGTTTTTAGGTCATTTAAGAAACTATGTAAAAACGTTTATCAAAGATTATAACATGATCTTTGATCCAAACAAAACTAAAACCGACACGATAGCCTACGAGATAAAAAAATACAAAAGGACACAATCCCCAGACAATTTATTAAAGAGATACATTGTACCAAATCTAGATTCAGTAAAAGACCTCGACTTGATCGACTCACAAATATCCTATAATAAAGAATATGTATATGAAGTAAACGCCATTTGTATTGCTGTTGGCACATCATACACTTATACAAATTTAGCGATAAGCACGAAAGTTGCAGATGAATGTGTTGAGTTATATAGCCAAAAAACTTCTAAGCCAGTAAGACCTCGACTTAAAACGCGCCAAGTCATAACTAGTAAAAATGGAAAAGTTACTTATTTGCCAATGGACCAAAACAGCCGATATATCGCTGAATTTTCAGTGACGAGCAAGCCGTCTCTTAAAGTATTTAAGATGCCTCTCTTCTCTTACCGGGCCCGCATGGTGGACTCATTCTCCACTTCTCCGAACATCGAAATTGTCAATATTCGAGAGACTTTTAACGAGATTAAAATAATGTTGTCCAGCAATTCTGGAGCCCTTTTTAAGAAGCCGATCCCATTCAGTCCATCAGAAAATGAACAATTTAACTTCTACAAGCGAGCTAAAAATCTACCGCTCCACGCTGACGTTCCTATCCACTTTGAGACAGATGATAACCCAATAAGATATGAGGTTTTTAGGGTCGATGTTGTTCCGACGTCTTATTCTGATTTCTTTAACAAAAAAGTGGCGGATCTATCAACTGCCCTGGTATCTGATCTTTCAAGGATTGCAACCTCAATTAGTTTTATAGATAAGCTACAATTTGATAAGAAATACTATTATACTTTTAGAAGTGTCGACGTTCATGGTAAGATATCTTATCCAGCCCCAGTCTATGAAATAGAATTGGTGAATGTTTCTGGCGGAGTATACTTAGAGCAAAGGGTGATTGAATTTGCTGAAAACGTTGTACAAGACAAAGAAAAAACTATGAGAAGATTTATTCAAATAGTCCCCAACCTACGTCAACGGCAGATCCAACAAGAAAATCTAGATTTAACCATAAACAATCCTGCAAAATTGAAAGTCAACCTAGGGTTAGCCAAGGAAAAAGTATGGTCCCAAAATTATAAACTTAGATTGACTTCGAAATTAACAGGTAAAAAAATTGATATTAATTTCACATGTGAACATAAGCATTTGAAATATACAGAAGAAGAAACATAATTAAAGACTATTTACAGTGAGGTAAAACAAAAATGGGTTTTTTAGATAATTCAGGCGATATTATTCTTGATGCCGTACTGACAGATACTGGTCGTTTTCGACTAGCAAAAGGTGACGGCTCCTTCAGAATTGCAAAATTTGCATTAGGCGACGACGAGATTGATTATAATTTATATAACAATGCTCACGCGTCAGGGTCAGCATACTACGATTTGGAGATCCTTCAGACGCCAGTACTGGAGGCGTTTACTGATAACGCAGCCTCGATGAGATCTAAGTTGATTACGATCCCGAGAACAAACTTGCTTTATTTGCCTGTTATGAAGTTAAACGAGAAAGACGTCGCAACCCAGACATTTCAGACTGCGCCCAATCAAAATATTTTCTTGGTTGCAGCAGACCAATCAACTGAAGAGAACACTGCGAATGATGTGAATGGCCAGGCAGTTATAGGGGTCCTCCGCGGCGAAAGTTTAGATGGCAACTATATTCGAGTAGACCAAGGCCTGGACACCTCAGAACTAAGTCCTGCAGCCACGATTGATTCAGAATTATTAGAAACACAATATATTGTAGAAATGGATAATAGATTTGGATTCATTATCGATATTAACGGAAACCGCGGCCCGATATCCTTTATTGATGACGACAACATTGCAACATATTTTTTATCAGAGAATACTGATTCCGGCTTTATTAAGATTAACCCCAAGGCCGGCGAGGTTTCCAGCACTGGAACCAACCCCAGTACTGAAGTAATTCAGGGCCCCAAGGGCACTGTTATAAGCTTTAGGCTACAGGCCAGCTTGGACTTAAACACCAGCACCTACCTATATACTAAGCTTGGTAGCACCACCACTGTTAGCATTAGCGGCGTTTCAGTCAGCGTTCGATACATCGATACGATGGTGAAGATCACCGGCGCTACCACAGGATATCGGATTGATATTCCAGTCAGATTTATTAAGAAAATTTAAGGATTAAATAATGGCCAGTACTTTTAAGAATTTAACAGACAACGATGTTGTCTCAACCAAGACACTTCTCCACGAAGCGATTCCGATCACCGGAGCAATTGTTAGTGGAACATATGCGGACGAAAACGTCAAAACCTTTGCCCACGGACAATTTCAAGCAGTCTATGATTACCCATATCTAAGCTCGTCTGCAAACCACATTTTTGATATAACAATTGGATACTCTGCAAGGTGTTCAATATCCTCATCGACTTCTGTTCAGAATTCTAAAAAAATCAACATGTATACTCAAATGGCTCAAGTCCTCGCCGGCCATGATGTAACAGGTTCAATACTGGAGTTTGATAGAGACGGAGATATCGCCGGCGGAGGCGACAAATTAAGAGAATGCATCTTTTTGAACTTCGCTCGACTTATTACGAAGGACGAGATCAAGAAAGGCTCATTCAGTCTTGTCATGGGGATGGATACCAGCTCTGGTGGTTCCCTCAATCCTTATGCCGAGGACGCCTTTGCGACTGCAAGCCTTGTGCAGATTTATGACAACAATGCACAAAACGATTACCGAGTGAACTCCCCCGCAGGAGAATATGCCATCTTGTATATGAAAGATTATTACGAAGGCTCAAAGGCAGTCGCAAGTGATCCTGCAACCGCCGGCCGACCCTGTGGCTTATTATATTATCAGGCCGGCATCGCAGTGCTAACTGCAAGTATCTTTGATAAATCGGTTACAGAAGCAGATCTCACGCCCCCGTACAGTGGATATTTGTCAAAATCCGTAGCCATCATCCCAGGTATGACCCCGGGCACATCCACGACATCAGGATTCCGGGTTCTCACAGGCTCAACAATGGATGCCTTTGCAAATGGCTTCAGGCACAGAGTTTATAACCTTCAGTTTAACAACACAACAGAGTTGAATTCTACAGTTTACTTCTGCAGACTTGCTCACAATGAGTTCAACTATTCTTCAAACTTAACTTACCTTTCAGCGAGTAAGTTGAGAGTTAAACAAAACTCTTCCGATGCTCCTGTCTCATACCTCACAACTGTTGGGCTCTATTCTGTGGATAACGAACTGCTCGCTACCGCTAAGGTTTCAGAGCCATTAAAGAAAGATCCCACAAATGAGCTAACGTTGAGGGTAAGATTGGACTACTGACATGTCCTACTTCAAGTTTAAAGAAGAGGATGTGTTCTATAATCGAGTCAAAGCTCACCCAGAAAATGCGTTCTTTATTCATAGCGGCACTGTGTACTACGCCCAAAGTAAGGAAACCAGCGGTAGCTTCTCGGCAACCGAGAGAAGTGTCCCTAGGGGTTTTGTAAGTCTATATGAATTAAACATTGATAGAAACGGAACCACAAACAAATATATCTACCCATTCATTACTAAAGATGGGACGATTGGAGCGTTTAAAACGGTTTCCACCACTAGCTTTAACACACAGTTTTCGTATGGTGACAAAATAACAGGATCTTATCGCTTATCAGCGAGTTTAAGCCGCACATTTATCAACGATGCTACTGACCGTCGCCAACGATTGCGAGCAATAAGAACATCGCTCGACAACTATACACACCTTTCACCGCGGTTTGCAATGTCGGGTGTTTTCGGAGACAAATTAATATCAGATGTTAACATGATCTCGGTGCCCTCTATTTTTTATGGTTCCGCGATTAAGAAAGGATCTGTTAGTTTAAAATACTATATTACTGGAACCGTTGTTGCTGAATTACAAGATTCTAAAAACAATGGTGAGTTGATTCAAGTGTCAGGGACCACCTATGCTCAATCTTTTGGATCTGGCGCCTGCGCTGGTGTTGTGTTATACAAGCAAGGGGTAATCCTATTAACCGGTTCCTGGGCCCTAGAAACCGGTTCGAGAGATTATTTAAACCAAGCTTCCGCCGACGACTATGTTACCTCGTCGTGGCTATACTGGGGTACTACGATGACCGACGATGGCTATACAATGCAGTCAACTATGGAAGGCACCGCCTATTCAATTGACTTTAAAGGGACAAACTTTATTTCAACTATGACGCTTTTTGCTAAAGCGAAGAAACAAGAGCTAAACCATTCTAATAACTTAACTTTTTACAAGCACGGGCAAACAGCGAAAAATACTACAAGCTCTTTCTCTTATGTCGAAGATTCTACGATAACTATTAAAAACATTGTTAGTACAAGTTACGCGGAGCCCACCGGAGCATTCCAAAAAGAAACGTACATAACGAAGATTGGAATATATGATGAAAATAAAAATCTAATTGGTATTACAAATTTATCCAAACCTATGAGAAAATTAGAAGATAGAGATTATATTTTCAAACTAAAACTGGATATTTAATGAAACCAATAACGATAATTGCTCCAAAATTACTAAAAGTTATGTCAATCGTAATTGACATAGCAGCGATAACCTTATGGCCGTTCATAATTTCTCGTGAAGAGATGAGCGAGGATGTCTTGAGACACGAGACCATTCACCTTGCCCAACAAAAAGAACTTTTAGTGATTTTCTTTTATCTGCTATATGGGTGGGATTATTTAAGAGGACTTATAAAATATAAGGATAAAGAGCAAGCTTATTTTCGAATACGATTCGAACAAGAAGCCTATGAAAAAATGTTTGACAAAGAATATTTAAATCAAAGAGTCAAATACAATTGGCTTAAATACAAGGTATAAAATGGTATTAGGAATTGATATAAGCACTAGTATCACTGGGTTTGCCGTTGTCGGCGATGGTCAACTATTACACTATAGCTCAATTGACTTGCGAAAGTATAAAGGCCCGTTTGATAAAGCAAACGCCCTTAAAGTGTACATTGAAGATTTATTTGAGAACTATCAGCTCGACCAGGAAGGTTCGCTAGGCTGGGGCCAATCGAAACATCCGATAACCAACATTTATATTGAACAGCCGCTGCACATGTTTATGAGAGGAAAGTCTTCAGCAAAAACTTTATCAACTTTGATGACCTTTAACGGTATCGTTTCTTGGCTTGTCTATGAACTCTTCGAGATTGAGCCGCAATACATCGCGGCTACGTCTGCCCGTAAACAGTGTGGCATTAAAGTAAAACGCGGCGAGAAAGCAAAAGAAGTAGTTTTAAAACACCTTTTAGAACAGGAGAAGGCTTTTAAGATCGAGTATACCAAGTTTGGGAATCCAAAGCCTGAGTCGTACGACCGCGCCGACGCTATTATAATAGCAAAAGCCGGCTGGATTATTGAAAATGAAAAAGATTGATCACCTCGCCTTGAGCGTAGACGATCCCGAAGAAGCAGCTAACTGGTATATAAAGAATTTCGATGGCCAACTGCTTTACTGTGACGACAGCTGGTCGTTTGTCCAGTTTGAAAATATAAAGATCGCTTTTGTAAAGAAAGGTACCCACCCTTCTCATTTCGCATTTGAAGTTGATAATTTTGAAGACGAGGATATAGTCAAAGAGCATCGAGACAACACCTTATCGTCTTACAAAAAAGACCCATGGGGAAATGTTTACGAATTGATAAAGTACCCAGAAAAAACTTGAAAGCATTTCGCCTTGACTTTACTGATTAATGATGTTATTATATGTCTGAGGATATATGAACAAGAAAGAGGGATTGAAGATACTTCATGAAATTATTGGAAACCACCGCCAAGCCAGCAAAAACGAATATTACTTCAAGTGCCCTTCGTGTGATCACCACAAATATAAGTTCGCTATTAACTTGGATAAAAATGCCTTTCATTGTTGGGTATGTGATTATCGCGGTCGGAGTGTTAGGCGCCTTGTTAGGCGCTTTGGTTCTTTTATCCAACTTCAGAAATGGGACGGAATTACGGACCGGTCCGATATTGAAAGATTCGCTGACTTATTTATGGAACAAAGCGATGATGGATGTAAGACAAAAGTTGAACTCCCGGAAGAATTCACAAGCTTATGCACCGCAAACCCGCCCGCCACAGGAACTTACGCCCTCAAATATTTGGAAAAAAGAGGACTAACTAAAGCGGATATACTAAAGTGGAAGATCGGCTACTGTTTTGCTGGAGAATATCGCAATAGAGTTGTTATACCCTCATTTGACGAGGAAGGCGATTGTAGCTACTTTATCGCGAGATCCTATGTGGGGGACTCCTATAAGTATAAAAACCCGCCAGCGTCCAAGGATGTGGTGTTTAATGAACTATTTATTAACTGGAACGAAGACCTAATATTGGTGGAAGGAGTATTTGATGCCATTGTCTGCGGAAACGCGGTACCAATCCTGGGTTCAACCTTACGCCCGGGATCCGATTTATTACGAAAGATTGTACAAAACGACACCCCGGTTTTCATTGCGCTCGATCCTGATGCTGCCAAAAAAGAGCGCCGTATTATTGAAATGTTGTTGCGCTACGATATCGAGCTTTATAAGATCGATGTGACCGGCCACGAAGACGTAGGCTCGATGTCACGGAACGCGTTCCAAGAAAGAAAGAATAACGCTTCCTTTGTTGATAGAGACGACTATTTACTGTTGAATTTGTTATCAGCAGTTTAGGAGAATAACTATGAAACACCAACTTATAATGGAGGGCTGGCGCTCTTATACACTCAACGAGTCTTATGAGGCTCTATTGGAGAAATATGATAAGAGACTTATTACTCACCAACATTTTTTAAATGTATGGGAAGAAAATATGATCAGAGAAGGTAATGAGCTTTTTACTGAAGGGATCATGGATTTAGTTGGACAAGCACTTGAATCCGGCAAGGAGTTAGCCGGCTCCATGAAACAAAAAGCAATACAGGCTTTCACAAAGGTCTATGAGTGGGTTACAACAAAGCTTGAGGAACTAAAAGATTTAAGTTTGAGACTATATGCAGATCCCGGAATGGTGGTGGACAAAATAAAATCATTATTTAGCAAAGTTTCATCTTGGTGTAAGGCTAGCCCAAAACTGTGTTTCGTAGTTAAAAGTGTAATTATAGGAATTTTTATTATGGCAATATCTAACATTGCCGGCTCAGACGCCGCCCAAGCCGCCATCCAGATGGCACCCACCGGACCGATGACTCCCGGCCCGATGATGGATGATGCTACATTTAATGTAATATATGGTGGACTAAAGGTACTTGACCCAAGTAAGCACCCGGCCGCGGACGAAGCAGCGAAGGCGCTTTTAAAAGCTTTCGAAAGTAGTGATATAACTCAATTTGAACAATTGCCACGATACGCTCAACGCGCCTTCGAGGCAGCCACGACCATGTTGGACACGATTAAGAGTTCTAGTGACTCTGCGTTAGTTGACAAGCTCAGTGATCAACTCTTTAGAATGATACAGATAGGAAAAAACTTTAGAGGATAGAGATGACTATTTACTGTTGAATTTGCTATCAGCAGCATAAGGGGCCCCATGAAAATCACAAAACAAGAATTAAAAGAGATTATCAAAGAAGAAGTAAAACACCACCTAATCAAATATTATATCGATCAAGAAATTGATGCGCTAATCTCCGAAGATGAAAAGGCCGACTGGGACGCTGCAAAATGGAAAGCACGAAAAGCGAAGGTACGCAATGCTACCCTCGGCGCCCTAGGTATGGGCACCGTCTTCGGCGGCCTTAAGTATTCTTCGGATCAGTATTCTGACGCCAAGTCGGCACATAACGCTGTACAGGTAGCCCAGAACCAAGCGGATAGTCAGTCCATAGCTCAGAAGAAAACAGAACTTGAAACTTATATGAACAACCCAGCCGCCTTTCGATGGGGTGTCGGAGGCGAATCGATGATGCAACTTCCAGGAGAAAAAGGATTTGGAGGCACATCAGTGTTGCCGGCAAGCTATTCGGTTATTCAGCAAGTGCACCATGATAAAAAGAACGGTACCCCTCGCTATGGAGTTCCCGATCTTGATAAGATACCGAGCATGACAGGGGAACAGTCCAAGGGCATCGGAGATCCAAATAAAAATTTACAAACGTTCTTCTCTGATTTTTCAGAATCTCAGATGATAAACGCGTCCGCCGAACTTTTTGGTAAGTATCCCAAGGGTCACCCACAGGCCGGCCAACGAAAATACCCCCACATTAAAAGAATGGCAGCTAGCGGCCTTGAATCAAAAATACTAATGCTTCACCCGGGCGAGCTAGATCCAAACTATGTGCTGCCAGAAAACGGAATGACAGTTAAAGATTATTATAATTGGGCATTCTTTAATCAATTCTTGAGTGCAGATGAGCAAGAAATATTTGATATGGGCAATCCAGAACTAGAAGCGGACACCCAGGCAGCAACCCAGCACAGTGTAGACATGACCCCCAACAAGAAGTTTACTTGGAAAGAGAGCCGTGTCACTTGGAAAAACTATAAAAATCGAAAGAAAGTGCTTGCATAGTCACCAGGGACATGCTATATTAATATATGAGGGCACAAATGTTTTTTATTGTAGACACGTTCGTTAAAGCTTTATTTTTTGAGATTGGTACATGTTTCGGCATATTCGTCTTACCGATAATCATGCATGCATGTTTTGGTATGCCCTATATTAACTAACTGGAGGGCATGTGAAGTTTGCTCATATTAGCGACACCCACATCAAAAATTTAAAATATCACTATGAATACCGAGTCGTTTTCGAACAGCTATATGAAAAGCTGCGAGAAGAAGAAGTCGATTACATAGTTCATTGCGGGGATGTGGCACACACAAAGACCCAGATCTCACCCGAGTATGTGGAGATGTGCTCACAATTTTTTGAACGCTTGGCTAACATCGCGCCTACCTATGCTATTTTGGGAAACCATGACGGTAACCTAAAAAATAGTAGTCGCCAAGATGCTTTGACTCCAATTTTTAACGCTCTTAACCATCCGGATCTTCATTTACTGAAAGATTCAGGTGAAACAATGTTGGACAATACTTTTTGTTTGAACGTTCTTTCTGTTTTTGATCGTGACCGGTGGGTCAAGCCTACCGATACCGACAAAATCAATATTGCACTTTACCACGGTTCTATCTCAAACTGCAAGACCGATATCAATTGGACAATGACAAACGGTGAAGACGAGCTGAATATTTTTGAAGACTTCGATTTCGCCATGCTCGGAGACATTCATCGAAGACAATTTTTGGATGAAGAAGGCCGTATCTGGTACGCTGGATCTACGGTACAGCAGAATCATGGCGAGACAAACGATAAGGGTATATTAATATGGGAAATCAATGATAAAGATAATTGGAATATTGAGCCAATTATGTTTAAGAATCCAAAGCCATTTATCACTATCGAGCTTACAAGAAAAGGACGAATGCCAAAGAATATTTCTATTCCGACTGGCGCTCGTCTTCGTCTCGTTAGTAATAACAATCTTCCATTAAACACAATGAAGCGCGCAGTCGACGTCGCTCGCCAACGATTTAATCCCGAGGTTATAACCTTTCTTAATCGCGCCGCCGGCGAACGGGGGGACGTAACAGAACTTACTGAAAACTTACAAAGAGAGAACCTACGTGATATCAATGTTCAAGAAGAACTGATTGACGAATATCTGAAAGATTACCAAGTGGATGGTCCCACCATGGAAAAGATATATGAGTTGAACAGAAAATATAAGAAAGCAGTTGAAGACGATGACGATATTTCAAGAAATGTTAATTGGAAACTGACTAATTTTGAATACGATAACCTATTTAATTATGGAGAGAAGAACAGTGTACGCTTTAATGAACTTAATGGGATTACAGGGATCTTTGGCAAGAACTTTTCTGGGAAGAGTAGTATTATTGATGCTATGCTTTGGACTCTTTTTAACACAACCTCGAAAAATGAGCGCAAGAAT
>TARA_R110002073_G_scaffold103664_2_pt1 | contig 19183 bp, 14 predicted proteins | sample TARA_R110002073 | Tara Oceans TARA_R110002073 (sample SAMEA4397174) | marine metagenome | biome: Polar Biome; feature: [DCM] deep chlorophyll maximum layer (ENVO:01000326); material: water (ENVO:00002006), including particulate matter (ENVO:01000060) such as... | depth 40 m
AACCCAGCAACCTCGCACCGTCCGGACCGACCAGGGTTCGGCCGACCACGGTTTGCCGCCTGAGCTCGAGATGAGAGCGGGGGAATATCGCCACGTATCTCCGAGGTACAAAACCGTATGCGCCTGGTTCTAGTGCTTATCACCTTGGCGGCTTGTGGCGGTCCGGATCTCACACATTCCAAGCCGTTGAAACGGGCTCCCAGCGAGACGGCAACTGCTGCGGTCCATCGTTTTTTTGATGCAGTTGATAGCCGTAACATCGACCTTTTCACCAAGGCAATCGCTCCGAATTTTGCGCTCTTTGAGGATGGCCGTGCAACCTCCGCCGCTGGGCTCGTTGGCTACTGGGACGATGCATCATCACCGCTGCGCCAACGCCAATGCAAAAGCGAAACGATTCGCCAGAGCCACGGAAGCGTTGTCTACACGGGAGACTGCACCGAGACACCAGTGCAAGGCGGCAGTTCCAGAGCCGCAAAGGACAGCTGGCAGGGCTGGAATACGGTCGTCTTGGTGTCACGAGACGACAGCTGGGACGTTGTGTTCTGGCAGTGGCAGCCAAGCGGCATCGCCGGAGAACGCATCCGATGGAACGATGCCTATCGGCGAGGCAACTCCTTTAGCAAGGAACCCACCTCCTTCTTGGTTGATAGTATTAAAAACGCTGTCCCTGGGCGCGCTCTTGTCTTGGCCATGGGCCAAGGTCGGAACGCTCTCTATCTTGCCACTCAGGGCTGGCAGGTAACCGGTGTTGACCTCTCGGATATTGGCATCGCCAAAGCGCAGCGAGGCAACCAGACACAATCTGTCACTTCATGCAGAGGTGGCAGACATTGACGAGTATCCGTTCGGTGACGAGCAGTGGGAGTTAGTCACCATGCTGTACGCAGGTGGCTCACTTGATTGGATACAGCGTTCACAGGCGGCTCTTGTTCCCGGTGGCCTTTTTGTCTTCGAGCATTTCTTCGACGACTCGGGGGCAGACGATTGGAATATGCAACTTCCTCCCGAAGAACTTGAGCGGCTCTTTGCCGGCTGGGAGATCATCGAGAATCGCATCACTACCGACCGGGCGGAGTGGGGCATGAAGAGCTCGCGCCTGCTGCGGTTCACTGCACGCAAGCGCTAGCAGCGAGACCGACACTGCCCACACGACGAATAGGTCATCCCTGTCGTCAGTTTGGAGCTCTGCCGGGACTCCGATACGTTTTTGACCGCAATCGAGAGTCTCGCACTGGCCCTTGCTATTTAATCCGCGCACTGCTGCCAACCAAGGTGCTCTCGCTCAATCGACCGTCTCGCAATCCCTGCCGCAGTGGTGCTCGCCCACACACTCCTCCAATCGGCACCCCATTCACAACGAGCGACTCAAGTTCCGACCGAGACGCGATCCACAGCAGCAATCTCGCTCTATTCGAAGTCCGAAGTCATCGTCAGCGGCGGCAACGGGGCTGAGGAGTTCCGAGGGCTCTCGGATGCGTTTTAGTTCGCTTCGAGATTGGTGGGATGCGGCAGGTTCGCGGCTTTGGGTGGTTGTGTGGCGAGGGCGAGCATGGCACCGCGTCTGACAGCCTCCGCTTCGTGCTCTGCGCCTCGGGCGCACTTGGGCGGGATGAGTTCCGATTGCTGATCTGAGCATCGTAGGTTTCGGCTTCGAGATCTACGCGTTTGCTGCCAGCCCCGTTGCCGCCGCTGACGATGACTTCGGGACTTTAACCCAGCTACCTGGCACGGTCCGGACCGACTAGGGTTCGGACCACCAAGCCCAGCAACGACCGCTTCGCCGCACCGAGCCCCTATTGCCGCCTCGACGGCGGGCAGCATAGGTAGTGACTTGCTGTTAGTCCCCAGCGAGTCAACCGCTGTGCTTGAATTGCTACGGTCGAAGCAAGCATGCCGATCAAGCGATTCCACCATCTCGTTGCTGCTATCCTCTTCTGCACGCCGCTGTGGGCATGTGATGAGCCATCGGACCAGGACGTCTGTGGGAAGCCGCCAAGGCAGTGCAGTTGGGGAGCTCCTCCCGGAAACTACGATTCGTCTCAGTGTGGGAGCACACAGTGTGGCGACTGGTATGAGTGCACTTGCAACCGCGCAACTGAGTCGTGGAGTGCGATAGCGCTCGACTGCTTCTGCTCGGATCCGCCCTCGGCAGAACCGTGTGCCCCGGTCGCACAAACAGGCTGCCAGGACGGCGAGAAGTGCGGACAACTCGTCGAGAGTTCGGACCCATTCTTAGCGCGCACGTCCTGTGTCCCCGATGGCACTATGACAGAAGGGCAGCCCTGCACCCAAGGTGAGGCAGGGACTGCGACCGGCTACGATAACTGTTCCAGCGGCTACCACTGCAGTGACAACTTCTGCACACGAATCTGCTCCGAGGTGCCCGATACCTGCCGCAGCGACGATGAGGGCTTTGGCGACGGAGCGTACTGTACCAAGCACGTTGGCATCTTCGACGCCCTCATCGGCCTGTGCGAATCGGCCTGTGAGCCCACGAATGATAGCGTCGCTAGCGGAGTCGTGAGCAACGCCAGCTGTGCCGAAGGCGAAGGCTGCTACATTGACGTGCGACGCGGCACGGCAGTCTGCACTCCGCCGGTGGCGAGCGAATCCGCAAGAGGACAGAATGCGGCCTGCACGTTCCCCACAGCCGGCAGCTGCTATAGCAATGGCTGCGAACCGGGCTTTGCTCCTCAGTTATCCCCCACATCAGAGGCCCCGCCGCCCGCCGTGTGCGCACGCTACTGCTCGCCAAGCGAGACCCACATCGGTGCTCAGGCGCTCGCAACGGGCCTCGATGCAATGTGCAGCGCGGATGCCTTGGCGGCAGTCGGCGGCACAAATGGCGTATCCGGCGAGCACCAGTGCCGGTTTGTTCAGAGTGCCTCCAGCGAGGCCCACACCATGAATGCGGGGGTCGGTCTATGCGTTCCAACCGCAGCAACCTCGGCCGACTGGGGCAACTGCAGGCAGTTTGCCTGGGAGTCGATCAAATCGGTCTGGACTGGTGCCCTAGCCGCCGGAGAGGATCCTCAGACTGCCTTTGATGCGTTCTGTCTGCTCGATCCTGCGAACCCGGAGACGTCGCCGCTTAGAGATGCCTGCCTCGGCATGATGCGTGGATGCATTAGCCTGGAAGAGCGCGAAGACGGGCTGCCAGGCTTTGCCCTGTGATCTTGGTCCCCACGGGGCCCCGGAACTGGCCGCCAGAGGACAACAATCGAATGCACCGAAGTTCCGAAGTTCCCGAAGTCCCGAAGTCATCGTCGGCGGCGGCAACGGGGCTGGCAGCAAACGCGTAGATCTCGAAGCCGAGAAGTACGATCGCTCGGTCACTCCCCCGGAACTCCACCCGCCGACCTGCCAAGAGGCGCAGAGCACGAAGCGGAGGCTGGAAGGCGTGGAGAGTGTCACCGCTTCCGAAACACGTGCTTGCGCCGAGCCAGACGCAAGAAAACCCGCCACCCAACCAAGTTGGGCGCGGGTTCTGTTGGTCTCTCGCGCAGCCTAGGATTCAGCCGGAGCTGTCTCTGGCTTGGCTTCAGCGGCCGGTGCGGCATCTGCTGGCGCGGCATCTGCTGGCGCGGCATCTGCCTCGTCGTCAGAACCTTCGTCGTCGGAACCTTCGTCCTCGGCGGCTGCATCGACATCCGTCTCTGTGCCCTCCTCGTCGTCATCGTCCTCGTCGTCGTCGTCCGCGAACTCAGCTGCCTGCGATGCCAAGAAAGCTGCCTCTTCGGCGGCCTTTGCCTCAGCGTTTGCTGCAAGCAGTGCATCTCGTGCAGCTTCCACCTCGGCGGCGGCTGCAGCGTTGGCGACTGTCCTGTTCTTTGTCTTCGGCTTCTTTGGCTCGCTGTTCTTGCTGCGCTTTTGAATACCGGCCTTGGGGCCAATAATCATAACCATGCGCTTGCCCTCTAGATTGGGACGAACTTCCACCTGAGAAATCTCTTTGGTGGCTTCCTTCACACGATCGAGAACGGCGAGGCCGGTCTTGGGGTGCACAACTTCGCGGCCGCGAAAGATAACCACGAGCCGACACTTATTTCCCTCTTCAAGGAAGCGAGTGACATGCTTAATCTTGAACGCAAGATCGTGCTCATCCGTCTTCGGTCGGAACTTAATCTCTTTAAGTTCAACCGTGGATGCGTGCTTCTTAGCGAGCTTGGCCTTCTTGGACTGCTCGTACTTAAAACGGCCGTAGTCCATGATGCGACATACAGGTGGCTTGGCTCTAGCGGTAATTTCTACTAGATCGAGCCCCTTCTCGCGCGCCGCAGCTAGTGCGTCATCGCGTGTCATAATGCCGAGCTGTTCGCCGTCTTCCAACACAACACGAACTTCTGGTACGCGAATGCGGTGATTCACGCGGTAGAGTTCACGGGGTCGGCGGCGATCGCCTCTTCTAGGTCCTTTTCGAATGATCGTTCTCCAGCAAGTGGGTCTATTTAATGGGTCTATCTAAGTGCGTCGCTAAGCAAGGCACAGCACAAGCTGCTCCCTGATTTGGCGGCTAGCCTCGCACGGTTTTGCGACGCCCGCCTGCTCCAAGATGCGAAATCGACATGTGCCGATCGATCGTTGCTCTCCTGACAAACACCTCTGGCACGATGTTGCTTGGTTCTCGCAATGGGGCCAGGTAAAAATGCCTGCACAAGCCGATGACTAGGACACGCATAATAATGTCAGCCAACCCTCTCCTACTAATTGTCCCTGCGCTAGCGCTCGCTTGTGGCCCTTCCACGTCTGGCGCAGATGGCTCTGTTGGCCAGCAAGACGATGGCGATGTCGTCGTAGACACCGACGCCGCAGCTCCTGGACTTGACGCCCAAGCGGTCTGTGACGAACAGGATTTCTCCATCACCAGACAGCCGCCCAAGCTCATGCTTGCCCTCGACATGTCGGGCTCCATGGTCACCAAATACAATTCGGCCCGCAACGGCATCACAAATGCGATCACAAACTTAAGTGGGCAGTTTCACCTCGGGTTCAACACCTATCCCAAGTATCCCTACGTGTCCTCGGGCATCTGTAGCATCGCGCCCAACGTGCTCTTTGATAGCGCCCCCGGAAACGAAGCTGGCATTCTAGACTGGCTCTCTACGCACCAAGCGCAAACCGGCGCCGGCGATCCGCTCGTCGTGCAACTCGATGCGCTTCTCAACGATCCCAATCACGCGGCGAACTTCACGTCTGCGGCGGTACCCGGCGAGGCCTACCTGGTCATCGTTTCCGATGGCGATGATTGCTGCGGACCGGCACCCGCGTACTCTTGCCAAAATTCGTGGACAGCAGAACTTGTCGATCGCACCGAGCGACTTTTGCTTGCGGGCATCAAGACGATTGTTGTTGGCTATACCGGTGCCGACGACGCCACGATGACCGCCATCGCGGTGGCGGGTGGCTCGCCCTTCACGACGTACTTGCCGGCAAACGACGAGACTGCTCTGCAAGCCGCTCTCGAGACCATCGGTGGCGCCCTCATCAGCTGCACCTTTGCCGTTGATGTTCCCTCCTCGTCGGCCGATCCCGACGCGGTCAATCTCTACTTCGATGACGAAGTTGTCCCATACGAGCCGGGTTGCGCTGCGACCGGAGAAGGCTGGGATTGGGCCGACGCCGCCCACACTACGGTCACGCTCTGTACGGGATCCTGCGACGACCTTCGCTCGGAGACGATCGAGAACGTCACGGCCAAGTTTGGCTGCCCATCGGTGCTGATCGACTGATCACACGCTGTTTTCGCTCAGCCGGTCTTGGCAAATCTCGCCTTGTGCGAGTGATGTCAGGCCGTGGACCGATGTCCTAAGAAAACGCTTCCGAAAACAAAACCGGCGACCTAAGTTCTCCTTAAGTCGCCGGAATCATTCTTTATAGGTGTGGGCAGGATTGAACTGCCGACCCCTACCGTGTCAAGGTAGTGCTCTCCCACTGAGCTACACACCTGCTTGGGAGGTAGTCATTTAGTGGCTTAGCGTGCGGCTGTCAAGACTGACTGGCATTCTGGTGTAAATTTTCTATCCAAAGTTTTCTAGAAGTACCCAATTTGATGAGTCTCTTCCGCCTTCTTGGGCGAGGCCTTAGCATCGGCCTCACAGTTCTTTTTCACGCCCTCATTTGGCTCGTTGGCTGGCTGGGCATGCTTTTGACCTTTCGCCCAAAGGCAACGCGGCAGCGCTGGCAGGCCGACAGGCTTCGCTGTCTTTTGCGAGATCTTGGCGCGACCTACGTAAAGGTCGGGCAGATCATGAGCAGCCGCCCAGACATTTTCCCAGCGCACATCGTCAAGTCGCTTGAGCGCCTGCAAGATGACGTTGGGCAATTTGCCTATCGACACGTCGAACGCACATTGCGAAGTGAGTTTGGCAAAGGCCCTGACGAACTCTTCGAGCGCTTCGAGCAAACACCAATCGCAAGCGCCTCGGTGGCTCAAGTTCACTCGGCCTACTTGCAGGACGGGACGCGCGTCGCCGTAAAAATTCGCCGTCCAAATCTAGAGCGCAGAACCCACTTCGATCTCAGCATCATGCGAGGAGCGGCCCGAATGCTCGAAGTCATTCCGATGATGCGAATTTACGCGCCGTACGCCAGTGCCTGCGAATTCTCTACAGCGATCGAGCAACAAATCGACTTAACTCTCGAAGCCAAGAACAACGTTCGCTTTCAAAAGCACTTTGCGGGCTCGGAAGACATCGTACTGCCCATCCTCATTCCCGAGCTGTGCAGCGAGAAGGTCTTAACGATGACGTTTATCGAAGGCGTCAAGGTGATGCGCTTTGCAGAGACTCAAGCCAACCCAACCACCCTTGCAAAGATTGGTTTTCACACCCTCTTAAAGATGATCTTTGATGATGGCTTTGTGCATGCCGACCTGCATCCGGGCAACATCCTCATAACGCCCGACAACAAGGTCGCCCTTCTCGACTTAGGGCTCACGGCCGAGCTCTCAGACGAGTACCGAAGAGTCTTTGCCGAGTTCTTTGGCGCGTGGGCATCCGGCGATGGAACCACCATGGCAAAGCAAATGGTCGCCTTTTCACCAGATGCTCATGTTCCCGATTACAAGGCGTTTGAGAGCGAAATCTCAGAATTTGTCGCACGCTATGATGGCAAGCAACTTGGCGAGGTTGCGGTCTCCGAAGTCGTCTTCGATATGATGGGCATCATGCAGCGCCACCGGGTTCGCGTGAACGCCGTCTTTACGATGGTCAACATCGCCATTGCCGTTACCGAAGGCATCGGCCGGCAACTTGACGATACCCTCGACTTACTGAGCGAGGCGGTTCCCTTCTTTGTCCAGCTCAAGCAGGCCGGTCGTCTTTAGCGGCGGCGCTACAAACGGCGGCGGCGCTACAAACGGCGGCGGCGCCTGCGCAGCGGCACAAGCAGCAGCGCAAAGAGCAGGCTCCAAGGGCCAGCACTGCCCTCGGTCTGGCATCCGCAACTTGCGCCACCGGTGGTATCGAGATCGAGGTAGTCGGGATCGCGAACGCCAACCTGCGCATCGGCCCTGGGCCTAGCATCGCTGCGCTGTGCTGCATCTGGCCCGGGCCCAGCATCCGGTCGCACGCCGGCGTCATAGACCACCCCTGCATCTGGCGGCTCCCAAGTTGTGCCGTCATTGGGTTGTCGAGGCGAAGGAAGGTCAATCTCCCAATCGGCCGCCACAATATGCGTTCGGCTTGTTCGCACGATCGAGAAGCCATCGTCTGGCGGCGGCGTCGCGCTTGTATCGTTTGGACCAAAGAGATCCGGAACCGGGTCGAGCACCGAGCCCCATCGGACGCAATCATAGTTTGTCTGAGACGAGGAGAAACAGAGCTGCCCAGAGCTTGGTAGTGGCGTGCTTAGATTGCCGTCTCTTTCCACTCCAAAGTAGCTGGCGGCTTGGGGCGTGGCCAAGAGGAGATAGGTTGGCGCTCCATGGCACGTCGTGATGAGCGAGAGACTCTGCGTGTCGAGTAGCACACCGCTCGCGTCGTAAAGGTCGAGGGTGCTGCTTGGAAATAGGCAACCGCCAGCCTCATTCGCCAGCTCCACGTAGCGCAAATTTACGTCGCCATCGCTGCTTGGGTGAACTTCGCTTAGCTCCCAATCGGACAAGTCGGCGTGGGCGAGCGTCGGCGTTGCCAACAGACAGGCCAGTCCCACAATGCTCAAGACGCCTCGCACCCTCGAAGCCTAGGCCATACCGACGCAGATGTCATAGCCAGTGTTGCTCCTTGCCACTCAAGGTGCCTAAAATAGGAGGGATTCGAGTTGCGGCCTGACATTGGTGTCAGATCTCCAAATGAGGTTTTGTGAGCGTAGAAGCTGGGCAGAAGCTAGGCAAGTACCAGCTGATCGAAAAGGTCGGTCAGGGTGGCATGGCTGTTGTCTATCGAGGACACGATACAAGTCTCAATCGCGAGGTTGCCGTCAAGGTTCTGCACAACCACCTCGCCGAACACCAAGAAGCCCGAGAGCGCTTTGGTCGCGAAGCGCACGCAGTTGCAAAACTCAAGCACGAGAACATTCTTGAGATCTACGATTTCTCGGGTCTCGACTCGAGCGAATCCTTCATCGTCACCGAGTTCATCGACGGCTGCACGCTTAAAGAGTTTATCAGCGAGCACCCACTGCTCTTTCCCGAGCTAGGAGCATTGATTGTTACCCAGGTATGCGGCGCCCTGGCCCATGCTCACGGCTTGGGTGTTCTGCATCGCGATGTAAAGCCCGAGAACATCATGATTCGCAACGACGGCGTTGTGAAGCTCACCGACTTTGGCATTGCGCAAATGATCGACTTGCAGCGCATGACGGTTACTGGGCAGCTTTTGGGATCGCCTGCCTACATGGCTCCAGAGCACGTTGTGGGTGGCATGCTCGACTTTCGCACCGACGTCTTTGCCCTAGGTATTGTTCTGTACCAGCTGGTAACCGGCGATCTTCCGTTTCACGGCAAAAACCCGCACGAGATTCTAAAGCGTATTGCGGATTGCGAGTATCCGGATCCGGTTCGCAAGAATCCTCGGGTGGGCAAAGAGCTTGGTCATATTATTCGAACCGCGCTGCAAAAGAGCCCAGACGACCGCTATGCGGACATCTCGCTCATGCAGCAAGACCTTGAGACCTACCTCGAAGGCAGCGGACTGCAAAACGGCCGAGAAGAGCTTGAGCGGTTCTTTGATGCGCCGGCTGCGTACCAAATGGCGCTTGAGCCGCGTCTCATCGACCACCTCTACGAGCGCGCAAAGCGCATCCTCGCAAAAGATCGCAACTCGGCTCTCGAACTCTACAATCGCGTCCTAAACATCGATGAGGACAACGAAGAAGTTCTCGCACAGATCAATCAGATGGGCAGTAGGCAGCGAAACCTGCGCATTGGCGTTGCTGTCATCGCTGCCCTCGCCCTCGCGGGTCTCGCGGTGGTTGCCAAAAATCGCTTTGCCAGCCGCCCCGATACCGCCGCCGATGCAGGCGCAGGTCTGGTCGATGCGCAGGTTCTCATTGCTGCAGTGCCTACCGACGCAGCGAGCGAGGTCCTCATGCCCGCTCCCATGGATGCGGGACCAGATGCGCGCACCGCACCAAAACCTCCAGCCGACGCGCGAGTCCCCGTGATTCGCCGCAATCGCATCGATGCAGGCACCACTACCGCGGTTCTGCCACCAGCCAGCAAGCGGTATTTTGACATTTCCATATCTCCGAACAATTCTGAGTACCGCATTAGCAAAGGTCCATGGATCGCAAGTTCAGCCGGACGCAGCCGGATCGAATTGCAGCCCGGCGTTCAGCAAATCACCGTTCGCAACGCCTGTTGCGAGGAGACCAGTCGCACCATTAAAGCCGACGAGGCCAGCGGAACACTCTCGATTCGCCTGGCTCCCTTGCCAGCTCGCGTAACGCCTCGATGTTCACAACCTGGCGTCATCGTGCGCATCAACGGCAGGGTTGGAACGATAGGCACCGAGAGATCAATTCCCTTTAAGAGTTTAACGGGCGGCGAGATGGTGACCGTAGAGTTTCTGTCAGATTCTCTTAGTGATAAGCAAATCGTTCGAGTCCCTGCAAACGTTTCCAAAGAGGTGATATGTCGCTTCTAAACTCGAAGGCGTCTCGCAGCGTCATGACGATTATCATGGCAATCGGGTTTTTTCTTAGTCTCGCTTTGCCTCGAAACGCGCATGCAACGCCGGCCGAGGAGCTTGAGCAAGCCCGCGAAAGCTTTCTAAGTGGCAACTTTGAAGCAGCGGTCGGCGGGTTTAGCGCCCTGCTCTACCCAACTAGTCGCCTCGCCAACGCGACGACAATTGCCGAGGCGCATCTGCTTCTCGGCGTTTGCTACTTTGAGACCAAGCAACGCGACAGTGCGGAGCGCGAGTTTGAAGAGGCGCTTTTGCTAAACTCGAAGTTGCGTTTGGACGCGAATCTCTTCTCGCCCGAGGCCATCGCCTTCTTCGAGGCCAAGCGCATCAAACTCGAAGAGGCTGCCAAGGCCGCAGCAAAGAGCGCTCAACTCACGCGCAAGCAACAAGCGCTAAACCTAGCCATTCAAAACTCCGTGGTCCTCGAAAAACGGCGCTACTACGTAAATCTCTTACCCTTCGGTCTCGGCCAGTTTCAGAACGGGCAAACCAACAAAGGCATCGCCTTCTTTGCTGCGCAAACCGTCACGGGTGGCGCGTCGGTTGGGCTCTGGAGTTACCAGGTCATCAAGTACGGGCTGGGCGGCAAGGTGCCTCGCGAAGAGGTTTCAAAAGTGAACACGCTGCAAGTGGTGCAAATTGGCTCGGGCGCGATTTTCCTTGGCCTTGTGGCCTGGGGCATTGTCGATTCCCTCGCCAACTACGAGCACGCGGTCACCCGGGAAGTCGATCCATCGCTGATTAAAATCTTAGAAGACATCTACGACAAACCAACGACATCCATGCAGTTTGCACCGCTCATCACCGAAGATGGCGGCGGCATGTCTGCGTATTGGGAGTTCTAAAGCTTATGCCGTCATTACGAGTCGAAATCCCGGGCAAAAGCCCACTGGTCTACCACCTATACAAGAAGCTCACGTCCCTTGGCTCGTCCCCAGATTGCGATCTGGTGCTGCCGGATCCACTCATTGCCGAGAGCTTTGCGCATATCCACTTCGACGGGCAGGTCTACACAATCGCGACAGTCTCGCGAAAAAACGAAGTAACGGTTAACGGCAAAAAGCGCAAGAAGCACAAGCTCACCCACGAGGACAAACTCAAAGTTGGTCCCATCGAGATGCGCTTCTCCCTTGTCGACGAGCAGGCGCCACTAGAGAGCGAGGCAGCGGCAACAGTCGCCGACATCGACTCGTACGAGAAGATTCATGCCTTCTCTGCAAGGCTCATGCAGAAGCACGATCTGGGCGACTTGCTCGAAGAGCTTATGGATGCGGTCATCGAGATTACCGGTGCCGACAAAGGCTTTCTCATCCTTACCGAGGGCGAGACGCTCAACATCAAGGTCGCGCGAAATCTTAAGCAAGAGAACATTGCAGATGCGGTTTCGCAGCTCTCCGACTCGATTATCGCCAAAGTCGTAAAGGGCAAAAAGCCTCTCATGATTTCGGATGCGATGAACGATGACGACTTCTCCGGCGCAAAGTCGGTGATGCAACTCAAGCTCACGTCGGTAATCTGCGTTCCGCTTTTGGAAGCGGGACGGCTGCTCGGCATCATCTACGTCGGCAACGACTCGATCGCTTCGCTCTTTGCCTCCGACACCATGCGCGCACTCACAGTGTTCTCGGCGCAGGCATCGCTCATCATCAGCAATGCGCTCTTGCTCAACACCCTAAAGATCGACAAGCAGGTTCTTAGCGAGCGTCTCGAGAGCATTCGCTTTGGTGAAATCATCGGCACAAGCAAAGCGATGACCGATGTCTTTCGCAAGGTCGAGAAAGTCGCCGGCACAGACATCTCCGTACTGATTACCGGCGAGACAGGAACCGGCAAAGAGCTCATCGCGGCAGAGCTTCACCGCCGTTCGCCTCGCGCCAATAAACCCTTCATCGTTATCAATAGCGGGGCAATCCCCGAGAACCTTCTCGAATCAGAACTATTCGGACACGTGCGCGGCGCCTTCACCGGCGCGTCATCCAACAAGCTCGGCAAGTTTCAGGCAGCTCACGAAGGCACGCTCTTTCTCGACGAGATTGGCGAAATGCCGATGGCTCTGCAGGTTAAACTTCTGCGAGCAATCCAAGAGAAGGTCGTCGTGCGCGTTGGCGATACTCGGCCCGAGAAGGTTGATATCCGCATTTTGGCGGCAACCCACCGCGACCTCGAAGTTGAGATCAAAGAAGGCAGGTTTCGCGAGGATCTCTACTACCGACTCAACGTGGTCAATCTAAAGCTGCCACCACTTCGAGACCGAGGCGACGATGTTCTTGTGATTGCTCGCTACCTATTAAGTCGGTACTCCAAGGAGTTTGAGACCAAGGTGAAGGGCTTCTCGCCAAACGCTGCGGTGGGCATTCGCAAACACAATTGGCCGGGCAACATTCGCGAGATGGAGAACCGCTTAAAGAAGGCCATCGTGCTCTCGGACGGAAACTTCATTGGCCCAGAGGACCTAGGCCTCACCGCCGACGACCTGCCCGAGATCCTGCCCCTCACTCAGGCCAAGGAGCAGTTCCAGCGCGACTACATCAACGAGATCCTCGCGCTGAACAACGGCAACCGCACCAAAACAGCTCGCGACCTTGGGGTCGATCCCCGAACAATCTTCCGTCATCTTGAGAAAGAGGAGAGTGGGCCCAAGTCTCCCTAGGCGCACAAATCGGTGTCTGCGCCGACAGGCCTGACGCCGGTGTCTCACCTACTCCCGGCTCCTTCCAATCAAAACCCCTGTAACACGTTGATTACAAACACTTTACATAGAGTGGCACGAAAGCTGCTCCAAAGAGTGCGGATGCTCTCTCTGGCCACCGTCTTTGTCGCCCTCCAAGTGCTTGCACTTGTGGCCATTGGCACAGGCTGCATCTTTCCCCCTGAGCTTCAAGTGGGCGATGTCGATGCGGGACCAGGCTCATCCCCTGTTATTCTCAGCGCTGGCCCTGCCCCAGATTTCCTCTTCCCAGGGCCTATAATTCTCGACCGCCAAGACCCGCGAACCCTCTCTCTTACGGTCTTGGACAATGACGTCAGCGATGTCGTCCACGTTCGACTCTACATTGACTACGGGCGCCCCAATCCCACGCCTGCCTTTGCCGAATGCCAGGCGGCACCAACCGGCGAGGTCACCCGAGTGTTGGCGTGTCCCGTAAATACTCTTTGCAACGCCATTGCCGACACGGATCCGGGTGATCATGTTCTTGAAGCAATGGCAGCTGATCGAGAGTTTATCGCAGATAACGACCCAGTGGCTGAGGGCCAACCCCTCTTCCGAGCACTGCGAGACCCGAGTCGTGCAGCATTTTCGTTTCGCACTTGGGTGATGCGCTGCAATGCCCCAGTCGAGATTTAGCGCGACATTTCCTAATCGTACAGTAGCCTTTGGACCAAGCAGTATCGTGAACTCCAGCCTAATAAAAACTCTTACACTCGTGGCAGCCTCGCTGTCCGCGTCCGGCTGTCTTGAGGACGCCAGCTCGGGCGGTGCCTCGATGTGTGACATCTCCAGCGATTGCAATGGAGCGCAAATCTGCGACGAGGGCGTGTGCTGGGGCGACCCACCTGATACCAGCGCATTTGCGGCAGTTCTCATTCCACCCGCCGATCGTCCCGACTTAGCTCCGACCGAACTTGTCGACATTGGTATCGCGCCGGACGGAACAATTGTCGGGCTCGAGTTTGGGCCAACGGTTCTCGTTCACGGCCGCGTGGTCCTCGGCTGCGACGCTCGCGATGCAGAGGCCTGCGAAGACTCATTGGTTCCGGCACAAATTACCATCGAGCGCTCTGCCACCTTCGCCGGCGGCCCTGCCTATCGCCGCACCGTGCTTACCAACATTGGCGCAAGCGCCGATGAGGACTCCTTTAGCGTTCGACTTCCGCAAGATGGCGCCGAATACCGGGTCACGGTCACCCCCGATGAGGCTTCGTTAGATGCGATCGCATCTGGTGGTTCTCAGATTCAAGCGCCACCGTTCTCAACGACCATCCGCACCGATGGCGACGTTGCTGTGGTGTGGGAGCTTGGCAGACCAGATCAGCTCAAAGCGATTGAAGGCTGCATCACGAGTGCAGCTGGCAGCGGCAGCAACTTTGCTGGCATGTACGTAAATGCTCTCGGCCGCTGGACCACACTCTCGTCCCTCACCAGGGCGTCTTCCATCGTGACGACGAATAACGAGGGCTGCTTTTCGCTCTCGGTGCCCATCAACATGCTCGATGAGTTCGACATCATCGCCAAGCCAGGCCCCGGTGCAACCCTTCCGACCTTGCGCTTAGCAGGCGAATACGTCCGCGATCCAGACCCCGATGGTCCAAGCCTCGCGCATCAACTTGCACCGCTTCGCATGCCCAATGCAGCCAACCCTGTAACCTTCAAGCTGCCGATCATGGGGCTGTCTAGCGGTGGCGCTCTCGAGCCCATTTCTGGCGCAACGCTTCAATTTGAGACGACATTTGAGAAGAACTCTGATGAGCAGCGCGACGTGCGAGTTCGCTTCTTGGCGCAGGCCACAAGCAACAGCATCAGCGAAGACGAGCCGGGAATGGCGATTGTCAGCCTCTACCCTGGCAACATCGATGTAAATCGCACGTATCAAGTTCGCGTACTAACCGCACCCGACTCCGAGTTTGCCTCATCGTTCGATACCGAAATTGAAGTTGGCACCGGCGAAGGTGCCCCCGTTCTGTCAAATCTCGCCTTGCAGCGGCGCGTCGCGGTGACGGGCACTCTCACCCGTGACGATGGTAGCCCGTTGCTAGACACGCCAATCTCCGTGCGGGCATCGCCCCTGCTGCGCCTTGCTCTGGGTGCCGACGATCGCGCCATCATCGACAATCTGCAGTTTCCGTCAAAACTCACCGGCGAGGCTGGCGACTTCCTCCTTTGGCTCGACCCAAACCTCCTAGGGCTCACGGCACGCTACGATTTTGAGGTGGCCCCATCCGACTTCTCAGCTGCGCCTCGCTGGACATTTAGCGATGTCACCGTCGCTGCTACAGAGGGTGGGCGCACGGCATTCGACTTCGGTGAGATGCGCCTGCCGCCCGCATCCTACGCCCGTGGAGAAGTTCGCGATGCCGAGGGGCAGCTTCTCTCAGGCGCCGAGATCCGCTGGTTTCAAGTTCCTGCAGCCAATAGCTGCGAAGATGCGGGCCTGCTCGCCGGCTGCGGTATTTCGGCTCGCCTCGTTGGCATCTGGGAAAGCGACCAGAACGGCCAAGTTGTCGCTGTTTTGCCGGATCCCTAGGTAGGAAGCCCGTCTGGTGGGGTCCTGACCGCCAACAGCTTGACGACCATGATAGCCCCAGCATAAGGTCGGGCGAACCCAAGTACTAGCGTTGACGAGAGAACAGAAACGACCAAGCGAGTTTCGGCGATACAGACAGGTGCTGCTGGCACTATATGCAATGGCGGCATTGGTCGCTTTCCTACTGCTCACAGCGAGCGTGGTGAAGCACCTCTTCTTCCGCACCCCAGCAGTCGGGCTCCCCGAATCCTCGATTGTCACGGACAACCCAGATCCTCGCGATCTTCTCGAATGCAACACACTAGTGCTAGAGCAGCTAACCAACTTGAGCGCCAAAACTAATACGCTTCTCAACCAGCCCGTGGCTGGTGAGCCCGCGAACGATCGACAAAAGTCGAGCCGCCGCGGTGACCTGGCCTCCGATTGGAAACGCTTCTCGAATCAATGGCGAGATGAGTGGGACGTCGTGAACGCACGATGCCGCTTCTCCGAACTCGCTGAAACCACAATGGGAGCTGCCTACGACAGGATGGCGCACGTCCACGAGGCGCTCCCGGCCATGAGACTCCGATACAACAGTCTCTTGGCCGAATTCGACAACGAACAAGCTGACGAGCTCTTTGAGATGCGTCGCGCCCTTGATGAATCCCGCGAGTCGATTCAACGACGAATCGAACGCCATGCCCCAAACGAGCCTCACGCGAGCCCTGCTCCCGTGAGTTCGGGTGGATTGCCATGAGCGAGAAATCGATGACACCCGCGGTGTCCATTAAGACCAGGCCTTCTCACGCTGGTGCCCCTTGCAGGGCCGCCTTTGAACCGAGCCGCAGCCATCAAGGAATCTACATACGATGGCAAAAGAAATTACGCGTGTCTCCGACGACAGCAGTCCCGATAGCAACGAGCCCTCACAGGCCGACCTAGTTGCCCAAGCCAGCATCACCGCTGAAGACGACGGTCTCGAGACAGTAGAAGTTCCGCCGGAGCCGGCGCACTTCGAGGACTGGAACCTCGCCCCGACCCTCATGCGCGCCCTTGGCGACATGGGCTACGACCGGCCGATGCCTGTCCAAGAGGCGGTCTTTGCAACTCTCACCGAGGGCGATGACCTGATGGTGCAGAGTAAGACCGGCTCGGGCAAGACAGCGGCCTTTGGCATACCGATAGCGCAAATGCTCTCCGGTGGGAAAAAGGGCGTCCAATCGCTGATTCTCGCCCCAACTCGTGAGCTTGCACTGCAAGTCGCGAAAGAGATCCAAAAGCTCGTCATCCACATGGATGTGGCAGTGGTACCAATTTACGGCGGCGCGCCCATTGGGCCGCAAATCAAGAAGCTCGAAGACGGTGGCCAGATTGTCGCCGGCACTCCTGGGCGCGTTTTGGATCATATCCGACGCGGCACCATGGATACCTCGGGCATTCGCATGCTCGTGCTCGACGAGTGCGACGAGATGCTCTCGATGGGGTTTCAAGAGGAAATCGAAAACATCGTTAGCACCCTGCCCGCCAAAGACAAGCGTCAGACGATGCTCTTCTCGGCGACAATTCCCAAAGAGATTGAGCGCATTGGCCGACGCCACATGCGCGAGCCAAAGATGCTCACGCTCTCGAGCGATAGCGTTGGTGCCGAGCTAATCGATCACTACTACTACGTGGTGAGCGGCATGGCTCGCAACAGAGATCTTCTTAAGCTCATGAAGGCTGAGAAGCCCGAGTCAGCCATCATCTTCTGCAACACCCGCGACGAGACCAATACCGTCGCGCGCTACTTGCGCAAGAATGGCTACGACTCGGAAGCGCTATCTTCGGACCTTTCGCAGGCCGACCGCGAGCGCGTCATGGGCCGCATGCGCGATAAGAACCTCAACTTCTTGGTCGCCACCGATATCGCCGCACGCGGAATCGATATCAGCGAGCTTTCCCACGTCATCAACTACACCTTCCCACCCTCGCCAGAGGTCTACGTTCACCGGTCGGGTCGAACCGGGCGCGCAGGCAAAGAGGGCACGGCGCTAAGCTTGGTTGGTCCTCGTGAGATTGGCGCGTTCTACTACCTAAAGCTTATCTACAAGATTATCCCGACAGAGCGCGACCTTCCAAACGCAGACGAGATGGCTGCAATCGAAGAAGGCGAGCTGTACGAGCGAGTGATTGCGATGCTCGAAGGCGATGCCCGCAAAGAGCACGTCGCACTGGCTCGGAGGCTTTGGCAGAGCAACGAGGGTGAGCGCGTTGTCGCCCTGCTCTTGCAACAGCTTCTTACAAAGCCCGCTAAGGCTGCTGTTGCGAAGACGCCGGCTGTTGCTGCGCCTGCTGTAGCTGCTGCGCCTGCCGTAGCTGCTGCCGAATCGAACGGTGCAGAAGAAGAACGCCCTCGGCGCAAGCGGCGTCGACGTGGACGCGAGGAAGAGGCTTCGAGCGCTAGCGCTCCAGAGGCGGCTCCCACAAGCCGTGCTGCAATGCCAGAGACCAGCGAGGCCTCAACGCCCGAGGGAGCCCCGCCCGCTGTTGCAGTTGTCGAGGCACCCGCAAACGAGCAGAGTGCAGCATCGGACGAAGAGACTAGCGAAGAGCGCCCACGTCGCAAACGCCGACGTCGGCGCAGCCAGAGCGATGAGGCCGAAGTAACAACCTCAGCACCGCAGCCCGATCTTCCTGGTACGGAGGACGGCGATAGCGAGCCAAAGACCGAGGCCAAAGCTGCAAGCGAAGAGAAGGTTGCAGACGCCGAAGCTGAGACAGAGATCAGCGCGAGCGCAGCGGAGGCAAAGGCTGCCCCGGCTGCAGAAGAGGCATCTGACGACGAGGTTGTGGCCAGCGCCGAAGCGAGCGAAACAGAACGTCCACGTCGCAAGCGACGCCGTCGTGGACGCGGCGCGGGGGGCGAGGAGACCGAGACAACTGCGGCCGAATCCTCGACTGCCGAAGCACCGACGGCCAAAGTGGCAAAGGCGTCCGACGAGGACGACGTTGGCGACACTCAGGAAGTGAAGCGACGCTTTCCTGAGAAAGAGGAGAAGCCAGCACGCAAACCGGTAAAGACTCGCGAGCGCAAGCCGCGAACCGATGCAGGTGCGCACGTTGAGTTCTGGGAAGCTTGGGCGGATAGCAAAGATCAACCGGCAGACAATTCTGCAGAGGTTTCCCCAGCTAAGAGTTCTTCCGACGAAGAGGAAGACGAGAAGCCTGCTCGCAAGCGTCGCAGACGTCGGCGCGGCAGCAAGGACTCGGAAGCGAGCGAGGAAGAGTCGCTAGCTTCCAGCGATGAGTCGCCAGCCGATGAAGAATCGGAGGAGACGAAGCCAAAGGCGAAGGCGAAAGCCAAGCCTCGGGCAAAGACCAAGGCAGCAAAGGTGGAAGCTGAGACTGGGGCCGAGGCTGAGGCTGGCAACGAAGAAGAAGAACAAGCTGACGTTAGCGTTCGACTCTTTGTAAACGTCGGAAAGCGCGAGGATGCTGATGTTGAAGCAATTCGCAGCTTCCTAGGCGAGGCCCTTGGCGATACTGCCGAGCAGCTTGGACGTATCACTCTCCGCAATACCCACTGCTACATTCGCGTCCCCGAAGACTTCGCGGACGAAATTATCGACACCTGTACAGGGCTCGTCTTTCACGAGCGCGAAATGGTCGTCGAGCGCGCGCGCGCCAAGCGCTAACGATTGCTCGTCTCTTCGGCTCGTCATTCGGGCCGAAGAGAAACGGCGAGCGACGATGCTCTTGGAATCGAGAACAAGCCAGACGCGGTCAGAATTTTTGCTCGCCGGTCTAGAGGTTGTCGTCTAGAGGTTGTCGTCTAGAGGTTGTCGTCTA
>TARA_R110002073_G_scaffold58834_4_pt1 | contig 19170 bp, 13 predicted proteins | sample TARA_R110002073 | Tara Oceans TARA_R110002073 (sample SAMEA4397174) | marine metagenome | biome: Polar Biome; feature: [DCM] deep chlorophyll maximum layer (ENVO:01000326); material: water (ENVO:00002006), including particulate matter (ENVO:01000060) such as... | depth 40 m
AGCCTCCTACACCGGCCGCGCCTTCAGCGAAAAGAGGGGGGCGGCGGGTTTCCCGCATCCGGTGGTGGATTTCCGCATCTGCGATGAGCAGGGCGAAGAATTGCCCCCGCTGGAGATCGGAGAAATCTGGGTTCGCAGTCCTGCCAACATTCGCGAGTACTGGAACAGGCCGGAAGCCAACGCCACTGACTTGCGCGATGGCTGGCTGAAAACCGGCGATATCGGCTATCTGGATGCCGAAGGCTTTTTGTTTCTGGCAGACCGCGCCAAGGACATGATCATTCGCGGTGGAGAAAATATCTATCCCATCGAGATCGAAAACGAGTTGCTGGAACACCCTGCAGTGCGCGAAGTGGCGGCTATCGGGCTGCCGGACGAGCGCCTGGGGGAGTCGGTGCTCGCCGTGGTGCATTTGCACGCGGGCCAGAGCGTTGCCGAACAGGCGTTGCTCGATTTCGCCCGGGAGCGGCTCGCCGCCTACAAAGTACCTGCCGGGATACACTTCAGCGAGCAGCCTTTGCCGCGCAATGCCACCAACAAGGTGCTCAAGCGTGAGCTGAAAGAGCGTCTGCTGCGGGAGGCCTGAGCGGGAGGCCAATCCGGCGCAGTCGCGCTCTCCCGCCGGTGGCGCCCGATTCACCGCGCAAATAGTAAAAATCGTATCTATTGATTTCAGTTATAGAACTCAGATCCCTACACTAGGTCCATCTGGCCCTGGTGGTAGCAACGCATCCTCCAGCGGGCCGTACGACAGCATTGCCAATAGGATCGAGGGTCACATCATGTCTACTTACCAGCAAGAGATCGCCGAACTGTCCAGCCTGTGCGAGAGCAATGGCAGCGCCTGGAACAGCATCAATCCCGAATCCGCCGCTCGCATGCGTCTGCAAAACCGCTTCCAGACCGGGCTGGATATCGCCCGTTACACGGCGGCAATCATGCGCAGGGATATGGCCGAGTACGACGCGGACAACAGCCAGTACACCCAGAGCCTCGGTTGCTGGCACGGGTTTATCGGCCAGCAGAAGCTCATTGCCATCAAGAAGCATTTTGGCGATACCAGCAAGCGCTATCTGTACCTGTCCGGCTGGATGATCGCCGCACTGCGCTCCGAGTTCGGCCCGCTGCCCGACCAGTCGATGCATGAAAAAACGGCGGTACCCGGTTTGATCGAGGAACTGTATACCTTCCTGCGACAGGCCGATGCGCGGGAACTGGGTGGCCTGTTCCAGGAACTGGATGCCGCGCGTGAAGTCGGCGACCAGGTGGCGGAGAAGGCCGTGCTCAACAGTATCGAGAACTTCCAGACCCACGTCGTGCCGATTATCGCCGACATCGACGCGGGCTTCGGCAACGCCGAGGCAACCTACCTGCTGTCGAAAAAGATGATTGAAGCGGGCGCCTGTGCGATCCAGATAGAAAACCAGGTGTCGGATGAGAAGCAGTGTGGACACCAGGACGGGAAGGTTACCGTGCCGCACGAGGAGTTTCTGGCCAAGATTCGCGCCGTGCGTTACGCCTTCCTGGAACTTGGCGTCGAGGATGGCGTGATCGTTGCGCGCACCGATTCCCTGGGTGCGGGCCTGACCAAACAGATTGCGGTGACGCACGAGCCGGGCGACCTGGGCGATCAGTACAACGCATTCCTCGATTGCGAGGAAGTGGATGTCGCCAGCATGAACAATGGCGATGTGGTGCTGAATCGCGGTGGCAAACTGCTGCGCCCGAAGCGCTTGCCCTCGAATCTGTTTCAGTTCCGTCAGGGTTCAGGCGAAGACCGCTGCGTACTCGATTGCATAACCTCATTGCAACAGGGCGCTGACCTGTTGTGGATTGAAACCGAGAAGCCGCATGTTGGCCAGATCGGCAAGATGGTGAGGCGCATTCGCGAAGTCATTCCAAATGCCAAGCTGGTCTACAACAACAGCCCTTCATTCAACTGGACGCTCAACTTCCGCCAGCAGGTGTTTGATGCCTGGGTTGAAGCGGGTAAGGATGTGTCGGGCTACGAGCGCGATAAACTGATGAGTGCCGATTACGACGCCTCTGAACTGGCGACTGAAGCTGATGATCGCATTCGGACCTTCCAGGCGGATGCGTCGCGGGAAGCGGGTGTCTTCCACCATCTGATTACATTGCCTACCTACCATACGGCGGCGCTCTCCACTGACAATCTGGCCAGGGATTACTTTGGTGATCAGGGCATGCTGGGTTACGTGGCCGGCGTGCAGCGCAAGGAAATACGCCAGGGCATTGCCTGCGTCAGGCACCAGAACATGGCGGGCTCCGATCTGGGGGACGATCACAAGGAGTACTTCGCCGGTGAGGCCGCGCTGAAAGCCGGTGGCAAGGACAACACGATGAACCAGTTCGGTTGACGCATGCATGACGCCGGGTGCTCCGGGCATCTGCAGCAGGGCGGGATTTCCCGCCCTTTTTTGTGCCCGCGTTTTGTCATCGGCGGTATGCTAATCTGCAATTTGCGATCAATCATCACGGCAGGAGCTCGGCTATGCGTTGGGACGATATCGACAAGCAGGTCTGCTCGGTGGCGCGCGCGCTGTCGGTCGTTGGCGAGCGCTGGACGATGCTTATCATGCGCGACGCATTTCTCGGGACGCGTCGCTTCGATCAGTTCCAGAAGAACCTGGGCATCACGCGACACCGCCTTTCGGAGCGGCTCGGCAAGCTGGTGGAGCACGGTGTTCTGGTCAAGGTCCCCTATTGCGATCGACCGCTGCGCTACGAGTATCGTTTGACCCGCAAGGGCCTTGCCCTGTACCCCGTTCTCATGAGCCTGGCGCGCTGGGGCGACGAGTGGATGGATCAGGGCAGGGGTGCACCGCTGGAATATGTGCACCAGCGCTGTGGCGGGCAATCGCGTCCGACCCTCACCTGCAGTGAATGCGGGGAGCCGCTGCGCCCGGAAGAGGTGCGTCCGCAACTGGGGCCGGCGTTACTGGAGGTGGCCGCGCGCCTGGATGATGCCGAGCGACCCGATGATATCCCACCCCTGCTGCGCTTATCCATGTAGCCCTGGCGCGCGGATTCCCGGCCTCCCCGGGCCGGCGTGCACGCCGCGCGCCATCTGGTTGTCGGGGCGCGCCCGTCCGCTGCAAGTCACCTGCCTGTTTTGTATGAAATAATAACAATTTGACTCTGCCACGCAGCCCTTGGGACGCGATAAACTCCCGTCACAACAAAAAAGACAGGCAGCAAAAACACCTCAAAAAAACAAGGGAGCACCCGCAATGCAATTTAAAAAATCCCTGATGGCCGCATCGGTTTTAGTCGCCGTGCCTGTTGTCAGCTATGCACAACTCGAAGAAGTGGTAGTTACAGCGTCCAAGCGCAGCGAATCGCTGCAGGATGTACCCATGGCGATCACGGCAATTTCAGCCGAGCAGATTACGCGTCTGGGCGCATCCGACTTTGCAGATCTGGCGACCACCGTGCCGTCTCTCTCTCTGCGCTCGTCAGGACCGGGCCGGACCAAGCTGAATATCCGCGGCATTTCCGCGGCCACCGGCGTCGCCCCCACGGTGAGTTTCTATATCGACGAAATGCCGATCCAGATCATTTCCTCGGGTTCGTCCACCTCTTTCCAGCAGGCCAATCTCGATCCCAAACTGTATGACCTCGAGCGCATCGAAGTATTGCGCGGCCCGCAGGGAACACTCTACGGCTCCAGTTCAATGGGCGGTACCGTGCGCCTGATCACTCGCCAGCCGGCGGTGGGTGAAAACGAAGGCAGCATCAACTTTGATCTGTCGAATACAGAAAAAGGTGGTGTGAACTACATTGCCAACGGCATGGCCAACCTGGCCACCGGCGACAACAGCGCCCTGCGTGCGATTGTTTCCTACACGGATCGCGATGGCTATTACGATCGCGTCGACCGCGAAACTGGCGAGACCTTCGACGAGAATGTCAACACGGAGCAAACGACCGCAGTGCGGCTTACCTACCGCTATGAGTTCGAGAACGCTTACATCCAGCCATCCGTGTTCTATCAGGATCTGGAAATGGACGGCAAACCGAACTACTACGGCCCGGACGACGAGTTTGAGCAGCCGGCACTGTTTGATGCGCCTGAGCCCTATGAAGACCAGTTCACCATGGGCAACCTGACCTACGGGCACAGTCTCAGTGGCGTGGATCTGTTGGCCAGTCTCTCCTACATAGAGCGCGATACGGACAACACCGAAGACATTACCGACGCCACCAATAACCTGTTCGCGGAAGACGTTGGTCCGGCGCTTATGCCGGTGTTTGCAGACGAATCGGTAGACCTCGAAGATACCACCTTCGAGGCGCGGATCAACTCGAACAACAACGAGCGACTGCACTGGTTGGGTGGGATTTACTACAAGGATTCAGAGGCGGACGCCGGCTATCGCATGCAGCGTGGTTTTGATCCTGCCATTAATCCTGCTGGCCTGGCGAATACACAGGACAAGCGCACTTACGAAGAGTACGCGGTTTTCTCCGAAGTGACCTGGGAGTTCCTGGAAAGCTTTTCGCTAACGCTGGGCGGGCGTTATCTGGATTACACCTACGAGCAGTTCAAGGAAGACTGGGGGCTTGCCTTCAGTGGCGGGCCGCGTGATACCGCCAACCAGCTCGACCTGTCCATCAGCGATCAGGAAGTGCAGGGCAAACTGACAGGTACCTGGCACTACACTGAAGACAGCCAGCTCTACGCCACGGTATCCAACGGCACGCGCCCGGGCGGCGGCAACCGCACGGTACCGCGCAGCACCAATCCGGCCGATACCATTGCATTTGCCTGCAACCAGGATCTCAATGAGCTGGGCATTGCGGGCACGCCCGACAGTTTCGAGGGCGACGAGGTAATTAACTACGAGTTTGGCTGGAAGGCGACGCTCTCGGATGCGGTGCGTTTTAATGGCGCCATCTACCACATGCAGTGGGATGACATTCAGCAGGTGGTCACCACCAGCGGTACCTGCGGCGTGAACTTCACCACCAACATTGGTGAGGCAGAAACCCAGGGCGCCGAGCTCGAGTTGCTGGCCGCTGTTACCGAGAACTTTACGGTGAGCCTGGCAGCCGGGTATACCGAGGCCGAGTTTCAGGACGACGTGCCGCAGGCAGGCATTGAGTCCGGTGACCAGCTTGCCGATGTGCCCGAGTGGACAGCCAACGTCACGCTGGATTACGTGATTCCGGTCGATACCGGCGAGTTCTTCATGGTCGCCAACTACAACTACGTTGACGAAACCCTGGAGCTGGCTGGCGAGGCGGGTGACGATCTTACCGACAACGGCATTATCTCGGGTAACCGCAAGCCGGACTACGACATTCTCAACCTGCGCGTGGGCTTCACCAGCGCGGATAACTGGGAGTGGTTGGTGTACGTGGACAACGTGACGGACGAAGAGGCCATCTATAGCTACAGCGATGCGCTGGCCTTCAACCTGACGTCCTACGACCGCACGGTCCGCAATCGTCCGCGCACCTTCGGCACGTCTTTCACCTACAACTTCTGAGTGTTGGGCGCGGGCTTGCCCGCGCTGATTCGAACAGGCCCGGAGCGTGCGCTCCGGGCCTTTTTTGTGGGCTTATTTTGCCGCTGCCAGCGCCTGCTCGATATCCGCGAGAATGTCGTCCACGTGCTCAATGCCGATAGAGAGCCGCACCATCTCTTCGCTGACTCCCGCCGATGCGAGTTCCTCCGGGTTGAGCTGACGGTGTGTGGTGCTCGCCGGGTGACAGGCCAGTGACTTTGCATCGCCGATATTCACCAGCCGCAGAATCAATTGCAGCGCGTCGATAAACTTCGTGCCCGCTTCAATGCCTCCTTCGATGCCAAAGCTGAGAATGCCCGCGGCGCGCCCCCCGCAGATTTTTTTGCAGGTATCGTGATAGGGGCTGTCTTTCAGGCTTGCGTAGTTGACCCATTTTACCTGCGGATGCTGCTGCAGATACTTCGCGACCTTTTTGGCATTCTTGCAGTGCTGCTTCATCCGCAGACTGAGTGTTTCCAGGCCCTGCATGATCAGGAACGCGCTGTGTGGCGAAAGGGCCGAGCCGGTATTGCGCAGTGGCACCACGCGACAGCGGCCGATGTAGGCCGCTTCGCCCATGGCTTCGGTGTACACCACTCCGTGGTAGGAAGGGTCCGGCGTACTCATGATGGAGAAGCGGTCGGGGTGGGCCGCCCAGTCGAACTTGCCGGAATCGACAATTGCTCCACCGATAGTCGTGCCGTGTCCGCCGATATACTTGGTGAGTGAATGCACCGCGATGTCAGCGCCGAAATCAAACACGCGGCAGAGTATGGGGGTGGCGACAGTATTGTCGACGATCAGCGGCACGCCCGCGGCGTGGGCGATATCGGCCCACGCCTGGATGTCGACAATGTTGCCGGCGGGGTTGCCGATGGATTCGCAGAACAGCGCGCGAGTATTCCCGTCGATCAGGGATTTTACCCGGTCGAATTCATCGCCCGCTGCAAAGCGTACTTCGATGCCCTGGCGGGGGAAGGTGTGGGCGAACAGGTTGTAGGTGCCGCCGTAGAGCTGGGAGGTACTGACGATATTGCAGCCGACTTCGGCGATGGCCTCGATCGAATAGCGGATTGCCGCCATACCGGAGCTGACCGCCAGCGCGCCGACGCCGCCTTCCAGCTCCGCCAGGCGTTGCTCCAGCACCGCGTTGGTGGGGTTCATGATCCGGCTGTAGATATTGCCCGGTACGGCCAGGTTGAACAAATCGGCGCCATGTTGCGTGTTGTCGAAAGTGAACGAAGTGGTCTGGTAGATCGGCGTGGTGGCGGCATTGGTGGCGGGGTCGCCGCTAAATCCGGCGTGCAGCGCAATGGTTTCGGGCTTCATGGCGTATTCCTTGTCTACTGATGGGGTAGCGGTGGTCGAGGGCAGAGCTTAACAAAGTCATGGCGGCTGGCAAGGACGAGCGCGCCGCTTTATCCATGCGCGGCTGACTGTTTAGCTGACATGGTCCGGCGCAGTGTATCGAGTTGCCTGCAGAGGGCACGTGCACCGCTGGTCACTCGCGCCGTAGGGCGCTGAATGAGGTCGGGGTCAACGAAGAACAAACCATTGTTGCGCACGGCAGCCAGTGAAGGGAAGCGCCGCCAGTCATCCAGCCACTCCGGACGCGCCAGGCCCATGCCGGAGGCGACTATGGCATCCGGATTCGCCAGCAGGACTGATTCGACGCTGACACGCGGCGCGAGCGCGGGTGAGCTGGCGAAAATATTCCTGCCGCCGCAGAGCGTGATGAGCTCGGAGATCAGGTGCTCGCCGTTGACCGTTTGCAGCGGTTCGTTCCAGATCTGGTAGAACACACTGAGTGATTGTTGCTCACTGTACTGGCTTCGCAGTTTGTCGAGTTCTGCCTGAATGTGGGTCGCCTGCAGTTCACTGACCGCTTGCGTGCCGGCAAGTTGACCCAGCCTGCGTATGCTTTCCGGTATATCTGCCAGCGCCCGCAATTCGCTCACGTACACCGGGATGGCCAGCCGTTCGAGCCTGGCCAGCGTCTGCATCCCGTTCCCCGAGCCCCACATCAGCACCAGATCAGGGTTCAGTGCCACGATCTCTTCGAAGCTGAAAGCGTTGTAAGAGCCCACAATGGGGATCTGTCCTGCCGCTTCCGGGAAATTACTGTAGCTCACCACGCCAACGAGTTTGTCTCCCGCGCCGGCAGTGAATACGTTTTCAACGATGTGCGGGGCGAGGGCGACGATGCGTTCGGCCGGTGCGGGAAGTTCAACACTCCGCCCGGCAAAATCCATCACGCGCAGGGCATGTGCGTTGGGTGCCAGCAGGCAGGCGAGCAGAAGCGCCGGTACAAGCCTGCCTGTGTCGAGCAAGCCTTTGATCATCCGCGTAGCCTGTAGCCGGGCGTGATTACGGGAAAACCGCCCAGGGGATGGGTGGCAATCTCAACCTCAATGCGGAACACCTTGAGCAACAGCGCCTGGGTCAGCACTTCCAGTGGTGTGCCCAGCGCAATCTGTCGACCGCCATCAAGTATCAGCATGCGGTCTGCCGCCCGTGCCGCGAGATTCAGTTCGTGGATGACCAGGATCACAGCACAACCGCGATCGGCAAGCGCCTGCACCCCCTCGAGAATCTGTTGCTGATGCGCCAGATCGAGCGCTGAAGTCGGTTCATCCAGCAATAGCAGCTTGCCCGCCAGCGAGCCCCCGGCTTCCACCTGGCTGAATATCCGGGCCAGCTGCGTGCGTTGCTTTTCGCCACCGGAGAGCTGCGTGTAGAGGCGCTCACGCAGTGACAGTGTATCGGTGAGGCGCATGGCCTGCGCGGCAATCGCCGAATCCGCTCTCGCACCGGTTGCATGCGGTATGCGCCCCAGCAACACGACTTCCTCGACGGTATAGGGAAAGTTCAGCAGCGACATCTGGGGCAGGTACGCCAGCGTCCTGGCCAGTGCCCCGGAGCTCCAGTCGGCAAGGGCCTTACGATTGAGCATGATGCTGCCGGCGTCTGCCTGAATATCGCCGGCAACCAGGTGTAGCAGGCTGGACTTGCCGGCGCCGTTCGGTCCGGCCACGGCCAGAATCTGCCCGGGAGCCAGGGCGAAGGAAATCGCCTCCAGTACGCGGCGGCCCCAGGGCGAAGCCCCCGCGTCCTGCAGGTAGAGAGTGCTGTCGTCCGGATGTCCGGCCGCATTCGCCGTGTTCACGTTTGCATACCGTAGTGGTGTCGATTGCGCAGCAGGGAGATAAAGAAGGGCACGCCGATCACTGCGGTGATGATACCCACCGGCAACTCGGTGGGCGCCACCAGCACGCGGGCGAAAATGTCTGCAGTCACGAGTAGCAACGCACCGGCCAGTGCGCTGCACGGCAACAGGTAACGGTGGTCAGGCCCTGCCAGCATGCGCACCATATGCGGTACGACAAGGCCAACGAAGGCGATTGTGCCGACCATGGCAACCGACGTGCCAACGCCAACAGCAACCCAGGAAATAAGGGCGATTTTCACCCGCGCTACCGGGATGCCCAGGTGGCGAGCCTCGGATTCTCCCAGCAACAGGGCGTTCAGCGCGCTGGCGTAACGCGGTAGAGCCAGCCACAGCGCGGCACTGACCGAGGTGGCAATCAGCAGTCGCGGGTAACTGGCGCCATCCAGCCCGCCCATTTTCCACAGGCTGATGCGGCGCAGCATTTCGTTGTCGGCAAAAAATTCCAGCAGACTGCCCAGTGCTCCCGCGAGTGCCGTAATCGCGATGCCAGCCAGCAGCATGGTGGCCACCGATGTACCGTTGGCGGAGGTGGCCAGGCGATACACGAACAATACCGCCACTACGCCCCCGGCGAAGGCGCCCGCCGATACCAGTGTCAAACCGGTGTAGCCGTTGAGCAGCGTGCCGCCAGTGACGATAACCAGGGCCGCGCCGAGGGACGCACCCGCGGTCACGCCAATCAGGGATGGATCCGCCAGGGGGTTGCGAAACAGGCCCTGTGTGGCGGCGCCGGTCATCGCCAGCGTGGCCCCCATCACCGCGGCGAGCAGCACTCTGGGCAGCCTGATCTGGTTGATGATCAGGTCGGTCTGGTTGGCAGGGGAGGCTGTGAACGGTGAGGCCAGTGCCTGCAATACACGCTCAAGTGGAATGGCTACTGCGCCGCTGGCAAGTCCCGCCAGCAGTATCGGCGGCAGTGCCAGGCCCAGTAGTGCCAGCAGCGTGATCGCTCGCCGCTCGCGTTGCGAACGGGCGGAAAAATTAATAATCCACGCCCTTGCGTGCTTTGATACCGGCATTGAACGCATGCTTGATTTCACGCACCTCGGAGACAGTGTCCATCACCGCCTTGAGTTGCGCGCCGCCTCCGCGTCCCGTCACCACCACGCTTTGTTCCGGCGGCCGCTTGACCAGGGCCGAGATGATCTCGGCTTCCGGCAGGTAGTCGAAGGCAATCATGTAAGTGAGTTCATCCAGAACCACCAGGTCGAAGCTGGCGTCTTCCAGCATGCGCTTTGCCTCGCGCCAGGTGGATTGTGCGGCCTCGATGTCGCCGCTGCGGTCCTGGGTGTCCCAGGTGAAGCCGGTGCCCATCTGGTGGAAGTCCACTTCCGGGCACTTGTCGCGCACGTAAATTTCCTCCCCCGAAAGCTGCTCACCCTTGATGAACTGGACCACGCCTACTTTGTATCCGTAGCCCAGCGCACGCATGACCATGCCAAAGGCGGAACTGGATTTGCCCTTGCCATTGCCGGTGAGCAGTATCGCGACGCCGCGTTCGGTACTCGCCGCCTCGATATTGGCATCGACGCTGGCTTTCTGCTTCTCCATCGCCGCCTTGTGTTTGGCGTCTTTGCGGCTATCGCTCACTGCGGTCTCCTTCTGGCGTTGGCCTTAAAATGCATACTTGAGTCCAATGTAGCCTGCGGCACCCGCAGTATTGTAGGTCGGAACCTCGGCATAGTCTTCATCGGTGGCATTTTCCACGCGGCCGTAGAGCTCCAGCCCGTCGAGCACGGCAAAGCGGGCGGACAGGTTCAACAGCTCGTAGTCGTCAAGCACAGTGCCGTCCACGTCGATGGCATCGCGCGACAGACGCGCGTGTGCGCCAAGGAGAAGTCTGTCATTCAACAGGCTCCAGTTCAGCCCCAGGTTGGCCATGTGCTCGGCGCGTCTGGGACGCTGTTCGCCGTTGATATCCTGGGAATCGGTGTAGCTGTAGTTCCCATTCAGCGACAGCCCTGGTCCCACGGGCCAGTCTGCAGACAGTTCGATACCTGTGGATTCGGTGTCCCCGGTCTTCTGCAAATAGCCGAAGGAATCGAAATCGTAGAATATTTCATCGCTGATCGATTGCTCGAAGTAGGTGAGCGCCAGATGAAGCCCGTCCTCGCCCAGCCAGCTCAGCGCAACATCGTAGCCTTTACTTTCTTCCTCTGAGAGCTCGAAACCCTGCGCAGGAGGCCCGGTGAATTCGCTCGCATTGGTTGCGATCTCGTACAGGCTGGGCGCACGAAAACCGGTGCCGTAGGTGGCGCGCAGCTTGATTTCGCCCGCGTCCACTGGAATGAGATACGCTCCACTCAGGCGATAGGTGCCGTGGGAGCCGAAATCGTCATTCTCGTCGTAGCGCGTGCCGGCGGTGACAAAAAAGCGATCAGCGAATCCGCCCTGGTATTCCGCGAAATAACCTGTCTGATCGCGGTTTGTGTCGAGAAACCCGTCGTCGATATATTCGTTGATGGTCTCCAGACCGTAGACAAATTTGAGGGCATCGCTGCCGTCGAAACTCCCGACATAGCCGCCGCGCTCGATCTCCCCGTCGAGCTTGAAGCTGAACTGGCCGTCGGAATAAAAATTGCGCTTGATCTCACTGTCGCTGAAGAACACTTCGTGGCTGAAGCGATCGCCGGTGTAGTTCATGCCCGTGCGCCAGGCCTGCTGCTGAAAGTCATCCGCGCAATCATTGGAGGTGTTGAAGTCGGCGCCAAAGCAACCGTCGTATTCGTGGTCGCTTTCCACATCCCGCGCAACCAGCGACAGGCGCAGCTTGTCCGTGGCGTTCCAGCCGAAGCGCCCGTGCAGCGTTGTATTGTCGTAGCCGTCATCGTCGCGCAGGTCGGTATCGTCCTTCCTGGCATTGAAGCCATCGGTTTCAAAGTCCGCAGCAGACAAGCTGAAATCCAGTGTGCCATTGCCGCCATTGACGGCGCCTGCGAACTGCCGTGTGCCGAAGCGACCCCCTTCGGCCGACACGTCGCCGGATACACCCTCCGTGGGTGCCGCAGTCGTGATATTCACTACGCCGCCCGCGTCTGCGCCATAGATAAGACCTTGCGGGCCACGCAGTATCTCCACGCGGGCGATGCCACTCGATAGCAGTTGTTCAACGCGTGCGGTCGTCTGCGGCGACGAGCTGTCGGAGATATCCATGCCGTCCAGGAAGAACCGCGTACGGTAGTTTTCCTCGCCGCGAATACGCAGAGAGGTAACCCCTCCCGTACCACCCTGATTGGAGACGCCGATGCCGGGCTGGGTTCTGAGAATGTCGACCAGCGAGTTGTAGCCCAGACGCTCTATCTCCTGGGCGGTGACCACCGAGACGGAAGTGCCCACCCGCCGCAGCGGCATGGGAATACCGGAAGACGTTACGATCACTTCCTCCAGCGCGTGATGGTTAATCATGGGGTCAGAGTCATTGGTATTGGCAAGCTGCGCGGCCTGGGCCTGCAGCGTGGCCGCTGACAGCGCGCACAGGGCCAGATAGGTACAGTATTTCATTGTTGAGTCCTCAATTGCCTGAAAGTGGCGACTGAGGGAGGGGATCGGGGAACGCAATGCAGAGCATTGAGCAACCTTGTTCTGAAGCCCTCCGCTCCATCGTTGCATCTTTCCAGGCAGGTATCGGGCTAACAGAGTGACTCTGCATACCGTTGCGGGGGCAGCGGTGGACTCAGGCCTGCAGGCAGACCATTACCACACTTCCCATTTAACCTGCCCAGCGGGGATACATTTGACCGCGGCAGGCACCTGGAATGGAACGGACTGTAGTGAGCTGCGGAGGGCTTGTCAAATGGATTAGACTGGTTGCCCACAACCTGCGAGGAAAACAGTGCGTGCAGATTTCGCCGCAAACACAGGCTCGAATTACCCAACTGCTCGGTCGCACGCCGCGTGGGCTGGAGGAGGTGGCTGTAGCGCGTGCAGACGGTGAGCCCGTGGTCATTCGCGTGGCTTCGCTGGTCGACGACAAGCCATTTCCTACCCTGTTCTGGCTGGTGGACCCAGGCATTGCCTATCGCATCGATCAGGCGGAAGCGGCTGGCACCATTCTCGAATTGCAGGCCCGTGTGGATGCTGATGTCGAGTTGCAGCAGGCGATGCGCGCTGATCACCGCGCCCATATCCGGCTGCGTGATAGCTATATCAGTGCGGATTTGCGGCGGCGAATAGAGCGGCTGGGCTTTGGCCCGGTGCTCGCGACGCGGGGCATCGGCGGCATAGCCGATTTCCAGCGAATTCGCTGCCTGCATACCTGGTATGCCGCGCATCTGGTAGTGCCGAACACCATCGGGCGGTTGCTGAACGCACACTGGAACACAGCCCGGCCGGAGGCGCCCGCGAAGACCGATTAGAAGTCCCGGGTAACCGGCGCTGCACAGCGTGGCGGCGAGAATGCTCGCCGTCGAGCGCAGACTTCAGTCCGCATGGAAGCGTAGCGATATGCTATAGTTGCGCGCTTTTCCCGGCGCCGATATCGACGCCAGAAGCTGATGCCTGGATGGATGGAGTAATGACGGCGCCAACGGATGATCTGCGCATTGCGCGCACCAACGAACTGATTTCCCCCGAGCAACTGGTGCGTGAAATCCCCCTCACTGCTGCAGCCGCGGAAACCGTGTTTGCTGCACGTGAAGCCATTCACAATATACTCAACCACAAGCACGATCGCCTGCTGGTGGTCGTCGGTCCCTGTTCCATTCACGATCCGGAGGCGGCGCTGGAGTATGCCGCGCTGCTGCGCGACGTGGCAGCCGAACTACAGGATGACCTGTGCATCATCATGCGCGTGTACTTCGAAAAGCCGCGCACCACGGTAGGCTGGAAGGGCCTGATCAATGACCCTGATCTCGACAATACCTTCGACATCAACAAGGGTTTGCATCTCGCACGCAAGCTACTTCTGGATCTCGCCGCAATGGGTTTGCCGGCAGGCACAGAGTATCTCGATCTCATCAGCCCGCAGTACCTGGCCGACATCGTCGCCTGGGGCGCCATCGGTGCGCGCACTACGGAAAGCCAGACTCATCGCGAATTGGCCTCGGGCCTCTCCTGCCCGGTAGGATTCAAGAATGCCACCAATGGCGATATCCAGGTGGCTGTGGATGCAATCCGTTCCGCGTCGCAGCCGCACCACTTCCTGTCGGTGACGAAGCAGGGGCACTCTGCGATATTCCAGACCACGGGTAACGATGATTGCCACATCATCCTGCGCGGTGGGCTGCATCCCAATTACGACATGTTCTCGGTGGAAGACGCTGCGGCCCTGTTGCACAGGGCCGGTCTGCCCGCGCGGGTGATGATCGATGCGAGTCACGCCAACAGTCGCAAGACGCCGGCGCGGCAGATAGACGTGACCAGCGATATCGCCACGCAGATTGCGCGTGGAAATCACGACATATTCGGTGTGATGCTCGAAAGTAACCTGGTGGAAGGGCGACAGAACGTGGTGCCCGGTGAGCCGCTGGTGTATGGCCAGAGCATCACGGACGCGTGCGTAGGCTGGGACCACACGCGGGTACTGCTACACGAGCTCGCCAGTGCGGTGCGAATGCGTCGCGGCAACGCCCCCGCCCGGTAACGCGCTCTGGGCCGCCGCCGCGGTGGCCTGTCAATCTGAACCAATGCCGAGCCCTGCGCGCGCGCCGCTGGCGTGCCGTGGTTGATCACGCTACCTTTGTGGCTGTCCAGTTATTCGAATCAAATTAATTGCGAGGGCAAATCTATGCATCTGGGATTTACTTCCATGAACACCGTGGACGATCCGGCGCCGGACGTGCTGGCGAAGACACTGGAGGAGGCGGGTTTCGAATCCCTGTGGTACGGCGAGCACAGTCATATACCTGTTGCGCGCCAAACTCCGTATCCGCCTGGCGGGGAGCTTCCGGAGCCCTACAAAAAGATGATGGATCCCTATGTGTCCTTGATGGCCGCTGCGGCCGCGACGAGCCGGCTGAAACTGGGAACCGGCATCGCGTTGTTGATGGAGCGGGAACTGTTTTCCCAGGCCAAGACTATCGCCACGCTCGATCGGCTGTCCGGCGGCCGCGTCATCATCGGCTGTGGCGTGGGCTGGAATCAGGAAGAGTTTGAGAACGTCACCCGGCTTCCCTGGGCGCGACGCTATCTGGCGCTGAAGGAGACGGTACTGGCGCAGCGCACCTTGCTCACCGATCCGGAACCCGAGTTCCACGGTGAACTGATCGATTTCGACCCGGTATGGTTTGAGCCCAAGGCGACAAAACCCGGCGGCCCCCCCATCAGCTTCGGCGCAATGGGGCCGCTGGGTGTGAAACACGCGGCTGAGTGGGCCGACGGCTGGATGCCGGTGGATGTGGTGATGCCGGATGTTAAGCAGGGCGTGGAGGATTTTTACGCCAGGGTGCGCAGCGCCGGTCGCGACCCGTCGGAGGTGGAAATCACGCTGGTGGTGATGGCGCCGGTCACGGCGGACTTGCTCAAGTCATACCGTGATATCGGCATTCACCGCTGCAATATCGGTGTGGGTATGGAGAACTGGGACAAGCCCGAGATCGTCATGCCGATGATCGAGGAATACGCGAAGCTGATTCCCGAGTTATAGGCCACGAAAAAAGGGCGGCCTCTCTGAAGAGGCCGCCCTGATCGGCTGTTGCGCTTCACATCCTAGAAGTTATAACGCGCGGTCGCGCCGACTGTGCGCGGACGCAGGATGTTGGTCTGCGTGTAGGAACCATCGCTGATGGCGAGGTCGTACTGGTCGGGCCCCTGTTGGCGCAGCACGGCATCCTCGTCGGTCACGTTTTTCGCCCACAGGGACACATCCCAGCGCGCGTCATTGCTGCGCCAGCCGGCGAACAGATCCAGGGTTTCATAGGATTCGAAGTCAGCGGCAACGTTGCCCGTGCCGGCGGAGGCATCGGTATTCAGCCTGTCGTCGGTGTACTTGAACAGGCCGCGCAGGTACAGCTCTGTGGCCTCCAGCGGAATCACGTACTCGGAGTTGAGTGATACCGACCATTCGGGTTCGCCGCCGAGCGCCTCGCCATCGATATCACAGCTTCCGAGCACTTCCCCCGGTTGCCGATCATTGCAGGGCTGGCTCGCGCCATCGTACTCGGCTTTGTTATAGGACAGCGCGCCGCCGGCGTTCCAGTTTTCAGTCACTAGAATCTGGCCCTCCAGTTCGACGCCCCAGACCACGGCGTCACCGTTGAATACGAGACCGCCGGGCAGATCCTGCGGTGCGCCGCCATCATCCAGCACGGATACGCCGCGTACAAAGCCCTGGTAACCGTCGAACAGCTGGTAATAAAGCGCGCCGTTGAGCGTGGCGCGACCGTCCAGTGGTCGACTCTTGAAGCCCACTTCAAAGGCGTCGCTTTCTTCGGCGTCGTAGAACAGGTCCTGCTCGCCATTCGGCAGTAGCTGGATATTCGGCGAGGGAATAATCGAGGTGCCGCCCGGACGGTAGCCGCGGTTGTAGGAAGCGTAGAGCGACAAATCATCCAGCATTTCCCAGCGCAGGGTCAGCGAACCGGTCACGGCGTCGTCTCCCGCGCGCGCGTCATTGATCCCGTTGATGGGGAAGCTGGCGCGGAAGCCGTCTTCCACCACATCGGCAATCCCTTCCAAGGCCGGCGGCAGGTAGTTAAGCCCGCCGAAAAACACATCGGCACGACGGAAAAAATCGTAGTCCGTGTAGCGCAGGCCGGCTTCCAGCGTGAGGGATTCGCTGAGATAGAACTGGTTGAATGTGAATACGGCGAAGTTGTTTGCATACACCGGCAACACGCCATTGGTGAAAAAGCCGATCGACTGCTCAAGGTTTACGGAGTTGGCGTCAAACGCGGTGTCGGTGTTCTGGTCGATGTAATACAGGCCCACCATGTAATCCCAGAAGTCGTTGTCATTGGAGGCGACGCGTAGTTCGTAGCTCCAGCTTTCCACTTCCGTATCGGTGCTCTGGAAAGTTGGTGCATCAATGCTGCCACCGGCGGTCAGGGGAACGGAGTTGGCACGGTCGTTCTCGGTTTGCGATTCCTTGTCGGAATTCTGGTACCCGATGATGCCGGTTACGTCGAGGTCCATCACGGCCCAGTTGAAAATCAGGTTGACGATATCGAATTCAAAGTCGGTTTTATCGTCGCTCGGGCCGAGGGCTTTGGCATCATCCGGCGACAGGCTCGGTCGCTGGCCGAGTGCATCCATACCGGTCATTGCCTTCGGATCGTCCTGCTGCTGGTCGAGGTACTGGTAAATGAGCTCGGCACTGAAGCTGTCGCTGGCGTTCCACACGCTGCTGATTCTGCCGGATTTGGCCTGCAGTTCCTGACTGTCAAAACCGGTGGTGAGGTTGCTGATATCGGGCCCGGCCGTGGTGTCGTACACGCCCGCCACGCGCAGGCCCAGTGTACCCTCAATGAGTGGCATGCCGTAGGCGGCCTGGGTGTTCAGACCCGAGTTGTCGTCAGCAGACAGTGCTACATAGCCGCTGGCCGAATCGGTGCTCGCGCGCTCGGTGATGATATTGATTGCGCCGGCGGGTGAGGTACGCCCCTGCAGGGTACCCTGCGGGCCGCGCAGCACTTCCACGCGCTGCAGGTCATAGAGCTGCGTGAAGGCCACGTCCGGACGCACGATGGCATCGTTCCAGTATACGTCAACGGCCTGCGAGGCACCGGATTCCGGGTCCACGCTGATACCGCGCAGTGAAATTTCGCTGTTACGCGAATTGGGGCTCGCCAGCGTCAGACCTGCGGTCTGCTGCTGGAGCTCATTGAAGCTGAAGGCGCTGAAACGGTTGATATCTTCACCGCTGACAACGTTCACCGTGGCTGAAATATCCTGCACGCTCTCGGCGCGCTTCTGGGCGGTGACGATGACCTCTTCCAGCACCAGCTGGGCACTGGCGGGCATTGCCGCTACAGCCAGTGCCGCGGCGATTGCGGTTTTGCGAAGTTCAGGGAGTCTGCTTGCGTGGGTTGTCATGCTATATATCCTGTTCTGCTTTTCAATTGCGGCCAGCGATCAGCGTTGGATCGTGGGCCAGTGATTTCCCGGGCGACCGCCCTCTATGCGGCATTCAGTGTGCGTCGGGTTGCCCGGTCTTCTGCATTCTATATGCATCCTTTCTTTAGAAAGTGTCGGCATTCTAGACGAAGGGGAGTTGCAGCGCGAACTGTGCTAACGTTCCGTTTGCCGCGCGCTGAACCTGGAGAAAAACCGCATGTCATGCCTGTACCGTCTGCCCGCAATCGGGTTGCTGGTTGCACTGTACGCCTGGTCTTTGAGCCCGCAGGGCCTTGCAGACACCACCACGGGGAATGCACAGCCGGAAGTCAGCGCGCAATCCCCGGAGGTCGCCAGCACCGGGCAGGCCGAGTCGCTACGGGAGCTTCTGGCGGCGCTGGAAGCGGGCGTCGCCGACGTCGAAGCGCTGCACTCGCAGGTGGAAGCCGCCCCGGAGATGGACCGCGAAGCGCTGCGTTTTCGCCGCGACGAACGCAGTTTTCAGCTGCTCAAGCGCCTGGATGAACTGGCACTGCTGGTTGCCCAGTTGCCGGTCGACGATCCTTTCAAACAGCATGTTACCCGGCTGCTCGCGAATCAGTACGCGGGGCTGGGCGATATCCTGTTTGCCCGAATCCTTGAAATCAGCGAGCGCATTGCACGCTTTTCCGAGGAGGCGGAGTCGCTCGACGGGGCGCAGAAGGTGGCGTTGCAGGCCTATATCTACGGCCTGAAGGAACTGCGGCTGAAATCCTATGCGGGCGCGGCAAATCTCATCCAGAGTCGCCGCGCGCTGGGCCTTGCGGCAGACGACTTGAGCAACACCCTGCGCGAAGAACTTCAGCTGCGTGCAGAGATACTTGCAGGCCGGCTGGAGTTTCATGCCGTGGCACTCGAGGAGATCCAGTCGCGGCTGAAGGATGACGCGGCTAACGCCGATCTCGTTGACGCTGCTCAGCGCTTTGCCGTCACACATACCGAGGATGTGAATCGTCTGAAATCGATAGTTGATCTCATGGAGTCGCTCGGATACGACAGCGCGCCCTACAAGAGCGTTGTGCTGCAACAGGGTGGAAACTTCTCGGTCCGGGATTTTGAGAGCGATATCGTTTTGCAGGTTCTGCGCGAGAGTTGGGTATCTTTGCAAGCCTGGATGGCGCAAAACGGCCCCGACCTGCTGTTCAACCTGGTGGTTTTTATCCTCGTGCTGCTGGTTTTCAGGTTTCTGTCGCGCGTTACAAAGCAGGCGGTCATGCTTGGCTGTGAACGCTCCGGTGCCCAGATGTCGGTACTGCTGAAGGACGTTCTGGCGTCGGTCTCTGGCGGGGCGGTTATGGTCCTGGGTTTACTGATGGCCCTGTCACAGATCGGAATCTCACTCGGCCCGATGCTGGCGGGTCTCGGGGTCGCGGGCTTTAT
>TARA_R110002073_G_scaffold33476_1_pt1 | contig 19143 bp, 14 predicted proteins | sample TARA_R110002073 | Tara Oceans TARA_R110002073 (sample SAMEA4397174) | marine metagenome | biome: Polar Biome; feature: [DCM] deep chlorophyll maximum layer (ENVO:01000326); material: water (ENVO:00002006), including particulate matter (ENVO:01000060) such as... | depth 40 m
CAGTACGGTGTAAGGTCATTTCATCGATGAAAATTGCATCCCCCGCTTCCAGCAACGGAGTCACTACGGCATCCGCGCCGGCCAAGGCGATCACATTGTCATCCTTGAGCGCATTGTCGTAGACCAGGTTGGCCCGCTCTCCCTCCTTGACCCCTAACACCTCGTCGAAACGGTGGGCCACGACCCGCAGTCCGGCCGCGTCGACGCCACAGGTGTCCAGCGCCAGGAAACTGTTTACACCGCCGACATTACCGCCAAAAAATGCGCCATCCTGATGCCAGGGGAGCCCGGTTTCAAAGGTTTGCCTGTCCACCAGCAATCGCTCGGATAACAACACCGGGGGCTCTCCCAGATAGTCCAGCATGACGTCGTACATGCCGGCCTTCTGGTATGCCTCCACCAGACCCTGCAGAGAGGCCGCCGAACATTTCATCGGCGCCGAGCCCGGCAGCACATGCCCCTCGGCATCGCAGGGCTGCTGCGGGATGGTCCAGTCCTTGCCATCGATGAGCGAGCGCAAGTTTGCAACATCTTCCGGTGCCACAAGATTCCTCACACACAGCGCCCCATGGTAACGCAGGCCTGAAGCCACATGCGCCCCGGTCAGGTCCGCGCCGGATATCTCTGGCAAACCCTTCACGCCGGCAAACAGGTCTTCGGCTGGTTCGGGAGGCAAACTCCGCGTCGCCTGCGCGACATATCGGGCACCGAGTTCGTGGCGCAGCTCTGCCAGCAGCCCCAGGTCAGCCGCCGACAACGGCCTGGGCCCGGAGACGATTCTCTCAATTCTTGCGCTTGCTTCCATTGTCATTTAATTCTGTTCCCCGGAAATATCAGGACTGGCATATTCACACTTGCTTCAGGAGGTCGGACGACCCTGTTCGTCTGTCGCCGTAATATCCAGTAGTTGTAAAGCGTGCGCGTATAGCTCGAAATCAAGCTGGTTATCCGTACGAATTCGCTCGACCAGTTCGCTTGGTACATCATGCTCACTGGCACGATTGACCATCAATCGCTCACCCAGATGCCAGTCAAAGGTACTTTCAAGACGCTGGCAGAGCGCTTCAAAATCCTCCTGCACCCCAATCACATCACATCGCTCAAGCGCCGCCATAGCGCGGTCCAGGTGTCGCCGCTCGGGGCGCACCGGCGAAAAGATACCCACGTCGATCTCATCGGGAGGCACTCCCAGCATCTTTACCATGTGGTTGTCGAACAACAGATGAAAACGTAAGGGATTGTTGTAGATCGTCTCCATCGTTTCATTGGGATCACGATCGCTCTGGCGTTTCAGCGCTGAAAGAACACGATCCAACGGGTGTCGCAACAGCGTGAAGGTGCGCCACGCTCCTCCAGCTTCCTCCACACAGGACAGCGGGAAATGCCCGGAGATAATCCTGCATGGAGAGTCAGCGCGTTTCATTTCTGCTAACGCGGCCGGCGCATCGACACTGACCATATCGTTATCTGAAACAGGCGGGAACATCTCGCGACGCGCGAACTGCCGCTGCAGCATAAAGAACAAGGACGTGCCCCCGGTCTTCATCAGATGGGCGAAAAACCAGCGCTCAGTCATCGTTCTGGCCCTGGCGCGTGCCTTCTCTGCGCATCAATTGCTACCCCGGTTGTCTTGTATGATTATCGCTGGAGAGTATAAATACCTGCTACTTGCAGGGCAATCGCAATTACTCAAGGAGGCGTGGTTCGCTATCATGAAGACCCCGGTACAGTGCCGCATCATCACCTGGCGTAACACCCCGGCGCTGCAAAACCCTTTCGTCCGTCCCCACTTGCCGAAATTGCTTTTTGACCTTGGGCCTCAACCTCTATACCTTCACTCCGGCCAACGGCATTTAGTCCGCAAGGACGCCGATACCGGGCCCCAGGTAATAATGTGTGTTAGCTATCGTCCCCCGGTGTTTCCGTTGGGACGACTGTATTCAGGAATCATGAGGACTCGTTCAATGAAAACCGTATTTCGTGTATTGGTAGCCTTACCTGCCGTGCTTTTCGTGGTTATGGGCCTGCGCTGGGCAGTTGATCCCGCGGGAGCTGCCCCCGGACTCGGCATGACTCTGATGGAGGGTGTCGGACTCAGCTCCCAGATCGCCGATGTGGGCGCATTCTTTCTCGCCATGGGCATGATGATGATGCTTGGCCTCATCACTGCAAAAGCAAGTTGGTTTCAGGCGCCTGCACTGATGCTGGGCATTGCTGCCGTATTTCGGGTGCTGGCCTGGCTGGTACACGATGCTGCTCTCGCGCTGCCGATGATTGTAGTCGAGGTGGTAATGGCCACGGTGCTGATACTGGCCGCCTCCAGACTCGCCCAGGAGAGCTAAAGCATGCGCCAACTGCGTCGCAGGTCCGCTGCATTCGTATTGCCTGTGCTGATGGCGGCCGCAAGCCTATGCTGGAGCGCTATGGCACTCGCAGCTCGCCCCAACATCGTACTGATCATCGCCGACGACCTCGGCTTCAGCGATATCGCGCCGTATGGCAGTGAGATCGAGACGCCGACACTGTCCGCGCTGGCGGACAACGGCATCCTCTTCACCAACTACCATACAGCTGCCAGTTGTGCGCCGACTCGGGGCATGCTGTTAACCGGTGTTGACAGCCACCGCAATGGCGTCCCGAACATCCCGGAGACTATCCCGCCGGAACAAGCGGAACATGAAAACTATCGCGGCACCCTGAGTCACAATGTGGTGACTGTCGCCAGTTTATTGCAGGACGCCGGATACCACACCTATATGGCTGGAAAATGGCATCTGGGGAAAGAGCCTGATCAGTTGCCCTTTCGCCGCGGCTTCGAGCGCACAGTGACCATGGCCGATACCGGTGCCGACAACTGGGAGCAAAAGCCCTATCTCGCCATCTATGAGAAGGCCAACTGGTTCGCCGATGGTGAGGAGTATGAGCTGCCCGAGGACTTTTATTCATCACGCTTCCTGGTCGATAAAACCATCGAGTTCATCTCGTCAAACGCGGGCGATGGCAAGCCCTTCTTCGCCTACCTACCGTTCCAGGCCGTGCATATCCCGGTGCAGGCACCGCAAGAGTTTACCGACAAGTACATGGGTACCTATGACAGCGGATGGCACGAGTTGCGCATGCAACGCCGGGCGCGCGCTGAACAACTGGGGATCATTGCGCCCGACACCGCAATGGTCGAGATGTCTACCACCGATGACTGGGCCGCCTACTCGCCTGAAGAGCAGCGCTACCACGCCAAACGCATGGCGGTATACGCCGGAATGATCGATGCCATGGACCATCATATCGGGCGTCTCATCGCCTATCTGAAAAAAAACGGGCAGTACGACAACACGGTATTTATCTTCACCTCGGACAATGGCAGCGAGGCCTCTGGCGGGGACAATCCGCGCAGCCTGGCGATGCGATTCGCCCTTTGGAACCAGGGCTATGTGAACGACTATGACACGCTCGGCCTGAAAGGCAGCTTCAACAATATCGGCCCAAGCTTTGCCAGTGCGGCTGCCTCTCCGCTGAACTTCTACAAGTTCTATGCCGGCGAAGGCGGGATGCGTGTGCCGCTGATTATCGCCGGCGACGCCATTCCGACAAGCATCCGCCCCACCAATGCACTGGCTTATGTCACCGACATAACACCCACCATTCTCGATCTGACGGGCGTTAATCCGCCCACAGGCCGATTTGGTGGCCACCCGGTTGAACCCATAGTGGGCCGCAGCCTGTTGCCACTCGTCAATGGAGAGGTGAAACGGGTGTATTCCGCAACCGACACCATCGGTTATGAACTCGGTGGCAATGCCGCGCTATTCCAGGGCGACTACAAGATTGTCCTGAACATTCCTCCCGTGGGCGACAACGAGTGGCATCTTTACAATATTGTGAAAGACCCTGGCGAGACCAACGACCTGAAGGAGAGTATGCCTGAGCGTTTTCAGGAGATGCTTGGCCACTATCGGCAATACGCTGCCGACAACAATGTGTTGCCGCTTCCAGCAAACTATAACCCTGTGTTTCAGGGCATCGCCAACGGCATGCTGGACCGGTTCGGCCCACAACTCCTGCTGGGATTACTGTCAATTGTCGTGCTGCTACCCTTTTACATGCTGTACCGGGCCAGGCAGCGGTAAAACAGCTGTGCGTTGAAAAACTCTTGGCGCTCGTTTTGGTCTTCTATTAAAATTACTGCGTCTGGGGGCTTCTGGCCCCCGCACCAGAATAAACACGGGGATCCAGCTTCGCCGGGGCCTCGCGCAGCGATTCCATGCAGTAACAAAAGGCAAACGCGATGTCTGTCACACTGGGAACCCCACTCAGTCCCGGCGCCAGCAAAGTACTGTTTTGTGGCGCAGGCGAACTGGGCAAGGAAGTTGCAATTGAATTACAACGGTTGGGGGTCGAGGTGATCGCTGTGGATCGCTACGCCAACGCACCGGCGATGCAGGTGGCCCATCGCTCCCATGTCGTGAACATGTTGGATGGCGCGGCTCTGCGCGCGGTTATCGAGGCCGAAAAACCGGACCTGATCGTCCCCGAGATCGAAGCGATCGCCACAGATACACTGGCCGAGTTGGAGACGGAAGGCTTCACTGTCATTCCAACCGCCAAAGCCACGCAACTCACGATGAACCGCGAGGGGATTCGGCGCCTGGCAGCGGAGGAACTCGGGCTGCAAACCGGCGCCTATCACTTTGCACAGACTCGCGAAGAATACCTTGAGGCCGTGAAAGACATTGGGCTTCCCTGCGTCATAAAACCCATCATGAGTTCATCTGGGAAGGGGCAGTCGCTGGTGACGCACGACAGCGAGATCGACAAGGCCTGGGACTACGCACAGGCAGGCGGTCGAGCGGGCAGGGGCAAAGTCATCGTTGAAGGCTTTGTGGACTTCGATTTTGAAATCACACTACTGACTGTCCGCCATCGCGACGGCACGTCGTTCTGTGCACCCATCGGACACCGGCAGGAGGCCGGTGACTACCGAGAATCCTGGCAGCCCCAGGCAATGTCAGCCAGGGCACTGTCGACGGCACAGGCGATGGCAGAGAAGGTCACTACTGCACTCGGCGGCAGAGGCCTGTTTGGCGTTGAGTTCTTTGTTAAGGGCGATGAAGTCATATTCAGCGAGGTGTCGCCACGCCCCCACGACACCGGGCTGGTAACACTGGTGTCACAGGATTTATCCGAGTTCGCACTACACGCCCGGGCAATCCTGGGCCTGCCCATTCCTGCTATTCGCCAAAACGGCCCCAGTGCCTCAAGCGTCATTCTGGTATCGGGCGAGAGCAGCAATGTGCAATTTGGCAACCTGGAAAAAGCACTGGCAACGGCAGATACCCAGTTGCGCCTGTTCGGGAAACCGGCGGTTTCCGGTTCGCGTCGGATGGGTGTTGCGCTGGCAGTCGCGGACTCCACGGATCAGGCGAGGGCTATGGCCAATGCCTGCGCTGCGGCCGTGGAAATTACGCTCTAGCCCGGCGAGACACATCCAATTACTCTCGTCGCTCCTGGTGCAGCGGCTGCAGGTTCCTGGCTAACAACGGCTCACCCAGACACCGACGTCAAGCGTAGATTGCGCCGCCCCCCGGAACGTGCCAGAAACCGGGGGTACAGATTCCGGCAGATGCGCCACGGCCACCGGGAAATGGTCTGCACCCACAATGTCACCAATGGTAGGGTCAAAGCCCAGCCAACCGGCGCCGGGCAGGTAAATTTCAGCCCAGGCATGGGTGGAGCCAATGCCAGTTGAGTAAGGTGCGTGTAGATAGCCACTCACAAAACGGGCCGCAAGGCCGAGGCTTCGCGCGCCTTGCATGAACAAAAACGCAAAATCCCGACAGGAACCGGTTCCGCTCATCAGGGTTTGTTGCACGGTTTGCACGCCCGGCTCCTCGCGCACACGATACGTACATATGGTATTGATATTCTGTGCCATGCGCAGCAGCAAAGCATACGTCTGTATCGCTTCCGACTCTCGCCACAGGCCCTGCACCCATGTTCGCAGTTCACTGTCGGCAAGACCCGGATCGACTCCCCTGTAGGGGGCCAGTAATACGGCATCCTCCCGCTGGTAGCGAAAGGGGAAATTCACCGCGTAATCGGCCACAATGAAATCCAGCGGATCCTCATTATACTGCTGGATGATGACCTCACTCTCTATCGCAAGCTGCTGCACCGCTGCGGTGTCAAACGTGGCAACCGCGACTGAATTACCCTCAACGTCGCGGTGCCACAGCAGAGATGCATCGGGGCGTATTCGCAAATCAAACGACTGGATTCTCTGGGTGTGATCTTCTCGCGGGCGCAACAACAATTCGTGCGCCCCCAGCGTCACCCCGGCCGAGAAATTGTAGTATGTGTGGTGAACGATCTTATAACACTGCATGGTTCACCTGGCATTTGCCTGACTGAATGAGTTAATTGCTTTCGTGTGCAAACCAGGACACGCCAATCACATTGTGCACATCGACAAACTGCAGTTGCAGGGTATCGATGTAGTGGTGCAAATCGGGCCCGGCCAATGTGCTGAAATCTGTTTCCCTGAGCTGTCGCCTAAGGCTACCAGCCACATCCAGCGCTTTCTTGTGTTCGGGGAGCAGTTTCATACTGTTTTCGATCTGCTGGAGAGAGTGCGCCACCGCTCGCGGGAATACAGTGCTCTGGAACAAAAATGCCAGCACACCCTCTCGGTCCACACTGCGACGCACGTTCAGTCGATACATTTGATAGGCACTGAGAGATTGCAGGACACTGATCCAGAGCACATTGCGAAAGGGCGATGTCTCGTCGACGTTTCCCATCAAGCCCGCTGAAGCCGCATCAATAATACGCGTACTCATATCGGCGCGCTCCAGGTTTCGACCCAGACGAATAAACTGGTACGCCGCGTCCTGGTTCATGGAGCCCGCAAGCAACCCTGTGACCTGCTGGCACGACTGAACAATATTATTCAACACGGAGTGACGCATGACTCGCGGCAGGTCCTTGTTGCTGCGCCGCGCCACGCTGAGGTAGAGACTGTTGACACGCTCCCATGTCTCGCTGGGGAGTATCTCCCGCGTGGTTCGCATATTCTCCCTGGCACCGGCGAGCGAGGAGATGATGGAGGAAGGGTTCTCCCGCTCACCAAAAACAAAGCTGATAATGTTCTTTTCTGTGGCCGCCCCTGACAATTTTGCAAAAGTCTCTTCAGCGCCCAGTACCTGTAACAACAAATCCCAGCCGGGTTGCACCTCCTTGGGAAGATCCAGCACGGCATTGTGGCGAACCAGCAGCAGGCGCGCGGTATTCTCGGCGCGCTCCATCAGGCGTCCAAGCCAGTATACGCGCTCCGCAACTCTCGATAACATCAGCTGCCCTCCGAATCAACGATCCAGGTATCTTTGCTGCCACCGCCCTGGGATGAATTCACCACCAGCGAACCCTTGCGCAGTGCCACCCGCGTCAAACCGCCAGGGGTCACGTAATGCTTCTTACCCTGCAGAATAAATGGTCGCAGATCCAGATGCCTGGGCTCAATATTATTGCCGCACAGCGTCGGTGCAGTAGAGAGCTTCAGCGCCGGCTGCGCCATATAATTGCGCGGATTCTTCTTGATGAGATCAGTGAACATCGCCAGCTCTTTCTTGCTCGCCGCGGGCCCGATCAACATACCGTATCCACCCGATTCATTGGCCGGTTTCACCACCATGGTAGCGAGATTTTCTAACACATGCTGGCGCTGCCTGGGATCGACACAGAGGAAGGACGGCACATTTGGAATAATGGGGTCCTCGCCTAAATAGTACTTGATGATGGCAGGGACGAAAGTGTAGATGACCTTGTCATCTGCAACACCGGCGCCTGGCGCATTGGCGAGCCCCACATTGCCCTTGCGCCAGGCGCGAAAAAGCCCCGGGGTTCCCAGCTTGGATTCAGGACGGAAGACCTCCGGATCGAGGTAGTTATCGTTGATGCGGCGGTAAATAACATCCACCTGGGCCAGACCGCGGATGGTTTTCATGTACACCTTGTCATCGCTGCCTACGACCAGATCAGCCCCTTCGACCAGTTCTGCCCCCATCCGCTGCGCGAGATAGGCGTGCTCAAAGTAGGCAGAATTGAAAATACCCGGTGTCATCACTACTATTTCAGGGTGGGCAACGCGCCGCGGCGACAGCGATGTCAGCATGTCGAATAACTGGGAGGGGTAATCGGCCACGGGCAAAATTGAGTTGCGTTCGAACAACTGCGGCAGTACCCGTTTTGAAATGGCCCGATTCTCCAGCATATAGGATACGCCCGATGGCACTCGAAGATTATCTTCCAGCACGTACACGGTTCCGTCAGCATCACGCACCAGGTCTGAACCGCAGACGTGGGACCACACCCCATAGCGCGGTTTTGCACCCACGCACTCTTTCAGAAACTCCGGGGAGCTGTCGATAATGTCCCTGGGCAAGACCCCGTCTTTCAGAATTCTCTGTTTATTGTAAATATCGTCTATGAAGAGATTGAGAGCGGTTAACCGCTGGATCAGGCCGCGCTCCAGCACCTGCCACTCCTTCAGAGGAATGATCCGCGGAATAATATCCATCGGCCATGAACGATCTATGTTCTGCCCCTCACTGTAGACCGTAAAAGTAATACCCATTTCCTGTATCGCCAGGTCTGCCGCCTGCTGTCGGGATATCAGGTGCTTGATAGTCTGCTTGCGCATAAACGCGGCCAAACTGCGGGTAGCGGGACGCGCACGTCCCGGGGAACTGATAATTTCATCGTAGAATTCGCCCGGCACATAATTTGTCCAATCGATGGTCGCGCGGGGACGCGCACGGGTATAGGGCTTCGGGGAAGTGATCTTGGATTGCGCCATTACTGCGGTTACCTCCTGCGCTTGACTACGGTCGACGCGCGTTGGAATCCATCCTATTCCAGAGTGCCATCCTCCGCCTACCAGCGAAACAGTGAACAACTTGGCAAAAGGCGATGTAGCCCGCGCGCGGGTCCGTGCTGGTATCCCGTTGCCCCGCCAGATTCAACGCTCCACCAGTTCCACGCGACGGTTTTTATCCTTGCCGTCCTCCTGCCTGTTCGAGAATACAGGCGACAGAGGACCCACCCCGTGAGGCTCGAGCCTGCCCGCGGCGATGCCATAACGGTCTTTCAAGGCTGCGACCACTGCGGCCGCTCGATCCGATGATAACTTGGCATTGTACGCGAACGTACCCACAGCATCGGTGTGCCCGACCACATAGAAGGTTTTGTCAGGGTTATCCTCCAGAAAGCCTGCGATTACCTCCAGCGCAGCATCAGACTCGGGCCTGAGGGTGGCTTTGTCAAAGTCAAACACAAGGCCGTCCAGCACCACCCGCCCATACTCCTGTAAATCTGCGCCCATCGCTTCCGCATCGACCACCACGAGGCCGGTCTCTGCCGCCTCAACCTCGACAATATCAATCAGTGTCCCCACGTAATCCGCCGCGTGTTGCTCCACGCCAATGACAACGTATACGGTGCCTGCCGCGCGCTCCTTGCGCGCCACAATGGCGCCCGCTCCACCAGAGGAGGCGGTCCCCGCAAAAAAAGTACTCATTTCACCAGGCTTGCTGACCGGATTGGCAATCCCATAGACCTCGGTCCAACTGCGACTGCCCACGTCGACACCTTTGCGGGAGGTCGATACACCCTTGCCAAGAATCTCAAAGTCCTGCTCCTGCAGCGCCCTGAGGTAGTTCAGGTAGAACTCGGCATAAGTACGATCAGTGCCCTGATAACGATAGAATGTACGGGTGACACGGCCCTGAGTATCGATCCAGTCGCCGATGGTTCGGTAACCAGTCACCCCGCCCACCGGTACCCGAAACGGCATATAGTTCTCAATATGCTGCCAACGGATTTCCTGACCGGGAAAGCGGGAGACCAATCCGTGCTCCTGCACGCCGTCGATATCTTCCGCGTATGACGCACTAACAAAACCAGCGCTCGACAACAACGCCAATAAAACCAGTCCTGTGCGAAACATAGTTCGACCCTCCCGCCTTTATCTTTAACCTCATTCTTACCCATCCAGCATCACTATTCAAACCAGCAATTGCCAGTATGCCCTGTTGTGTTGTCGCAGGGCCTTCTTCAGATCGGCTCCCGCGCCGTGCCCGCTCGAAGAAAAAAAGGGGTACGTTTTGACTTCTGCAGTCGCTACACTAATCCCCTGTCCTACACCCGACATTTTCTGGCGTCAAACGCTATCACTGGCCGCCCCTGAGGAACACACATGCACACCCTGCAACACCGCCTTCTGAAAATTGCAGCCGTTCTGTCGGTCCCGCTCGCAATCCATGCAAACACCACATTGGCAGAAAAGAGCGGCAAGCCCATGCTGGGTGAGTGGGGGATAGAAACACAGTACTTATCGACAGAGATTGCACCCGGTGATGACTTCTTCACCTATGTCAATGAAGGCTGGATAGCGCAGGCGCAATTCCCCGAGGGGATGCCCAGAATGGACTCGTTTACAGAAGTGTTTCTGCGCAGCGAGGACCAGATTCAAACCATTATCGAGGAGATACTGGCCAGCGACGTCGAACTCAACGCCGACGGCGAACAACTGGCGGCACTGTACCGCAGCTATATGGACGTAAAACGTATCGAAGCGCTGGGTCTGGCACCGCTGCAGCCGGAGATTAACGCCATACTCGCGACAGAAACGTCGGCCGATATCGCACGCTGGATGGCCAGGCCCTTGCAGGAGTCCGCAATCGGTATGGGCGTGGCCCTGGACCAGAAAAACCCCGATGCCTATACCTTGTATCTTGGACAAAGTGGCCTGGGGCTCCCCGGCCGAGACTACTACCTGAGCGACGAAGCTACATTCCCCGCTATTCGCAACGCCTATCTGACGTATATCGAGGGCGTGCTCAGCCGAGCGAAGGTAGATCGACCAGGGCAGCGGGCGCAAGACATACTGAACTTTGAAACAGAAATCGCACGCCGTCACTGGACGCCTGCGCAAGAGCGCGATCGCCTGAAAAACTACCACCCGATGAGTCCGAAAGAACTGCGCGAATTCGCGCCGGGATTCGAATGGAAGGCTTTTCTCGACGAGAGCCAGGTGGGTGATCTCGACAGTATGATCGTGACCTGCGACACGGCAATACAGAAAACCGCTGCGCTGATAGGCGAAACACCGCTGGACGTACTGCGCTCCTACCTGGTCTTCCATTTCATTGACAACCAGGCGCCTTACCTGCCCGAAGCCTATCAATCAGCCCACTTCGATTTCTATAAACGAACACTGTATGGCATCGAACAGCAGCGCCCACGACGTCTGAACGCACTGCAATATGTCAGCGCCAATCTTGGCGAAGTACTCGGTCGCCTCTATGTGGATCGCTATTTCCCTGCAGACTACAAAGCCTCTATGCAGGAGTACATCCACTTCATCCGCAAGGCATTTCGTCAGCGTATTGCGCAAAACACCTGGATGGATGAGGCTACCAGAGAGGAAGCCTTTGCCAAGTTAGACGGGTTTATCGCCAAGGTCGGCTATCCTGACAAATGGCGCGATCTCGGCACCATCGTGATCAAGGCCGATGATCTGCTCGGCAACAACAGGCGCATACAGCAGTGGTATATGAATGACGCGCTCTCCAAACTTGACGAACCCCGTCGCGTGTGGGAGTGGGCCCTGAGTCCTCAGATCGTCAATGCGTACTACTCATCGACCAGCAATGAGATTGTATTCCCGGCCGCCATTCTGCAACCGCCCTTTTTTGATCCGCACGCCGACCCGGCAGTTAACTTTGCCGCCATCGGTGCCGTTATAGGGCACGAAATGGGACACGGGTTTGACGATCAGGGCAGTCGTTCGGACGGCAACGGCGTGTTAAGGGATTGGTGGACAGAGGAGTCCCGCGCGCATTTCGAGGCGCAGACAAAGGTATTGGTAGAGCAGTTTAATGCCTACGAGCCACTTCCAGGCACCCACATAGACGGGCAGCTGACACTGGGCGAAAATATTGGTGACCTGGGCGGACTGACAATCGCGTACCATGCCTACCGTAACTATCTCGACGACACCCACAACGGCGAGGCACCCATTATCGATGGAATGACCGGTGACCAGCGCTTTTTCCTCGCCTGGGCACAGGTGTGGCGCGGCATACAAACTGACGATTTCCTCAGGAGCAAACTGATGACAGGCCCGCACAGCCCCGGTGCTTACCGCGTCAACGGAATCGTGCGCAATCTCGATGCATGGTATGAGGCCTTTGGGGTAACGCCGGAAGACGATCTGTTTTTGACACCGGCAGAGCGTGTCCAGATCTGGTAGCGAGTTCAGCGGCGCGCCTCAATAAGGGTGTTCTTACAACCAGCGGCGACCGTATGGCGGAGTAGTGGCAACTTCAACCTGTAAAAATGGCAGACTCGGTCATTGGAATCAGGGGGTGACAGTCCTAGCATACCGTTGTCGATAACCGGGATAGCACAATGACTGACACACTGAATTACAAAGCCTTCGATGCAGACAACCACTATTACGAGGCGCATGATGCCTTCACCCGGCACATGCCAGCGGACATGCGAGCGCGTTGTGTACAGTGGGTAACGATAGATGGCCGGCAACACCACCTGGTTGCGGGCAAGCTTGCCCGCGCGGTCAAGAACCCGACCTGGAACCCGATATCCCTGCCCGGTTCCATCGCGCCCTACCTCCACGGCAAGGAGTTGACGGCAGAGGATATCGCGGTAATGAAAACGCACGAACCGCTACCTGACTACTACCTGAACAGCTCCGCCAGGGTGGCCAAGCTACAGGAGCAGGGGCTGGAGGCCGCATGGCTGTTTCCGACTCTGGGCGTGCTGTACGAGGAGTTGCTAAAGCACGACACCGAGGCCGTTACCACGCAATTCACGGCGTTCAATCGCTGGCTGGATGAAGACTGGGGGTGCAATTTCCAGGACCAGATTTTTGCCGCACCCTACATATCTCTCTGTGATGTCGACTGGGCGTGCAGCGAACTGGAATGGGCGCTGCAGCGTGAAGCCCGGGTTGTGTGCATGCGCCCGTCGGCGATAACCCTCGCCGACGGGACTACGCGATCACCGGCCGATCCTGTGTTTGACCCATTCTGGGCGCGGCTGAACGAAGCGGGTATCACCATGGTTGTGCACGCTTCTGACTCCGGCTACACCACCCATGGCTACGTCAAGGACGGCTTTTCCGCAGACTTTAACGCCGGTGTATTCTCTCCCAATATCAAGCACTTCAACATCGAGCGCGCCGCCTATGATTTTCTGATCACACTGTGCTATGAAAAACTGTTCGAGCGTTTTCCCAACCTGCGCATTGCCTCCATTGAAAACGGCGCCGAGTATCTGCCGGACCTGTTTCGCAAACTGCGTCAATCGCGGGATCGGATGCGACAGTACTACAGGGAGGATCCCGCCGAACTGTTCCGTCGTCATGTGTGGATCAATCCGTTCTGGGAAGATGACGTCAATGAGGTGGCCCATTTCATGGGGGCCGATCGGGTTATCTTTGGCTCCGACTGGCCACATATCGAGGGCTTGCCCACACCGCTGGATTACGTCGGGGAACTCGCTGCATTCAGTGATCGCGAAAAGCAGTTGATCCTGCGCGACAATGCGCGAGCGCTAAATACACCACAGCCAAACTAGCGCTGCACGCGCGCACTGTCACGCTACCAACAACATGCATTTGATGGAATACTAAGCGCCTCCCACACCGACAGCGACCTTGAATTATGCAAACAAACATTGGCCAGTTGCTGACCAAACGCGCACAAATTTGCCCTGCACGCGAGGCGTGCGTCGAATACGAGCGCGATCGCCGCTTTACATTCGCCGAGTTAAATACACGCGCCAACCGTGTAGCCAACGCCCTGCTGGCTTCCGGAATCAGACCGGGAGACCGGGTCGCAGTCCTGCTCAAAAATAGCGTGGAATTTATCGAGACGTATTTCGCTGTCGCCAAAATTGGCGCGGTGATGGTGCCGGTGAACTGGCGCCTGGTAGCTGCCGAAATCGGCTATATTCTCTGTGACTCTGGCGCCAGGGTGCTGGTCTACGACTCTGATTTTGACGAGGCCGTAAACGCTCTGCACAGCGGCAGTGAGGGCGAGTTGCCCATCGAGCAGTGGGTGCGTCGTGAAAACGGTGACTCGGGGACACCTGAATGGGCGCGGGACTACGACGCTCTCTCTGCTGCTGCCAGCGCTGCAGAACCACCCATTGGTGCCTGGGACAATGACAACCTCTTCATCATGTACACCTCGGGCACGACCGGGCGCCCCAAGGGTGCTGTACATAGTCATGAGGGCATGCTGTGGGCGCAATTGACAAGCATGAGCACATCCGACATGCGCGACGGCGACCGCTGGCTGCTGGCGCTGCCGATGTTTCATGTCGGCTGTCTCAGCCCCGCTTCACTTCTGGTGCATCGCGGCGGCACCGGAATCATCATGCGCGAGTTGGATATCGGCGGCATGTTCCGCTGCATCGCACAGGAGAAAGTCACTATTTTTATGGCGGTGCCGGCTCTTTTGCAGTTTATGCTGATGACACCAGAGCGCGAGCAGAACGATATCTCCTCGGTGCGCTGGATCGCGACCGGCGCCGCTCCGGTTCCAGTGTCACTGCTGCACGAGTATGAAGCGCTGGGCATTCGCCTCTTCCAGGCTTACGGCCTGACCGAATCCTGTGGCCCCGGCACCCTGTTACTGCATGAGGACGCGGAGGCCAAGGCGGGCTCCTGTGGGCGCCCGCAAATGCACACCGAGATCAAGATCGTGGATAGCGAAGGCAATACGATTCCCATGGGCTCCGAACAGCCGGGTGAATTATTGGTCGGTGGACGACACCTGATGAAAGAGTACTGGAACAATCCTGAGGCCACCGCCGAAACACTGCGCGATGGCTGGCTGCACACTGGGGATATCTGTACCTGGGACAGCGAGGGCTTTGTGACGATCTGTGACCGCATGAAGGATATGATCATCTCCGGTGGCGAGAACATCTATCCCGCGGAGTTGGAAAATGTACTCGCAGCCTGTGGTGAAGTGCAGGAAGCGGCAGTGATCGGCGTCGCCTCACAAAAGTGGGGCGAGACACCGCTCGCCATCATTGTCGCAGCGCCGGGCACCTCACCTACGCCCGAATCCCTCAAGGCTTATTGCAAAGAACATCTCGCGGGTTATAAGGTGCCGCAGCTCTATGAACTGGTCGACAGCCTGCCGAGGAATCCTTCAGGGAAATTGCTGAAGCCCGAATTGCGCAAGCAATTCCCCGGGCCGGCGCCGTTTTAATCTCGCGGCAACGGGCATGGATTCACGATTGATAGATGGTGCATTTTTCCCGATACTGTAAGAGCGTAGGGGTGAGTCTTCAACGTGTTAGTCGCGCAGTCGGGGCGGCGCGCTGAACTTCTGGATCACGCAGCCCAGGCAAAAAAAGGATACGTCAATGCATCGTGCTATACCGTTCTGCATGTCTCTGGTCTTTCTGCTGTTCTACTCGGCCAGTTATGCCATTGACGAACCAATCACTGAATCAGCCACCGCAACCGAAACGCTTTCTGGCAGCGCAGCGATCACTGATATCCCCGCCGACGACATCGCAGAGACCATTGGTATTACGGATACCTTCATTGACGACGAAGAGGATTCCAGTAGTGATGAAACCGTCACCGAGCCAGCATACCCGACACTTAAAGCGTTGATTCTCACCAGTCCCGGCGTCTACCACAACTATGAGCAGCAGACCTGGGATATCGGTCACGGCATCGTCGAGCGCGCCAACGTTCGCTTTGACGTCTCGTTGGCGGAACCGGAACGCTGGAAGACCACGGATTACTCCGAGGGCTACGATGTGCTCATCTACAATATTTGCATGGCCGACAACCAGGACCCCGATTTGATTGCCAATATGCGACGCCAGACCGAGGAGTTGGGCGTGCCGGCCGTGTTTATCCACTGCACCATGCACTCATTTCGCGAAACAGACCTGTGGTGGCCGCTACTCGGGCTGAAGTCAAAGGCACATGAGCCGAAACGCGCCTTGAGGCAGGTTCAGAATGGGCAACATCCAGTTCTTACCGGCATTCCGCAGGACTGGGTTCTCAGCGAGGATGAGTTGTATATCAACCTCGATTTTACCGGGCAAAGCCTGTTGTCGACCGTTGGCGAGGACGGCAAACCACACACCACCGCGTGGATAGATTACCACGGCTTAACCCCGATTTTTGGCACCACGCTGGGCCACAGTGAAGACACGATGAAGAATACCGTCTATCAGCAGCTCATCGCCAACGCCGTGCTCTTTGTCACAGGCAACCTCTCCAGCGACGGGCAGCCCTCGCCCGGTATGGGCCCGACGGGGAATAGCATGGACATTTTCGACAGTTTTTCTGCTCCTGAGGGTGTGAAATTTCTCGGTAGGGAAGGCCAGGACTGTGCACTTCGCAAGATCGCTGTCGCGGTCGCACCCTGCTATCTGGGCTGCGTGCTGAATCCTTTTGAATGGGGTGAGGCCACTCGCGCCTGCAAAAAAGCCTGCGAAGTCCACCTGCCGCCCTCAGATGACTTGATCAAAGCCTGCGCACCGACGCTCTGAGCACCGCTTCGTGGGGTGTGCAGCCACAGCGCTGAGAGCTTAAATTAAAATCAGGATTGACTGTTTTATTTTAAGTATCCATAATACCCCTACAGAATGTATGAAGGGGATAAACCGTGACTGCTCCCACCCGCAATGACACCCGCGCACTCGCGGATATGCCGCTGTTCGACAGCGACACATTAAAGTGCCCCTACCACTACGATAAATCCCTGCGCGAACAACACCCGGTCTACCAGGATCCGGCGTCGGGTGTGTTCGTGGTCTCCAGCTATGATCTGGTGCGCGAGGCGCATAAGAACGATGCGGTATTTTCCAACGAGTTTACGTTGGCACTGGGCTCGGCCGCAGAACTGGATGCCGACGTCAAAGCCGCGATGGACAAGACCTACAATCTGGGTAAAGGCACATTGTTGACAGTGGACGACCCGGAACACAAAGCCTATCGCGACATCGTCAGGGATTTCTTTCTGGCCAAAAATGTCGAGCGATACCGCCCCTGGGTCAGCGATCTGGCTGAGCGAATGATCAACGAATTGCCCTATGGACAACCGTTCGACTTCGTCGAGACGTTTTCCCGTCCGTTTCCACTGTCTGTAATCATGCATGTACTGGGTGTTCCGCTGACAATGATCGAGGACGCTTTTCGCTGGACCGTTGCCAATGTCACTGTATTGTCACAAGTGTCAGACAAACAGACGCTACTGGACGCTCACGCGGCATTGAAGGAAGAGTACGATTGGTTTGTGACCGCGCTGGATGAGCGTCGCAGCGCTCCGCGGGATGATCTGCTCAACCTGATCGCACATGCAACGATCGACGGCCGCCCGCTGACCATTGAGGAACAACTCGGTCACTGCACGCAGTTTCTGGTGGCCGGTAATGAAACGACGACGGCGACTCTGGCCGAGGGTATACGACAGTTGTGTCTCAACCCGGAGCAGGAGGCTGCTGTGCGGGCCGATCGCTCACTGATCCCTAATCTTGTGGAAGAGACACTGCGACTGGCCACACCCACGTCGAATACGTGGCGAATTGTAAAGCAGGATTACACGTTGGGTGGTGTGGCACTGCCGAAGGGCGCCATGGTACTGCTGAAGTATTTCTCCGCCAACCACGATGAGACACTGTTCCCATCGCCGCTGGAGTTTGATGTGACACGCGACAACGCCAAGCGCCACATCGCTTTTGGCTTTGGCACCCACGTGTGTATCGGCCAGCACCTGTCGCGACTCGAGATGCACGTCGCCTGGGAGAAACTTTTCGCCGGCACCAGTCGCATTCGATTGGACTGCGAGCCGCAGGCGTTGGAATACATGCCCAACATCTTACTGCGCGGTCTGGAAAAACTGCCGGTCATCTTCGAGAAGTAACCGGGTTGGCAGGCAACCAATTGCTCTCCACACCTGCCGGGACACCCGCAGATTCGGCAGGCAGCGAGATTCAGTCTCCCAGAATTTGACCACCGGCCCTGGCCCTGACCCGCGGCAGGCGTTCCTCCAGCGTCGCCAGCCCGCTCGCCGGCAGGATAAAATCAAAAATGCTGACCAGATTAAAATCCTCTTGCTGCTGGTCATCAAAAATCGTGGCCATCTGCAAAAAGGCCTGCGTTGCCGTGTGTCCATAGCTGGGGCCGTCCACCCCGACAGTGGCACTGGAAAACCGCACAAGATCACAACCACTCGGGGCCGGGATTCTAGCCGGTACGCGAACCGTCGCAGAGGAACTTACAGCAGCGGCGACACCCCCAGAGGGAGCACCCGTGGCGCTATCGGGACCGACTGTGCCAAACGACTGGCGCCCGCTCACCACAACATCGACAAATGTACAGTTGTGAGACCGGCTGTCCACCGGGGCGGCAGAGACCTGCGCCGACGAGATCAAGACAGTGCCGATCAGCATCCAACACGCGCCATCACAGAATCGTTGTAAGGACATTTTCATTGCACAACCTCCCGTAATGCGCGTCCTGTCATCTCATGATTGATTGCTGCCACAATACGCGACTTGAGTGAGCCCGCAGCGATTCCACGCAGTGCGACGGACCACGGGGAACACAGACGGGCCACACTCTGCCTTAGCTTACTACATCCGGTTGTTGATCGGCCAGTACGGGCGACACCCACCCACGCGAGGAGCGGGCGTGGCCTGCAGACGAGCGCTACTCCGCGTCCAGATAGCGCTCGGTCAGCTTATCAATAGACCAGGAGTCCGGCTTCTGGCTGGGCGGATACTCCTTGAACGTAGACAAAAACTGCGCCATCACGGCCATACCCCTGTAGCCTTGCGGCGCCTTGTCGATCATCCAGTCCCAGTAGGTATTGGAGTTGTGATCGGCGCGCTCGAAAGGGTCGCGACGCAGGTTAAATATCTTGAACATGCGCAGGGTAACGAAGGGTTCGGCCCACAAAGCCATGGTTTGGGCCCGGTTCTCTGCAAACACCAGCTTCCAGTCATCGACCCTGATACCCACCGGCATGCCGCTGTCTTCGAGGTAGATATACTCGCGACGCGGTGCCGTCTCGACCTCGCCTG
>TARA_R110002073_G_scaffold242601_5_pt1 | contig 19117 bp, 10 predicted proteins | sample TARA_R110002073 | Tara Oceans TARA_R110002073 (sample SAMEA4397174) | marine metagenome | biome: Polar Biome; feature: [DCM] deep chlorophyll maximum layer (ENVO:01000326); material: water (ENVO:00002006), including particulate matter (ENVO:01000060) such as... | depth 40 m
GGCACCCATCTCCACATCAATGCTGCTGGATAGCGGGCTGCTGGTTAAACAGATCGCATTTTCATCGGTTTGACAGATTTCAAGTGCCACACCCAGTGGAATATTGGATGTATTGGGCACAATGCGAATTGTCGCCGGTATACCGAAATCGCGGCCCGTTACATTGATCGCTGCCGCAGCCAAAGCACCATTGTTTCTTTCGGTTGGAATCGTCACGCGCCCATTGTTTGTGGCCGTGCTCATATTGGCAACAATGTCAGCGGGCGGCGTAGCCTGGAAAGTCAGGATGATCGTGTTGACCGATGGCGTGAACCGGGTTGTCGAGTTAGCGCATAGCACCATAACGCGGGCCTCGATTGGACCGACCGGATCAGCTGCCGTGAAACGCACCAAGAATTGCTGGGGGTTTCCCCGGTTAGGCGGCACGTCGATCGGAAACTCGTCCGGCGCAATCGGATTGCCGCTCTGGTCGCCATCTATCGCGACAAAGGAAAAATCGATCCCGGCCTCCGTCCGCAAGGCGGGACGGCATTCGGTGGCGATCTCATCGCCCGCGTTGGTGACGCCTACAAAGGCCGTGAGCGTGCCGCCTGAAGGCCCGCCGCGGGACTGCGGCACGATTGAGGACACAATATTCGAGGTAGGTGGCGCTGCCAGATTGAACCGGGCCCAAAGCTCGCTGTTAGCCGTGAGGGTTCTCTGGCAGGTCAGTTCCTCGCCAGAACAAATACCGCCCCACCCTCCGAAAACCGACCCCTCGGCCGGGCTCGCCGTCCACGTGATGGAGCCTGGGTCAACATCCATTGAGCAATCGTCCGAGCAGTCCATACCGACCGGGTTGCTCGTAACTGAACCGCTTCCCTGGCCGCGCGCGTGATAATCCAGTGTGATCTGTTCAATATTGAAAGCTGCACTCACGCTTCGGTCGCTGGCCATTTCGACGTTGCAAGTGTTGCCGGATGTGGATTCGCAATCGCCATTCCATCCGGCGAAAACCGACCCAGTTTGCGCGGCCGCCGTCAGGACGACCGTGTCTGTATCGGCAAAGTCTGCTTGGCACGTCGCACCACAATCGATGCCGGATGGGCTGCTCGATATGGAACCAGTGCCAGTTCCAGAGCGAGCGACGGTCAGAGTATTGTTGACAGCAATGCGTGAAAACTCTGCTTCGACATGAACCGGGTTGCCCGCATGCGCGTAGCACGCGTCCGGATCAACGCCCGAACCGCAATCGTAATTCCAGCGGACGAACTCTGACCCTTCGTCTGGAAATGCGTAGAATGCGATCGATGGACCAAATGGCTCGGCGATCTCCACGCATCTGTCGCCGCAGTCGATGATCTCGGACCGACATGTATCCGTTATGCAATCGAGCCGGGCCGGACCCCCAATAATCCGTCCGCTTCCCGTCCCGATGGCAGCGACGCTGATAATGGGCGTGAAAATGGCATCCAGAAAAAACTGATCCGCGCTGTCATCGATCGTAATTGAGCAAGGGTTTTGATCCCGGCTGCAACGCCCGGACAAGGCACCTGCCCATTCGTATACCGCCCACCCGGCGGCTGGATTTGCCAAGACATCGAAGGATTGCCCCGCCGGAACGACGTCGCTGCAGCTGTAAAATTCCGGTTGGCAAGTCTCCCCGATGCGGCGTGTGGACGACCATCGGAGTCTTGGGAATGGCAGAATGCGCCCCTGCCCGTCCGATTCAGCCCAGGTTTGCACCCAACGCGATGTGTCCGCGGCAAGGTCGAAAACCATGGTTCGGTCATCGTTGGGCTGCGGATTTTGATCGTAGCCGTCATTGATAAACCAGAGCGCATAGGCTTGCCGAGTGTCATAATATCGAACAAGCACAGAATCTTCCAGTTCGAGCCTCAAATTAAATGGCTCACCCTCAATCACTTCGTATGTACACCGATCCGTACAATTGATCTCGGGATGAGTCGAAGAGGTCATGCGGCCTCGCCCCAATCCATCAAACGCGCGCAGTTCAATCGTGATCGAAAGCCGATCCGCTTCCGGATTTACGTCGAATTGCGCGCCTACGGTGTGATCTCCAGCGCGGGTGCGAAAATCGACATCACACCAGTACGCGCCTTCGACTTCCGACAGGTCCACACAATCCCCGCTCCAGCCGCCAAAAAGCGAACCTGCGCCAGGATAGGCTTGAACCCGTGTTACAGATGTATCACCCATTGGAACCGTACAGCTTTCGCTGCAAGTAACGGGGCCAGGAACCGTAATTTCTCCCCACCCGTCGCCGGAAAAGTCGACAATCAGCGACTTTTCGGGCCGAACATAATCGAGGTGAAGTTCACGTGAACGGGCCCCATCCGTCAGCGTGAGTACAAAGTCGTCTGGTGGCACCCATCCCGACACGTCACGAAACTCAATGACACTTTGCCCGAGAGTGACGCCTGTCACTGAGGTTCCCGACGTCCGCCAGCTCGTCTCACCCGACAATCGCCATGCTGCACCCGCCTGAATGGCCAGTTGGGGATAGAGATAGGTCGTGATGCTACCTGTTTGATCAGTTGTGGCGGCAAACCGAGCTGTTACGCTATGAGGACCATTCATCTGGAATGTACAATTCGTCAACGTTGCGAAAGCCGCACAATCGCCTCCCCAACCGCGGAATTCTGCTCCAGGCTCGGGTGCGGCGGTCAACGCAATTGCATCGCCAGCATTTTCCAGAAACGTGCATTCACCAGATGGGCACGGGTATCCATGGATCGTCCCAGCACCAGATATTGACAGACCAAGCGGGTAGCGAATGGATGTGGGTGTAGAGAATTGCAGAGATCCGGTACCAGTAGCGCCATTACGTCCATCGACCCGGATATAAAAGACTTCGCCCGCGTCGGCTTCCAACAATATCGACGGACGTTCGTCTGACCAGTTATCTGTCGCCCACAGCATCACTAGCGGGTTTGTTGGCGTACCGCGAAAAATGGACCATTGCGCCTCAAAACTGGCTTCCGTAACTGAAATCTCTACTCCAGCATTCGCCGGCGACGTCCATCGCCACCATACCGACGATCCGCCTGGACCACTTGGGTGCAACGGCTCGGAGGACTCCTGTGTGGCACCTACGTTTGAGAACGGAATCGTTTGTGAAAGGCCACCAATTGGAGCCGCATCGGCAAAATCGTCATTCCCGGGAGGAGAGCTGCCTGCCAGTGTTCGAAAACTCGCGATTTCCGACCACGGGCCGTCGTCCGTGTCCGAACACGAGTTTCGCCGGAAGGGCTGAACGGCCCAATAGTAGGTCCGGCCAGGTTCCAGCTGCTGCATTCGGCCTGAGGGTGACGGGCTAGGATAATTGCAAGCTTGATCAAGCGCGTAAGGCGCGAACGCGGTACCACTGAAGCTGGCAGAAATTATGCAGTTGGATTCCGGACAGCTACCGATCGCGTTCGAAACGATATTCTGGATCGTGTTGGGGTCTTCTGAAACGACAACAAAATAGCGATTGGCATTGGAGGCCTCACGCCAAAGCATGGACGGCTGGGTCCCCACTTCAACCCCATTGCGTGGGCCGATGAGTGAGGTCGTGCTGATGTGATTTTGATCACGGACAAAGGTCGCGGTTACCTCACGGTCCCTATCAAAGTAGATCGTGCAAGTGCGCGAGACGCGCGAGCCTTCAGCACACTCGAGGTAGGACCAACTTTCAAACACCCAACCTGCCTGCGACTGTGGTCTCAAAACCACTTGCCTGCCATGCCCAAATGACTCTGAACAGGCTTCACTCCCGCAATCCAATGGCACACCGTCCGCCGTGATGCTGCCCGACCCAACGAGTTGAACTGTTAGACTGTGTTGCCCAATGGCCGATAGCAAATGCTCGTAGGCCTCATGGACGTCTATCCGTTGCCTTTGTAAGTTTGAAACCGGATGAACTACCGTCACGCCAGTTGATTCAAGGGCGTTCTCGATTTGGTCAACAGACGCATTTGGAAATGCATGTCGAAGCAAAGCTATGGCACCAGCAACATGGGGAGCCGCCATGGAAGTGCCTGTATTAGCCGCAAAACCACCGCCCGGAACCGCAGATCTTATTTCACGCCCAGGCGCCAACAGGTCAACCAACTCTGATGAGTTTGACCCACCAAAAAATAGACCAAACAAACCCCGCCATAATTCGTCCAAGTCATTCGTAGCGCCAACAGTAATGGCGGAACCGATACAAGCTGGCGATGCCACCGCATCGTTAAATCGGTCATTTCCTGAGGCAATAACGGTCGCCACACCGATTTGTCGGAGGTGCCGAATTTGCGTCGACGCAGCATTATTTAATGAACAATCCTCCGAGTGTTCCTCGCCATCGGAACCTATGCTCATATTTATAGACGATAATTCCAATTCAACATGATTATCAATAAGGTAGTCCAGCGCGCGCAGGTAGTCTGTGGGGTTAAAAAGCACACAACTCGGTCTTGGTTTGCATTCCTCCTCTCCGTAAATTCCACCAACCTGGATAGCGATTATTCGAGCACCCGGTGCCACTCCTATTTCACCGAAATTGCTCGCAGCAATTCCAGCAACGTGCGTGCCATGGTCACAACTCGAGATATTGGCCGGGCAAGGATCTCCCGCTCCGGCAGACTCCAAATCGATATCTTCTCCATTGGGACAAAGTGTTTCGCCTCGCCCCTGGAATTGGGAAGAAAAACAAACTGATCTAACAATTCGGCCAGTAAAGGCACGATGATTGCTGTCAACCCCAGTATCAATAATAGCTATGCTAGAATTACCTGTTATTCCAATAGCATGCATTTGGTCCGCTGAAATAATCGGTACCGAGTCTGACAATTGTGGCTGATGTAACCGAGCTTCTGAAACTCTCGCACCAGCATCAATAAACGCAATTATCTCTTCTTCGTTCGCTAATATTTCAAATGCATTGCTGTAACGAAAGGTTATGAAGGTTTGACCTTCACTGTCCTGCTGGATTTCACGGTCCAGCAGATTGGGTAACTGCTCACTTAGGTCGCCCAGGAACCTGTTTCGGTTGTCCTGGTGCCCTTGGCGAACAAGCTCTAGATCTCTAGTGCTGATTTGATCTGGAAGGCCCTCTGAATCGGGTGGAATGACAAATACGGGTATCCTGCCACCTGACCTGATTAATCCGAGGCCGGCCTCGGAAATTCTAACATCATTGGACTCCCGTAGTGGCCGCTCGTCTTGCGCCTTCGCAGACCAAGAACCAACCAATAAAATACCAACCGCAAACAATCCTATCAGGCAATTTTTTGTAAGTGAGCGGCCCATCACCCGCCTCCCCAATGCACCCCTTCCCCCTCGGCGCGAGAGGGTTAACAAAAACTAACACAAGTTGTGGGGGGAATCGAGAAACGTCTAACCGTCGGGCTCCAGCTCCCCGGCGACTTCGCGGAACATGTCCAACGCGGCTTCGAGATTATCGACGATCTCTGCGGCAATAATGTCAGGGGATGGGAGGCTGTCAGTATCCTCCAGACCATCATCCTTCAGCCAGAAAATGTCGAGATTCAGCTTATCCCGGTTGATCAGATCATCATAGACGAACGGCCTGAAGCGCTCGCTGTCCTGGCGGGCATTGAAGTCGCCCGCCGAATAGGCCGCGACGAAGTCATCGAGATCGGCCCGCTTCAGCGGATTTTGCTTCAGCGTAAAGTGCGTGTTGGTGCGGAAGTCGTAGATCCAAAGTGCCTTGGTCGCTGTAGCCTCTGAGGGTGGCCCCCTGTCAAAGAACAGAACGTTCGCTTTTACACCCGGCTTGTAGAAAATGCCCGTTGGCAACCGCAGCAGGGTGTGGAAATTGAACCGGTCCAGCAGGCGACGACGGAGCCCCTCCCCGGCCTGACCGGCTTCGAAAAGGACATTGTCAGGCAGTACGACGGCAGCGCGGCCACCGACCTTCAGCGTCGACATGATGTGCTGCATGAAATTCAATTGCTTGTTGGACGTCGTGTAGGCGAAGTCGTCGCGCTCATAACTGTCCGTTTCGGTCTTCACGCCCCCATCATCGCCAATTACCTTGTAGCTCGACTTCTTGCCGAAGGGCGGGTTGGTGAGGATCACATCATAGGGGCCTTCCGATCGCGAAAGGGCGTCGCGAGTCTCAACCGGGCTTTCTCCATTGCCGAGGCCGCGCAGGTACAGATTCATCGCACATAGACGGGTCACGTCCGCCACGATATCCACGCCGGAAAAGGTGTGTTCCCGCAATTGGCGCAAGGTACTGCGATCTGCGGCCTTCAGGTCGCCCTTCATGTGTTCGAAAGCTGACAGCAGGAAGCCGCCGGTTCCGCAAGCCGGGTCGTGAACCGTCTCCCCCAGCTTGGGCTTCATCACCTCCACACAGGCATCGATCAGAGCGCGCGGCGTAAAATATTGCCCGGCCCCGGATTTGACTTCGCCAGCATGACGCTCAAGCAGGCCTTCATAGATCTCACCCTTGGTATCGACATCCAGGCCAAGCCAGGTTTCCTTGTCGATCAACGATACAACCCGCGTCAGCTTTGCCGGGTCTGTCAGCTTGTTCTGGGCACCACGAAATAGCGTACCAATCAAGCCGACTTCCTTACCCAGCTTGTCGAGCACATCGCGATAGTGGACAGTCAAAGCCTCACCGTCCAACGCAGCCAGGGTTGACCAGCGGCAGTCAGCCGGAATCGCGGACCCCTCACCGAGGAGGCTGTCACGTTCCTGATCCATCTTCAGGAACAGCAGAAAGGTTATCTGCTCGAGATAGTCACCAAAACTGACGCCCTGGTCCCGCAGGACGTGGGCATAGTTCCACACCTTGGATACGAGAGCCGGTGCGTTAGCCATCACGAGTTCTCATAGCTTTGGGTGATCAGGGGTTTGGCCTTTTCGAGGTCGCCCTGGTTGCTGATCGAGATTTCGAGGTCGCCCGTGCCATAGTGTCCGACCGTGCGGACATCGCGCGTAAAGCCCGGTTCAATGACAACTCGATCCGGGTCGACTTTCAGGAACAGCTTGATAATCCCGCCCCGGGGCTGAATTTCTACGCAAGCGAAATTCTTGATCCGGCGGAAGGCGATATAGTAGCGAAGCGTCTTTTCTTGCACATCATCACCAAGGCCAACCATGAAGCCGCGCAAGTCATCATAAAGATTGGTCAGATTTTCATCCGCGTCAGCGAGATACTGTGACACCGTCTTGTAATTGCCGGTGCCAGCCGCAGCAATCGGCCGCTTGAATGCCGTTGCTGTGTCGACGCTTACCGCCGTCAACAATTCGAGCAAGAGCAATTCCTCGCCGTATTTTCGATAGCGGACGAGCTCGATATTGCGGCTCATCTGTTTGACCGCGTGTTCGTCAAACTTGTTGAAATCACCGGCAATGCAGATCAGCCGCGGCGCGGCCCATTCGATCCTGGCGGCCTGGTCTTTTCCGAGAGTGTCGCGAACCAGAAGCTCGAACGCGGCGCGATGGTCCATCAACCAGTCAAGATAGAACAGCCCCTGGTTGATGACATTGTCATTCTTGTCGCGCTTGTATTCGATGATGACCGGGCACCCATTCTCATCAATGCCCAGCGTGTCCATGCGACCGCCATTCGACGTGGCATACTCTGACGCCAAAAAGCGCACGCCCAGGAAGACTTCGAGATTGCGCTCGAACAGACTCTGCAAGGCGCGCTCCAGCCCCACAGCCGAACCATCGATTTCTGCGACCCCATTGGCCGTCGAGAAGAGCTTGATGTCCGTCATTTCACTTAACCTTGCACCCCAATCCAAGCGACTGCCTGCCGAAGCGCGTAAATCAACGGACGGAACTCGCGCCGCAACTCGGCTTCAGGGCGCTGTAAAACCCACCGAACAAACGCTTCCTTGGATTCTCCGCGCACCTTTGATCGAGCGTAGATTCCCCACTCCGGATCCAGTTCTTCATCAAACGTCGTTTCCTCATTCAGAATGCGAGCTTCTAGTGCACTGGATAGCACTGCCCGCCTGTCTCGCCTTTCAAGATAACCTCGGTTTTCGGCATGCTCCCACCATTCAATAGGAAAAGCTTCCTCCAGGGTCATTGGAACTAAAAAGCCCGCTTGTCGTGCGGCAATAATTGGATCGGTTGGCTCCAAGCGACACCATTTGATGTACTGGTTAGCCCCCTTGTAGCTCGCCTCCAAATCGACAATGGAATCCCTAGCTGCTTCGTCGCCGTCGAATATCCCGAATGCGCGTAGCCGTTCGTCGACAGGTTTCACCCGCTGGAGGTTTTCCCAGGCTCCCAGATTGGCCGCCACGTAGCTGGTGCCGGCTCCCCTTCCGGGCGGTCGACGAAGTACGAAATGGTTGGCTAAGTCTGGGCGAAAGCGCCTAATGATGTGGTTGAAAATTCGATAATCGGTAGTTCCCTCCACAAACACGCAAGACCTTTCGAGATCGTAGAGCGCTCTTTCCGCTGTTTTGAGTTCGGATTGGTATCGCTCAATTTTCTCTTGAACATCACGTACATACGGCGCGATGAAAGCAGTAACTCCCATGTCTTTGTCGAGATCATCGCCAGACTTTTCAACGGTTGTACCGTCTTGCGGGCCACAATACTTTACGAGTTGGATTGAGGCAGCATTACCTTCTTTGTCAATAATGTCTTCCGCGGCATTATAGATGACAGGCGAATGCGTTGTTGCTAGGATTTGTATGTCGTCATTCTGTGCCCAATTGGCGAGATTGGTCGCGAGTTCGGTGGCACGGCGGAACTCTAAATTATTTTCAGGTTCTTCATAGGCCCAAATGAAGGTGTAGGGGAGCCCGCCTTGGATCAGCTGCGCTTTGCGTTGGTCCGCAATGAATTTTAGAATTAGCGGGATGTAGCGCGCTTTGATACCGTCTCCTCGTGCATCCAATGAAATTGCGCCATCACCGTTTACAAAGTCCAATCGTTCGAAGATCGCACCAAGGTCCTGCGGGAGGCTCATTCTGACATCGTCGCCCAAACCGCTCTGAACTTGATCTTTCAAATCCTTGAGGCGCGCGCCGATTGCCGTTTCGAATTCCATACTGGAATTCTCGAAATCATCACCCTCGAACTCGGAAATAACGCCGTAAATACGCCCTCTGAGTTTGCCGAAATAGTTGGCGCTCCGGATTGCGGGAATGTATTCAAAATCAATTTTGTTCAGTAGTCCTGGCGCGCGTGACCGAGCTGGAAAATCAAACTCAATATAGGTTTCTTCTCCTGTTTCAGGGTTAATTGTTCTAACACATTTCCGCGTATCGAAGTGTAGACCATCGCGTCGCCAAGTTTTCTTCCAGACAACATATTGCCCGTTCGTGGTCCAGTAATTTTCGGGCAACTCCAGTGTTACCTCGATCTCAACCTGCTTTGCCCGCCTGCCGGGATTACTGAATCGGTTGTAATCGAGTTCGAAATTGTATGGCCTTCCGGGGTCAGTTTCGCTGTTAAAAAAGAGATTCAGTGCTCGAAGAATATTTGACTTTCCTGCGTCGTTGTCACCGACAAATACGGAAAAATCGGTAATGTCGACTTTGAGCCGCCGGATCGAACGAAAGTTCTTGATCTCGATTTCACGAATGCGGGGCATTGTGGTCTCCTCAGTCGATGTGGAGTCGGCAGAGCCGCTCCCATTGCGCTATGGCTTCGGCTTCGTTGACGAGGAAGAACTCGCTTCCTAGCGATTGTCCCTGATCACGCAAGAGGGCTTTCAACTCAGTTTCAGTGGCCAAGGCGTCGTCGGGTGCCAGAGGCGGTTCAGAATAGTGCGCGGCGGTTGTTCGCAACACTTCCCAGCGAAATGGCCCATGGGGGTAGGCTCTGTTCAGATCTGCGCTGCGCTTTGATGGGTGTTTGGAGATACCCGCCTTGACGATGACCTGTCCTGCGTCGGGCTCGAACATCGGCCCGAGAAACTGGCTGGCGGGGCCTGTCAGCTTGAGTATGTAGAAGTGCTTGGTACCGCTGCCGGGTTCAACCTGGAACCCTCTTCGCGGAATAGGCCCGGGTCGGCTGGGCTCAAGCAAGGCCTGCAATGGTGCACTGTCGTGAGGCGCGATCTCGGGGCCCCCAAAAACCGGGCTTTCATAGGCCTCCAGGTTGGCAATTTTTCGCGCATCCTCGGGCTCCAACGCCCTGCCAAAACGCCCAATCGAACGCCCCAGATCGGGCCGATAGGATTGAAGGGCAAAGTCCTTGATCAGCGGCGCGGATTCGACCGGAAATGTCCATGCCCGCTCTGCCTTTACGGCATATTTCCAGGAATTGGCATTCCCGGATTTTTCCAGACCCCGTCGGAAAATGCCGGTTTCGGCGAAATCCAGCGCAGGACCGATCTGCTGACCGGTCAGATAGAGGCCCAGCAACCGACCTTGCTGATTGCGGAAGTCGGTTTTCGAACTCTTGGCACCATAGATCAGCATCAAACCGTCTGGTCCCGTCTCTTCCATATAGAGCGGCAACCGGCCTTCATCGCTGAAGCTGACACATCCCCATTTTTCTGGCTGAAACCCCCAGAAAGAGGTGAACCAAACACGCGGATTGTTGCTCAACAGCCGCGCACGTATGGCCACATCATCAATCACGCCCGTTTCCTCGTCCGCGGTTTAGCAGAGGCGGCGGCGCGCTCAGCGCGAATGCGCTCGAGTAATGTCTCGGCGGGCTCGTCATCCGGATCCTGCGCGACGAGTCTGCCTTCGAAGGCGGATTTCAGGATGGCCTGGCGCAAGGCGCGAGCGGCCCTTTGTTGAGCGTCGAGCTGTTTGTCGAGTCGGTCCGCGCCATCCAGCGCAGCCTCAACCCGCGACACGATTTCGGCCTGCTCGGCAGGGGATGGGAGGGGCAGAGGCGCATGAGCCAAGTTTGACTGAGAAATATTATACTGGCCCGCGCTAGTGCTTGCATTAATCCTAATAAATTCACGGATGCTACTTGAAGGCCATATCGTGTTAACCCACTCCCAGAGAGTGCGTGGCCCACTAAGCCTGAAACGAATAAGGTAAGAGGCGAAATAAGTAGGCTCACTAAATATTCTTAGGACAACAGCTCCCAACCCCAAAATTTCTGGGCTACCATTGGTTCGGATAATTAGCAGGTCGCAGTTTTGGAGGTAATCACGAGCCCCGAGACATATAGCGCTCTTCGCCCTTTTGATATCCTCGACAATGATTTTGCGTTCACGAACATTGGGAATGCGAAGTACTGCCTCACCTGCTTCGTCGTATCCACATTTGGCAGATGTTCCATACTGGGAAGCCCAACTGGCTTGATCCAAACTCGCCCAAACCCACCCCTTCGGCAGCTCTGGTAGGTCGTCCGTGTCCGGTTCGACGGGTGGTTTGTATTTGGTCTTCCAGGCATCGCCCTTGAGGGGCTTGCCCTTGGCTTCGGCCTTGGCGATCTGATCGCTTTCCCAGGCCGCGCGGCGTTCCTTCAGCAGGCGTGCCAGAACGACCTCACCGGCCTCGAGCTCACCGGCCCGCTCTTCGCGCCAGTCTTTCGTGAGTTCGCCGGTCACGGCCGCTTTGAGCACCGCCTTGCGATAGCGGGCGGCATGCCGCCGCGCCTCTGCGATGGATTTCTCACCGGCCTCGATCTTGGCAAAGGCCGCATCGATGGCGTCTGCGATGCGGGTTTGTTCTGCGGAGGGTGGAAGAGGGATGTAGGATTGACGGAGGATTTCTGGCGGCACGCGTTGTTGGCCAACTGCCCCGGCCATATATCGTTTGGCGAAACGCCGAAAAGCAGTGCGCTGAACGTAATGCCTCAAAAACTCAGGAGAAATCTGGCTCCAAGGCCTCAGCACATGAAATTCGGTTGTGCCGCAACCAACACCGTTTTTCAGCCCACGTGCCACGGCCATTTTCCCGTTCTCCATTGAGGGCGTAATTTTTGCGAAGAGAACGTCGCCGTTTCGGAACCTGGTGAACCCCTTCTTTACCTCCCCAAACCGTCGATACTGCGTTGTGTCGATTATACCGCTTAAGGCCTCTAATGCTGGCATTGGGACAAATGAGACTTCAACGTCGTCATCTACAACAACCTGAGAGCCTGCGGGATTTACCCAACTAGCCTCACCCAGCGTCGTCCAGCACCACCCGTTCGGTAGCGGCCATGGCTCGTTTCCTGGCCCCGCAACATCACCCTCGTGCTCGCTCATGCCACGAGTGCCACGGCCATGTCCTCAAGGAGCGGGTCCAGCCGTTCGCCGAACAGGGCGCGCGCCTTCAATAACCCGCCCCGATCGGTGAAGCGCGGATTGTCCAGAAAGTCACGCGACGAAATCTCAAAGTTTGCGGCAATCACGTCGCGTATCCCTTCCAGCCAGACGGTTTGCTCGTCTGTGAATGTTTCCCCGGCCTGCTTTCGGCGACCGATCCACAGATTGAATTTGCGCTCTACCTCGACGGTAACAGAGTGCAACTCCTTGATCTGCCCAAGCGCAAAGCGCACCAGTGCCACGATCTCGGTCAGCAGGTCTTCTACCGGCGCGCCTTTCACAACGGCACTATCCAGACGACGATAGGCCTGCCAGACGGTCGCCGTATCGAGATGGTGAGGCGGGTCCGCGAGTTTCAGCGACAAGTCCTTGATCGCTTCAAATGTCAGCCTCTGCTGGCCATAGGGGCGATTGTAGAGAATTTGCAATGCTGCCAGTTCGTCGCGGTTTTCCTCCAAAAACGTCTTGAAACTGGTGACGCGCTTTTGCGCTTCGACTTTGCTGAAACCGCCCTCTAACAACCTGTCCGTCGTGACCTCATCGATCACGATGTCCGTCTGCTTCTTCAAGGTGACGATCAGGCGGCGCACTTCGGGCTTTGCGAAAGGTTTGCAGGCGTCTCGGCGCAGAGTGTCCGCAGCAGCCGTTTGCGCGGCTTGGTCGCTCGAGTTTCCTGCGGCCAACAGGATCGCATCGGGATCAACGGCGTCGAGCAGGGCATTCGACAGATCGCGCAGGCTCTTGCCGTCGGTCTCCGACTGGATCCGCAATTTGGCCTCGGGCTCGAGTTTTTGATCCAGCGCTGCGAGACGTCCAGCCAGCGACGAAATCGCATCCTCGTCATTGCGGCCCATGGCGATCTGCTCAAGCAGCGCTTCAAGCGAGACACTTCGCTTACGCTCCAACGGCTGAGAGACATTCTTCTTGGTGTCCATGACACCCACGGCGTCAATCAGGATGAAGCGGGTCTTGGTCTGGGCATCCGGCGTCACCGCCCGCAGCACGGCGGGGTCGATCGTGCGAACGCCCCTGCCCTTCATCTGCTCGAAATAGCCTTCGCTCTTCACGTCGCGCATGAAGATCAGGACCTCAACTGGTTTTATGTCCGTACCCGTCGCGATCATGTCGACGGTAACCGCGATACGCGGGAATGGCTCGTTGCGGAATTTCTTGATCAAGGCTTTGGGCTTGTCGCCTGTCACCTGATAGGTGATCTTCTTGGCGAAATCATTGCCCTTGCCAAAGACCTCACGGGCGATTGTGACGATTTCCTCGGCGTGGTGATCGTCCTTGGCAAAGATCAGCGTCTTGGGCACCCACTCACCCGTTCGCCCTGGGAAAAGCTCGGTAAACAACCGGTCACGATAGGTTTCCAGGACAGTCCGGATCTGGTTCGGCGCCAACACCTTTCGGTCCAGGTCTGATGCCTCATAATCCAGATCCTCATCAAGGGCCTGGTAGCGAACCTGGCGGGTTCGCTTGTCTCGTACAGGGGTGGGAAACCCGGCTTCGACCTGTCCTCCCTGCTCGCTGACTTCGGTACGAATGCGATAGACCTCGAAACCGACATTCACACCGTCAACGACAGACCGTTCATAGGGGTATTCTGCGACCAGATTCTGATTGAAAAACCCCAGCGTATGTTTCGAAGGGGTGGCCGTGAGACCAATCAGGAATGCGTCGAAATAATCCAGCACCTGACGCCAGACGCCGTAGATCGATCGGTGGCACTCATCGGTGATGATGAAGTCGAATGTTTCGATCGGCACATTCGGATTGTAGGTGATCGGAGGCATTTCGGCCTTGGTCGACCAGTTTTTTTCGAAGTCGGATTTTTCCTCGTCTTCGTCGGCAAGTTCTTCGCCCCGGAGCATGGCGTAGACCCGCTGGATCGTGGAAATGACGACCTTGGCGTCCTTGTCGAGACCCGCGGCCTTCAGCCGCTGGGTAATATAGATGTCTGTAAATTTCCCGGACGCCTGCGGCGGAACATAGTCCTGAAATTCGCGCAGGGTCTGATCGCCGAGATTGGCGCGGTCCACAAGAAACAGGATGCGCTTGGCACCGGCGTGTTTCAGCAACCGCCATGAAAACGTGCAGGCCGTGAAGGTCTTGCCTGCCCCGGTCGCCATCTGGATGAGAGAGCGCGGCTTGGCCGCAGAAAATGAATGCTCGAGCCCATGGATTGCATCAACCTGGCAATCACGCAGGCCCGTTGTCAGCAAGTCCGGCAAGCCCTGCAGGCGACCCCGCAGGGTATCGCCTTCAAGCAGATATCGCCGCAGTGTTTCGGGACGCTGGAACGCGAATATACGCCGCGAGCGGGGATCCGGATCGCGCCCGTCGCGAAACAGGGTTTCGGTGCCTGAACTCTCGTAGCCGAACACCAACTCAGGCCCCCAGGACGGCAGCCAGTCCGGCAAGGCTGTCATGTAGTTTTCCGACTGATCGGACACACCGGAGAGCGTCTTTCCAGCGGGCTTCGCTTCAATGGCACCAGCGGCCTTGCCATCGACATAGAGAAGGTAGTCCGCCTCTCCAACGCCCGGAATGGGAAATTCGCGAACGGCCACGCCTAAACCGGCAGCCGGGTTTAGGTCGGCGCGATCCTGAATCACCCATCCCGCTGATTCCAGCAGCTTGTCGATCTGCTCTCTGGCGCGTTCTTCTGGCGTCATCCGACCCTGCAACCCCTACGTGAAAGGATCATCCCGGATAGGCGTGAGGAGTCAATGAGTTTCGGGGCTTGGACTATCCCAGACCCCGACCACCTGCAGATGGGACCCGAATGAGAGCGCTCGTTACGGATACGCTTCACGGATGGAACCAAGGAGATCGGGACGGGTATGGGGAGACTAGACAGACACGCCTCTGTCTTACCCTGTGTCTGTCCGTCTAGTTGAACTGAGCAGAAAGCCAGGCGAAGTCGTCGGCTGTGTGAACCAGCTTGTCATCGATCAGACGCTTCTGGGCGCGATTGAAGGCACGGTAGACCGCATCATCGGTATGGCCGCTGCTGATGCCCATCGCCCGGGCCCGGTCGCGCCATGCCTTGATCGGGACCACACGGACATCAGGAGGAACACCCTCGGATTCGGTCAAATACCGCCCACGGTCTTCGAGTTCTGCCTTCAAGGCGCTCAGAGCAATATCCGCAGCACCGGAAGGCAAACTGTTTGCATTGGCTGCAGCACCGCTGGCCTCGATCGCCTCAACGATACAGCTCGTTACAGGGTCACCGTCGGTATCAATACAGAGCTCGACCGGCACAAGCCGGAAGCCGAACACCTGCCCGCTTTCGCCGTCCTTCTGCTTGATGACCCGCGCCAGACCATCTGCGCCATGTTCACGCGCTTCGATCTCGATTGCGGTGTCGACCGCAGCAATCAGCGATGAATGCCCGCGAGGACCGCGTCCACTGTCCTTGCCGGTATGGTGAACGGCGAGCACGCTTGCACCCGCTTCACGCTGGATGCGATTGAGCGCCCCAATAGCGACCCCCATGTCTTCAAAACTGTTCTCATTGGCTCCCGGCATGGTGCGGGCGAGTGTGTCGATGACAACCATCACCACGCGGCAGCCTGAGTCGCTTTCGACCTCGCGGATCGCCGCCAGGATGTTGTCGACATCGTCCCGTTGGCTCAGCACCGGTGCCGCGTCCAACACGTAGAGCGGTGCAGAATGCGTGTTGAAATTGGATTCGAGCGCAAGACGCCGCAAGCGCACGCCGCGTGCACCTTCAGCGGCCACATAGAGCACGGCACCTTTTTTACAGCGCAATCCTCGCCAAGGCTGACCCAAGGCGACCGCGAACGCGATATCCATTGCCAGAAAGCTCTTTCCGCAGCCTGAAGGACCAAAGAGCAGCCCAAGGTCACCCTGACCGAGAAGCGATTTGATCAGCCATGACGGCGATGCAATGGCATCAGCCGAGCCACCCGGGCCCACAAGCGTCCAGTGTGAAGGCAACCCGCCAACTTTGGGGCGGCTTTTGGTCAGGGCATCAAGGGCGGCCTGGCTTGCCTCTTCATCGTTGGCCTCGATGGCACCTTGGGCCAGCTGGAGCTGCGTGCAACGCCAACGTTTTTGCGATTCCTCCCGGATAATCCGCGCATATTCGAAAAGCGGCGCGGGCTCGAGCGCCTCCACGAGCAATCCGGGAATGTAACTCGCTGCGCCGCCAAGATCGGCAAGTCCCGTATCGCCTTCAAATTCACGCTGCAGGATAATCGCATCGACGGGCCGTCCGCCTTTCGAACGTTCCAGGATCGTGGCCCACAGGCGCTGGTGGGGCGGCTCATAGAAATCCTCTTGCGACAGATGCAGCCCGATGGGATCCGCGTAGCCTGCGATCACGGAACCAAGGACCGCCCGTTCAGCCTGGATGGCAGCGGTGTTTTTCATCGGAGTCGCCTATGTCCGACGGCAGCCCGCTACTGCTCAACCTTGATCAGACGGCGCGCTTCAATCCAGTCGTCCAGGTCGCACCGGCGATACCGGACCAGGCGGCCGATCTTGATCCGGCAGGGACCATGCCCCGTCAGGTCGAGCTGCTTAAGATAAGAAGCGGAAATGCCGAGATACGCGGCGGCTTCGGGGCGCGTCAGGATGTCAGCGGTCATGTCCAGGTCTCCGTGTTGGTGTGGAGACCAGCAGGGCGTTTCGCCGCTGGGAAATCTACCGAAATGACCCCTTCAACAGCGGCAATAATTCTTACACCGATGAGGGGGTAATCAGATTTAGTGTTTGATCTGGGTGGTTTGCCATTTCTGGAACAGCAACGCGATATGCCCTTGCGTGTGCTTCAACGATCGGAAATCTCGATTTGCCTGGCTCATTGAACATCCACCCGGGACCGGAAATTCCTCAAGAGTGATTTCCACAAACCGCGCGAAAGGCCCATCGGCGCGACCGGCCTTGACGCTGAAACGCGGCTCCCGCTGGAAATACTGGAAATAGATGTTGGCCAGTTGCCCGAGGAAGTCCCGGCGGGCTGCCGGAAGCGTTTGATCGATATCCGGTTCCGCCTCCAGCTTTTCAGAGACAATCGCCGTCACCACATCCAATTGGGTAGTCAGCGTAGCCGCCATTGCGGAGGCCTCCTTACTCCCCCAGAGCTGAGCCTGGGCCCGGGCTGACTGCCCTGGAAGCGAGCCAGGAACCAGTTGACGATTAAGCGCGAAGAGCAACCCGCGAATGCGATGGTCGATCCGTTCCAAATAGACGCGCCGCGCCCGAAATGGAACCGCCGCGAGAACCGAATCATCTGCGCTGAGGAACTCGGCATACGCCGCTGCGATATCCTCATAGAGGGCGGAATAATCCTGGTCCGGAAACGGCTTCTTCTGACCGCAAACTCTGCCAAATAGTCTCTTGGCGAGGGACCATTCGATCAGTTCAGTCATCGCCGTCTCCATCAAGGGCACGCTGAATGAAATCCGTGGTCATCTGCGACGCGCGCCGAACCGGATCGTCCTGAATGTGGACATACTTGGCCGTCGTGGCCGAGGACCTGTGGCCCAGTGCGCGGCCAATAACCGAGGCATTGCCCGACAGGGTCACGCCATGGGTCGCGAAAGTGTGGCGCAGGTCGTGAAGACGAACGTGATCGAGACCGGCCCGATGGCGAATATCACGCCATGCCTTGCCAAGGCCCTGATAATGGTTCTCGCCGAATGCCGCAGGAAATACCCATCCTTCGCGGTTGGACGGAAGGGCGCGCAGGAGATTGGCGGCTTCCGTTGACAGGACAATCCGTTTGCGCCCCGTCTTCGATGTCTCCTTCCGAAGGACATTATTGTCCCAATCAACTTCCGACCATTTCAACTGTTCGATTTCGCTGCGCCTCGCCCCGGTCAGCAGGAGCAGCTGGATTATGACCACCGCAAATCGCGACCCATCTGAGCGTTCAAACTCCCGCAATGCAGTGCCCAGCCTTGCAAGTTCCTCCGGTCCCAGAACAACGTCGCGTCCGGTCTCCTTAAACTTGTCGATGCCCCGGCAGGGGTTTGTCGCAAGCGCACGCATGTCCCATTTTTCCGCCAGAGAAAACATTTTCGACAACAAGGCAACGGTGCGGTTGGCTGCATACGGTGTCGCAGCCATCGCCAGATGAAGTTTTCTGATCTGCGTGTGAGTCACCGCGTCAACATCGACTTGGCCAATCGCCGGAAGGATATAGGTAGTGATCTTCGCGGCATCGTCACGGATGGATTTCGGTGCCTTCTTATTTGGCGCATATTCCTCAAGATACTGCGTCGCTAGGTCAGCAACGCGCGGCTTGGCGGAGACAACCGATTGTCCAATCCGCTCGTATTCGCCCATCGCGACAAACCCCTGATACCGTTTCGCGACCTGCCGTGCGCTTGCGGCATCTGTCTTCTCGGCCCGTGCAATGGTGACCTTGCGCTGACGGGCGGCGCGTCCTCGCCCCTCGCGAAACTTGAATACGAAGGTCTTGGCACCCGACGGCGCGACGCGCACACCAAAGCCCGCGATCTGGTCATCCCAGTAGTATTTCTCGCGATCCAGCGGTTTCAAACCTGAAGTTGTTTTTTGTGATATTTTCAATTTAAACGCTCATTTATGTGGAACCACCATGGCACCACCAAGTGTGTCCCTGGGTGACCTCGTGCGCCCAATCTGAACACGGTGGAAATTATTTTCCAATAAAAATAATTGGTTATAATCGCGCCAATCCCAACCCGCCTCTATACAACTTCCAGAACCACTGACTCTTAATCAGCGGGTCCAAGGTTCGAATCCTTGTGGGCGCACCACTCTCCTTCATTCTCCGATACGGCCCGTGACAATCGCGCTTTGGAAAGTTGCGCGTTTTGCGGAAATTCTGCATTTTCCCCATAACATTCACGACATCCATGGTCGGGCCGGATTTGGCGCTCTGCGGATGCCCGCTGTCAGGAC